>Ga0193753_10004303_pt1 | contig 10218 bp, 9 predicted proteins | sample H1c2metaG_FD_144925 | JGI IMG/M metagenome (GOLD analysis project Ga0193753, IMG submission 144925) | Soil microbial communities from a riparian zone of the East river system, Colorado, United States - H1c2 | ecosystem: Environmental > Terrestrial > Soil > Riparian zone | place: USA: East River... | reverse complement strand
CCGCGTCATCGGCAACCTGCGCAAGATGTCGGATGACAAGCAGCGCAGTTACTCCGGTGACTCGCTGGTGGCCGTCACGCTGTCCGTGGTGACCGGCCTCGTGTTGATTTTCAGCGCGCTCGGCATCTTCGGGCTGGCGACTTTCAACGTGAACACGCGCACGCGCCAGATCGGCACACGCCGCGCGGTCGGCGCTCGCAAGCGCGACATCGTGCGCTACTTCATGACGGAGAACTGGTTTGTGACCACGCTCGGGGTCGTCGCCGGTTGTGGGCTCGCGCTGGCTGCGGGCTTCTGGTTGTCGTCACAGTTCCAGCTGCCGCGTCTCGAACTGATCTACCTGATCGCCGGCGTCCTCGGCCTATGGGTCGTGGGGCAGCTCGCCGCCTGGCAGCCCTCGCTCAAAGCCGCGAAAGTCTCACCTGCCATGGCCACGCGCAGTGTTTGATACGGGCACCCTGCAAATATGTCCGTGCCTTGCAACCGTTTGGTCAACCTGCGCGTCTTACGCATGACTGGGGTTACATCAAACATCGAGGACCGCCTGGCACACCGGACCGTATTGGTTGCTGACGATAGTGAGGCCGTGCGCACGGCCTTCCAGGTTCTGTTGTCCCTGCACGGCGCGCGGGTTCTCGGCGCTTCATCTCCTGCCGAGGCCCTCGCGGCCGTGCGTTCCCAGGAAGTGGACCTGATCATCCAGGACATGAACTTCCGGCGTGAAGCCACTTCCGGCGAGGAAGGCGTCGCGCTGTTTCGCGAGCTTCGTGCGCTGCACCCCGATGTTCCGGTGATCCTGCTGACCGCCTGGACTCATCTCGAGACGGCCGTGGATCTCGTCAAGGCCGGTGCCGCCGACTACATCGCCAAGCCCTGGGATGACGCGCGGCTGCTGACCACGGTGCGCAACCTGCTCGAGCTGCGCGCCGCGGTCGAAGAGAATGTCGCCACGCGTGCGAATCGCGCCGAGGCGCGCGCCCGGCTCGCCGAGCGCTACGACCTCAAGGGCCTGGTGTACGAAAGCGATGCGCTGCACACCGTGGCCTCCATGGCCGCGCAGGTCGCGCACGCCGACGTTCCCGTGCTCATCACCGGACCCAACGGCGCCGGCAAGGAAGTGCTGGCCGACATCGTGCACGCGAACTCCGCGCGCAAGAGCCAGCCCTACGTCAAGGTGAATGCCGGCGCCCTGCCCGACCAGTTGATCGAGGCCGAACTGTTTGGCACCGAGGCTGGCGCGTTCACCGGCGCCAAGGCGCGGGCCGGGCGCTTCGAAGCCGCCGACGGCGGCACGCTGTTCCTCGACGAGATCGGCAACCTGCCGCTCGCCGGCCAGGCCAAACTACTGCGCGTGCTGCAGACCGGCGAATACGAGCGCTTGGGCAGCAACACCACGCGGCGCGCCAATGTGCGCATCGTCGCCGCCACCAACATGCCCCTGCGTGAAGCCATTCGTGAAGGGCGATTCCGCGAAGATCTGTACTACCGCATCTCGGTCATCGAGCTGGCGCTGCCACCGCTCGCGGAACGCCGCGACGACGTGCTGCCACTGACGCGTGCCTTCCTCGGCCAGGGTGCGCGACTCACCAGCGACGCGGAACGCGCGCTGCTCCACTATTCCTGGCCGGGAAACGTCCGCGAGCTGCGCAACGTGCTGCAACGCGCTGAGCTGCTCGCGGGCGCGGGGCCAATCTCGGCGACCACACTCAACCTGCCCGCGGTGTTGCCGGCCCGTTCGGACGAGCCGGTGCTCGATCGGACCACCATCAATCGCGTGCTGGACGAGAACGGCCACACCGTGGCGCAGGCGGCACGCCAGCTCGGCATCAGCCGACAGGCCCTCTATCGCCGCATGGAAAAACTCGGTATCAAGGAATCCCCGGCCCGACAGGGCTAGCAAACGGATTCGATTGACCGAAGATGATTCGCTGGCCATTGTCTTTCGGAAGATGGTCCATGGCCGGTTGGGCGACGCTCTGGCTCGGCGGCATCGCACTGCTCAGCGTGATCGCATTTGCCCTCGCGGATCACTTCATCGACTCGCCCTGGGTGGCCGCCCTTGCCACGGCGCTGGCGATCACGCCGTTGGTCTCCTGGGCGGGCACGGTTCTCACGAGTCGCTGGAGCCGTATGGCGCGAGCCCTCACCGATGGCGTCGCCAGCCTCAAGGATCGCGATTTCAGCGTCAGCGTCACACCGGCCACGCTCGACGAGATGGGCGACCTGGTAACGACCTATAACGGCCTTGGCGACCGCCTGCGCGTCGAACGGCAGAGCCTCTACCAGCGTGAGCTCATGCTCGACACCGTCATCCAGGCCACGCCGTTGGCGCTGGTGCTGACCAATGCCGCCGATGCCGTGCTCTACAGCAACACTGCCGCGAGACAGTTGTTCGGCGAGGGCCGCAAGCTCGAGGGCGAGCGCTTCTCCCGGTACCTCGACGCGGCCCCAGCGCCGTTGCGTGAGGCGATCGACCGCGGCGGCGACACGCTGTTCACGCTGGAGATCGCCGGCGAGCCGCAGGTGTATCACGTGTCACAACGACAATTCCTGTTGAACTCCCTGCCGCACCGCCTGTTGCTGCTCAAGCAGCTCACGCGCGAGATCAACTCGCAGGAAGTCGCCACCTGGAAGAAGGTCATTCGCGTCATCGCGCATGAGCTGAACAATTCACTCGCGCCGATTTCCTCGCTGGCGCACTCCGGCCAGATCCTGGCGCGCTCGCCGCCCGATCCGGAACAATTGACGCGCGTGTTTGCGACCATCGAAGACCGCGCGCGGCATCTCGCGGGCTTCATCGAAGGCTATGCACAATTCGCCAAGCTGCCACATCCGAGACTTGCGCCCGTCGCCTGGGAGGTGCTGCTCGAGCGCCTTCGCGTGGTGGTCACCTTCAAGCTCGTGAATCCGCCACCCCAGCGCGCCGCGAGTTTCGACACAGCGCAGATGGAGCAGGCGCTGATCAACCTTCTGAAAAACGCCCGCGAATCGGGTTCGCTAGCCGACGATATCGAGCTCGCCGTCACGCTGGCCGCGCAGGGTTTCACCATCGAGGTTCGCGATCGCGGGCCTGGCTTCACGCCGGCCGCACTCGAGAATGCGCTGGTGCCCTTCTACTCCACCAAGGAGAGCGGCACGGGCCTGGGCCTGACGCTATGCCGCGAAATTGTCGAAGCACACGGCGGGCGGCTGCGCATTGCCAATCGCGAGGGTGGCGGCGCACTGGTTGCATTGTGGCTGCCGGACGGTAGTTAGCGGGCCAACCTTATGACTCAGGCAATCAACATTCACCCGGCAGCTCCCACCGACATCGAAGTGCTGCTGCCGATGATCGAAAAATACTGGCGCTTCGAAGCCATCGAAGGATTCGATGCGGCGCGCATACGAACTTTGCTCACGCGCGTGCTCGAAGACTCCAATCTCGGGCGCGCCTGGTTCGCGACGGTGTACGGCGAGCCTGCGGGTTACCTGCTTGCGGTCTATGTCTTCAGCCTCGAACACCAGGGGCTGACCGCGGAGATCGATGAGTTCTTTGTGGAGCCACCTCATCGCGGCCTCGGGATAGGCAACCTGATGCTGCAGGCAGCCGAAGCCCAGTTTCGCATCCAGGGCTGCACCAACGTCGCGCTGCAGCTCGGGCGTGGCAACGAAGCCGCGCGCAAGTTCTATCGGCGGCACGGCTTCGAGGATCGCGATGGATACGATGTCGTGAGCAAAGTGCTCTCGTGACCTGCACGCGAAATAGTTAGTCGCGTGTTCCTGCGCTCCCTGATCGCGTTTCTTGCACTGCCGGGAATGGTGGCGATCGCGGTACCGGCGGCGATCGCCGCGGCGGAGTTGCGCGCCGGCGCGCGCTTCTTTCCCGTCGGTCTGCTTCCTCTGATCGGCGGGTTCGCGCTGCTCCTGTGGTGCGTGCGCGATTTCCACGTCGCGGGACTCGGCACACTCGCGCCCTGGTCACCGCCGCGGCATCTGGTGACGATCGGCCTGTACCGCTACAGCCGCAATCCCATGTACGTCGCGGTCACGTTGATGCTCGTGGGATGGGCGGTGTGCTTCTGGTCCTCGAGGTTCGCGATCTATACCGGAATTGTGATGGTGGGATTCCATTTGCGCGTGGTGTTCGGCGAGGAGCCATGGCTTGCACGCACGCATGGCGCGGCGTGGGATGAATACAAGTCACGCGTGCCGCGCTGGCTGCTGTGAGCACGCAGATACGCTAGGCTTCCGCCGACCTGTCGGCACATCGTCGGCAAGAGGGGGAATCGAATGTCGAAGAATCTTTTCGCGGCAACCATCGCCGCCATGTGCTTTGCCGTGTCCGCATTCGCGGCATCGAAATCCGAACCGGCCAGTGCGCAGCTGACCATCCGCGCGGACACACCCGGCGCGAAGATCGACGCCAACATCTACGGCCAGTTCATGGAACACCTGGGCCGCAACGTGTACGAAGGCATCTGGGTCGGCGAAGATTCTTCGATCCCTAACACCCGGGGTTACCGCAACGACGTACTCGCTGCGCTCAAGAAACTGCAGGTGCCGGTGCTGCGCTGGCCCGGTGGATGTTTCGCCGACGAGTATCACTGGCGCGACGGCGTCGGCCCGCGCGACAAACGGCCGGCGCGCGTCAACACTTTCTGGGGTGGCGTGATCGAGCCCAACACCTTTGGGACGCACGAATTCTTCGAACTCGCCGAGATGCTCGGCGCCAAGACCTATCTCGCGGTCAACGTGGGTTCGGGCACCGTGCAGGAAATGTCGCAGTGGGTGGAATACATCACCTCGCCCTCGCAGTCATCGTTGGCCAACGAGCGGCGCGCGAACGGCCGCGACAAGCCCTGGAAGATCGACTACATCGGTGTGGGCAATGAACCCTGGGGTTGCGGCGGCGACATGAACGTCGGGTACTACTCGGATGAGTACCGCAAGTTCGCATTGAACATCAAAGCGCCCAGGGAAAGCATGCCCGTCAAGGTCGCGAGCGGCGCGTATGGCGATCGCTACGACTGGACCGAGGAGCTCATGAAGACCTCGGGCAAGTTCATGGGAGCCATGTCTTTCCATCAATACACACTGCCCACCGGCAAGTGGGACGTGAAGGGTCCATCACTCACGTTCAACGAAAACGACTGGATCATGACGCTTCACACCACGCTTCTAATGGACGAGCTGGTACGCAAGCACGCCGAGGTCATGGACAAGTACGACCCGGAAAAGAAGGTCAGCCTGTTCGTCGATGAATGGGGTGCGTGGTACGACGTGGAGCCCGGCACCAACCCCGGGTTCCTGTTCCAGCAGAACACGATGCGCGACGCGGTCCTCGCCGGCCTCAATCTCAACATCTTCAACCGCCATGCCGATCGCGTGCGCATGGCCAACATCGCGCAGATGATCAACGTGCTGCAGGCCATGGTGCTCACCGACAAGGAAAAGATGCTGCTGACGCCTACCTACCACGTGTTCGAGATGTACAAGTCATTCCAGAACGCCACGTTGCTGCCGGCAGAGCTCGTGACGCCGGACTACAAGCATGGCGACTTTGCGATTCCCGCAGTCAGCGTTTCAGCGGCCCGTGGCGACGATGGCTCGGTGCTGCTGGCATTGGTGAACACCGATCCCAGCAAGCCCGCCCGCGTGACGGCCAAAGTCGCGGGCTCGACGCCCAGGAAGATGACGGCGCGCGTCCTGACCGCGCCCGCCATGAATACGCACAACACTTTCGACGCACCGAACACCGTGCAGCCCGCGGCGTTCACCGGCGGCAAGCTCAAGGGCGACACCTGGGTGTTCGACCTGCCGGCGAAATCGGTGGTCGTGGCGACATTGAAATGAGCGTGGAACGCATGATGAACAGGACTAACAAGGTTGCGCATTTGCTATTCGCGGCAGTCGTCTCCTTCGCGGCGGCGCTGCCCGCGCAGGCCGCCGCTCCGCCTGGGTACTCTGCCGAGCGCCTGGCGCGCGTCGACGCGTTGCTCGATTCGTACGTGAACGACGGCCGCATCGGCGGCATCGTCGCGCTGGTACTGCGCGACGGGAAACCCATGTACTCGCACGCGGCCGGCTGGATCGACAAGGAAGCGGGCCGCAAGATGACCATGGACGCGGAGTTCCGCATCGCCTCGCAGTCGAAGGCGCTGACCAGCGTCGCCATCCTGCAGCTCATGGAGGAAGGCAAGCTCACGGTCAACGAACGCGCCGGCAAATACATCCCGACATTCGAGCAGACCACCGTGCTCACGCGCGTGGAGAACAGCACCACGTTCACCATCGTCCCCGCGAAGCGCCCGATCCTCATCAAGGACCTGCTCACGCACACCGCGGGCATCAACTATGGGCAGGGCCCGGACTTCGGACTGCTTTACATGCCCAAGGGTCTGGGCGAGGCGGCTGGGTTCGGCTGGTACTTCGCCGACAAGACCGAGCCCATCTGCAAAACGATCGAGACACTTGGCACGCTGCCGTTCGAAGCGCAGCCCGGTGAACGCTATGTCTATGGCTACAACACCGACATCCTGGGCTGCATCGTCGAGAAAGCGTCCGGCGCGACGCTCGATGCGTTCATCCGGAGCCACATCACCGGTCCGCTCGGCATGAAGGACACCTATTTCTATCTACCGCCCGAGAAGAAGGACCGCCTCGCGGTGGTGTACGGCAGCGACAAGGACGGCAAGGCCGTGCGCCAGCCCGAAGGCGCCCGTGGACAGGGGCACTACGTCGAAGGCCCGCGCGTGAGCTTTTCCGGCGGCGCGGGACTCGTGTCGACGGCGCACGACTACGCCACGTTCCTCGAGGCGCTGCGCAATGGTGGCGCGCTTGGCAAGGTGCGCATTCTGTCGCCGCACGCCGTGAAGCTCATGACCACCAACCAGATCGGCGATCTCAAGAGCCCCAAGGGGTTGGGGTTCGGCTACGGGTTCGAGACTCACGACCAGTACGGCGTGAGCGGCATGGAGTCCGTGGGTTCGTGGGGCTGGGGCGGCGCCTATGGCACCTATTATCGTGTCGATCCGGCCGAACGCATGGTCACCGTGCTCATGGTCCAGATGATCCCTAACAACACGGACCTCACCGACAAATTCAAGGCGTCGATCTATCAATCCCTGATCGACTGAGCCTGGGCCAGAACATGCCGGCGCGGGCGCGATAGGCGGCATAGTCGGCCGCGAGCGCGCTGGTGGCGATCGTTCGCTCGTCGCTGCGCGCCGCGATCGAGAACAGCACCACGTTGCTCACGAGGGTCGCGGCGGTGAGCCAATGCGGCAACGCGATGGCGGACGCCAGGAACGCCAGCATGTAGCTCAGATAGATAGGATGGCGGATGAACCGGTACGGTCCGCTCTTGCACAGCGCTTCCGGCACGTGGTCTCCCAACGCGTAACCGAAGCGCCGGCCCCATATCGTGTGTCGCGCCCACTCATAGAGTCCGATCGCGACCGCCAGCAACCCCGCAGCGAATACGCCGTTCACGGGTCGGATCGGCACGTACGCTCCCAACCACCAGACCACGAGCGTTCCCGTGATCAAGAACGAGACCTGTCCGATGAGGGACCCGCGTTCGTTCTCAGGATCAGTCGTGTAGAGCGTACGCCCGCCAGCGATCATGAAATGCAGGAACGTCCCACCGAGGAAAAACAGGAGAGCCAACTGAGCAAGCGTCGGCACCCTCATTACGCTCCCTAAGAATGTTGGGCGGCGATCCAGCGATTGATTTTGGCGTCGAGCACGTCGAGCGGAATCGCGCCATCCTTCAACACCTCGTCGTGGAACGCCTTCACCTCGAACTTCTTGCCGAGCGCCTTCTCGGCGCGCTTGCGCAGCTCGACGAGCTTCAGCTGCCCGATCTTGTAGGCGAGAGCCTGGCCGGGAATCGCCGCGAAGCGCTCCGCCTCCGACACAGCTCGTGTCATTTCCGACGGCGAGTTGTCGAGCATGTAGTCGAGCGTTTGCTGCCGGGTCCATCCCTTGAAATGGATGCCCGTGTCGGTCACGAGGCGGATCGCGCGCCACAGCTCCGCATCGAGCGCGCCGAAGCGCTGCGCCGGATCCTTGTAGATGCCCATCTCGTAGCCGAGGTATTCGGCGTACAGGCCCCACCCTTCGATGTACGCGGTATCACGCGAGAAACGGCGGAACATCGGCAGGTCGCCGAGCTCACGCTGCAACGAAATCTGGAAGTGGTGACCGGGCGCCGCTTCGTGCAGCGACAGCGACGACAGCGCCCACTTCGGGCGTGCCTTGAGGTCATACGCATTCACGTAGAACACGCCGGCGCGTTTGCCGTCGAGCGACGGCCCCTGGTAGGAACCCGAAGACGCCGACGCTTCGCGGAACGGCTCGACCAGGCGCACCTCGTAGTTGCTCTTCGGCCGCAGATTGAAGTAGTTGGGTAGCAACGGATCCACGTCGCTGTGGAACTTCTGGTAGGCGGATAGCAACTCTTCGCGCGAAGCGAAGTACATGTCGTCGCGCGCTTTCATCCACTCGAAGAACGCCTTGAGCTCGGCAAGAGTCTTCGTCGACTTGGCGTAACCAAGATCCTTCGCCACCGTGCGCATGCCGTCCTGAATGCGCGCGACTTCATCGAGGCCGATCTGGTGAACCTGCGCGGGACTCATCGAATGCGTGGTGTTGTCATGCACTTTGTGCGCGTACCACGCGGCTCCGTTGGGCAGCGCGCCCATGCCGAACGTGTCGCGCGTCTTCGGCAGGTATTCGTCGGCGATATAGGCGCGCAGCCGCTTATAGGCCGGAATGAGCTGCGTGCCGATCAACACGCGATATGCCGCGGTGAGTCGCTCCCGGTCGGCGCTTGAGAACTCTTTGGGCATCTTGCCGATGGGGCCCCAGAAGATGCTCTTTTCCACGTCGTCGACGATATTGGCATCGAGCTGCGGCAGTACTTTTTCCATGAGGATGCGTGGCTGCACGACCCCGCTCTTGACGCCCTCGCGCATGTTCGCGATGGCCTGGTCGAAAATCACTGGCGCTTGCGTGCCGCGCTTCAGCCAGTCGTCGTAATCCTTCACGGTCGCGAACGGCTGCCCGCTGGTGCCGGAGCCGAACTGCGCGAAGGAATTGGCGATGTTGGTGAACTGGTCGATCGGCAGCAGGCGGTCGGGGAACGTCAGTTCTTCGAGCGCCGATTCGCGATTGAGCGTGAAGATGTCGTAGGAGAGCCGGTCCTGGCCGGCGAGCCCGTCGGTCCCGATCGCGCGCGCGCGGTCGAGATACTTCTGGTGGAAAGCACGCGTCTGGTTCTCGTACTCGATCGAAAAAATGTTCGGCAGCTCGCCGTTGTAGCGCGGGTCGCCCGCGAACGTGGCGGTGATCGGATCGAGCTTGAGATTCTCTTCCCAGAATTCCGCGTACATCGTGTTGAGTTGCGCGGCGCGATTCTCGGCGGCGAATCCCGGGTTCCCCAAGAACGAGATCAACAGCAACACCGCAAGAAACCTGGGTCGAGTCATGACTAACTACTCCGGAAAAAACAAACCCGCCTTGCGGCGGGTTTGCTGATTGGTTGGGAGACTAGGATTCGAACCTAGGTAAACGGAGTCAGAGTCCGTTGTCCTACCGCTAGACGATCTCCCAAAAGCTGGCCGTCTGCGAACAATACCAGCGTTATTAACGCTTCGAGTACTGCGGTCCGCGACGCGCCTTGCGGCGGCCGACCTTCTTGCGTTCGACTTCGCGCGCGTCGCGCGTGACGAAGCCGGCGATGCGCAACGGCTTGCGCAGCTCGGGATCGTATTCCATGAGCGCGCGCGTGATGCCGTGACGAATGGCGCCGGCCTGGCCGGTGATGCCACCGCCGGAAACCGACACGGTGAAGTCGAACTTGTTGGCGAGCTGCACGAGCTCGAGCGGCTGACGCACGATCATGCGGCCGGTCTCACGACCGAAGAATTCATCGAGCGGACGATCGTTCACCGTGATCTTGCCGGTACCGGCTTTCATGTAGACGCGCGCGGCGGCGGTCTTGCGGCGGCCGGTGCCGTAGTTCGGCTTTGCTTGGGCGGGCATTCTGCTTCCTTAAATTTCGAGCGACTTCGGCTGCTGGGCGGCGTGCGGGTGTTTGTCGCCCGCGAACACGTGCAGCTTCTTGTACATCTTGCGACCGAGCGGGCCCTTGGGGAGCATGCCCTTCACGGCGAATTCGATGGCGCGCTCGGGATGTTCCTTGAGCAGCTTGCCGAGGGCGATCGACTTGATGCC
>Ga0193753_10004302_pt1 | contig 10219 bp, 5 predicted proteins | sample H1c2metaG_FD_144925 | JGI IMG/M metagenome (GOLD analysis project Ga0193753, IMG submission 144925) | Soil microbial communities from a riparian zone of the East river system, Colorado, United States - H1c2 | ecosystem: Environmental > Terrestrial > Soil > Riparian zone | place: USA: East River... | reverse complement strand
AATCTATTTTACCATTTCTCGCTGCCCATTTGTAAACGCCTTTATTGTCAGTTCCAAGCCAAAGATTTCCAGCCCCGTCCTCTGCGATCTGACGGATCGTGTGACTACTTAATTCAGGTGGATTATAATATTTGCTGGTCCGTTTTGCCTGATCAATTGCATAGATACCTGGTTGGGAAGAGATCCAGATGGTATTGCTGTCTTTCGAAGCATACATGCCCCAGGCATTGGGACCTGACTGGTTATCGATTCCTTTAATATTCGTCGGGATCAGATTAAGACTTGAATCATACTGGTATAATCCATCCATCCAGCTCCCCGACAGGATGGTGCCCGATTTGGTGCTGATAAAAGACATCAGTCTTCCCTGACCTTTTTTGTCCGACACCCGGTTCTGATGGCTGAAATTGGTAAAAAATTCTTCGGTGCGGTTGAACCGGTATAGTCCGTTATTATCGGTTGTAACCCATACGTTATGTTCCCGGTCCTCAAATAAACAATGAATCACTTCATAGACAATGCTGTTCTCACTCTGATAGCCATTGGATACAAATTGAAACTGTTTATTTGTTTCCAGGAACTTAGCGAATACCAACTGGCCATAAATCCAGACGTTTCCATCTTCCTGTTGCATAAAGCCCTCTATTTTATGAAAAGGTTTCAAAAAGCTGGGGAACTCAGTGCGGCCTATAACTGTTTTTTCGTTTTTTAAATCATAACAATATATATAAGAGGATCCGTCCAAAGTAAAACTCCATAACCTGTTCTGGCGGTCAAAGAAAAGATGATAGTAGCTATTTGAGCCGGCATATGCATCGACCAGGCGTTCCTTCCCGATATTTTGACCCGGGTAACTCAAAGTTCCATTGGATCCGTCATAGACAGCCAGACCCCCGCCCACTATGCTGATCCAATATTTATGGGTGCCGGGTTGTTGAATAAAATCAGCGATATCCCATGCCTGTTTTTGTTTGAAAAAATTATGAATAAATGAAAACTCATTTGATTTTTCATCCCAGGTGATGACCTCCGTACCCCCCATCAGGTAAAAAACATTTCCGTATTCATCGGCGATCAGATGTTTCACAAATGTGTCAGGGGAAACAGGTTTTTTAAACCGGGCGGGCACTTCATGAAATGTAAAACTTCGGGTATTGAACTTACCGACCCGGCCATCGGCCAGTAGAATCCACAAATTCTTTTTTTTATCCACGAGTAATTGCCATACCGGATTGGATGGTATCGAAGTGGAATCGTTTTCTTTATGCTGAAACGTTTTATAACGGATGCCATCGAATCGCTGCAGGCCGTCTGTAGTACCCATCCACAGGTATCCTTCCCCGTCCTGCACAATGCTATTGACCTGGTTGGATATCAGCCCGGATGACGTGGTGTAATGAGTAAATAAAAACTGCAAAGGCTGCTGTGCCGTTGCAGATAAAATCAGGCAATGGATTGCGAGAAAAATTTTTCTTATCAATAGACGGTTGAATTTTAAGTTAACCAAATTTAATGACTATGCCTGAAAGCGCCATCTTAGCCGCGATCTCTCGTTCGGGAGCAATGTAGCGAATTAAGCTTTGGTCTCTGCAGGAGATAAGGGTGGTACCTGATGTAAAGGCAGGAATGCCGGCCGTGATAATAATTTGCGCATGTTAAGGTTTTTATTCAGGCAAGATATTCCTGACAGATCCCGGGATCAATGCCGGGATGAATGAATTGTAGAAAAAAAGGGATGAATTGATTATGTGACGCCTCGACCGATAACAATACACGGCGAAAGGAAAGAGAATGACCGGGATTAGGAAACTTTTTTCATAAGCATTTTCCCGGATGATTTTTTTCGGAGTAGTAATTGATCCAGGCTGAATTTCCCCGGACCTTCGGTAAGCAATATCAGGGCAAATAAAAAATATGACACAGTAAACCCGCCATCTATAACCCAGTTCTCTCCCAGATTCGCAGTGAGCGTTGCAACCAGCATGGTAAATGCAATGAGCGCGGCGGCGGGCCTGGCAAAAAATCCGAATAGTACAAGAATTCCACCGGCCACTTCTGATCCCTTAGCTAAAAAAGCCATGGTCAGGGGCCAGGGAAAGTGTAATTCTTCGCCAAACCATTTAATGAAAAAAGCCCTCTCTCCGGGATGAAAAATAATGTCTATAACGGAAGAATAACCTGCCGCGAACATCCGGTATCCAATCCATATGCGCACGGATAACAGGATAATGTCGCGGGTTTTTGCTTTATCTGATATCATATGGCATAGTCGTCTGATACAGGAAGTTATAAATGATTTACAGATCCGGCCCCCGCTAAAAAGTTAAAGGAATCTGAACCATTAAAAAGGATAGCTGATAAGTGATTTTGGATATCTCAGCAACAAACGATCGGAAGGCAGGCTTTTTGTATCTGAGTTTTTTGGTTTGGTCGCATTTTAATTGGTGGATAATAATCGGGGGTTTACATTTAAATAATTCCTCCCTCCACATTCTAAAATAACCACATGAATCCAGATTCCTGCCACCACTCGCGTATTATTCTTCTCGTAAGCCTGATTGCATTAGCCTGCCTCTTTACCATTTCCTGCAACCAGAAAACCACGGAGACCGCGGTATCAAATACGGATACTGTAAAACCGGATGATAATCGATTCACACCGGTAAAATTAACCGCGGAAGGTGATCTGGATGAACCGATGAATTTTGAAGTGCTGAAGGATGGAAGGGTTTATATCAATGAACGGAAAGGCGTACTAAAAGTCTATAATCCCATTGATAAAACAGTCAGCGTAATGGGTACCATACCCGTCAATACCAAATATACCAGCAAGGATGGAAAAGTAACAGAAGCTGAGGAAGGATTTATCGGGTTTACGGTTGATCCGAAATTTGAAGAAAACCATTTTGCCTATTTATATTACGCGCATCCAACCATTTCCAAGCATGTTCTTTCCCGGTGGGAGATCAAGGATGACAAACTGGTGGCCGGATCTGAAAAAATCGTGTTGGAAATTCCCACACAGCGCGAAGTGTGTTGCCATACAGGCGGTGGCATGACCTGGGATGAGTCGGGCAATCTTTACCTGGCTGTCGGAAATAATACCGGGAATGTAGCAGATAAATCACAAACGGATGAACGTCCCGATCGTAAAAACTGGGACGACCAGCGCGGATCGGCGAATTCAAACGACCTCCGGGGAAAAATTCTGAGAATTCATCCGGATGCAGACGGGACTTATAGTGTGCCTGACGGAAACCTGTTTCCAAAAGGAACACCAAAAACAAGACCTGAAATTTATATTATGGGAGACCGCAATCCATGGCGCCCTTCCATCGATACAAAAACCGGCTGGCTGTATTGGGGAGAAGTGGGACCCGATGCGAATGAGGACACGAGAACCACACGGATGGGAATGGATGAATTTAATCAGGCCAGGGGACCGGGATATTTTGGATGGCCGTATTTTATTGGTGATAATGTTGCCTACCCGATGTATAATTATCTGAATGATTCGGTGTCTGCAGGTAAGGATCCCGCCAAGCCGACAAATTATTCCGTCAACAATAGCGGGATCAACGAATTGCCACCGGCACAACCGGCATTTATTTCTTATCCATACCGGAATTCAGAAAAATTTCCATTGGTGGGCTCGGGCGGGCGATGTGCAGTGGGCGGACCCATTTACCACCAGTCCAATTTCAAAAATTCAAAACGACCGTATCCCGGTTATTATGAAGGAAAATGGCTCGCGGCAGACCTTTCACGCGGGTGGATCATGGCCATCAGTATGAAGGAAAACGGCGACTATAAATCAATGGAACGTTTTCTTCCATCTTATCAGCCGATAGAACCGATCGATATCAAATTTGGCCCGAACGGCGATTTATATGTATTGGAATATGGCAGTAACTGGTTCAGGAAAAGTGATAATTCAAAACTCGTACGTATTGAATACAACTCCGGAAACCGTACGCCGCTTGTACATGCAACAGCCAGCGTAAAGGGTGGCGCCGTTCCGTTAAATGTCAAACTTTCTGCCGCCGGTAGCAGGGATTATGATGGGGACTCGCTAAAATATGAATGGGCGATTTCGGCTGATAGTGGAAAAACAATTAAAACGTATAATGAATCCGATCCATCCATCAGCCTTGATCAGCCGGGATCCTATACAGCGAAACTAACGGTAACGAGCCAGGCAGGATTGAAAAACAGTCAGGTGATAAATATCATCGCGGGTAATGATCCGCCGCTCGTGAGTGTAGATATCTCCGGAAACAAATCCTTCTTTTTCCCGGGTATGCCCTTCGCGTACGATATCAAAGTAACGGATAAGGAAGATGGCCAGGTGGATCCTCATCAGGTAGCGGCGAGTATCGATTACACTTCGGAAGGATTCGATCTGGCAGAACTGATACAGGAGCAGCGAAGTGTAGACGCATCCACCCGGTTTGCAGTGGCAAGGGCCATGATCAACAGTATCGATTGTAATAATTGTCATCACCTGGATACAAAATCCGTCGGACCGGAATTCATTGAGATTGCTGCGAAATATAAATCCACCTACGCCTGGGCGATGGATTCTCTTCCAAAGAAAATAAGAACCGGAGGATCCGGTGTATGGGGAACAGTCAATATGCCCGCACATCCTGCCATTTCCCTGAACGACGCAAGAACGATTGTCAATTACATACTCAGTTCTGATCAGAAAACAATCAGCACGCTTCCTTTGAAAGGAAAGTATACACCCAAAATTCCCGAGGGAGACAATGGAAAAGGTACGGTGATTGTCCGGGCTGCCTATACCGATAAGAGCGCGAAAGGATCTGAGTCGATTACAACAGAAGAAGTAAAAGTGCTTCGTAGTGCCGAATTAAGTCCGGGTACCGCTGATACCCTATACCGCGCGGAAGTAAATCTGCAGACCATGTTTGCTGTTTCACTAAACATCATACCCAAGGCAAATGGATATATCGGATTTAAGCAAATAGACCTGACAGGTATACCACAATTAGAGATCAGTGCGTTGGCATTCCCCATGTTGGGATATCTGGGTGGAACGATTGAAGTGAGACTGGATAAGCCCGATGGTGAATTGCTGGGTCAGGTAAAAATCGAATCTGTAAATCCGAATTTCGGAGGAGGCACAGCGAATGCGGCGCAGAATGCCGGTGGGGCCAAAACGAAACAGTCGCCAACGGCGCCCGTTGTTGCAAAAAAACCTGCTGCCTCAAAAAAACCAGCCGGAATCGGCAATCCATTCGCGATGCCGGGTATAAAAACGGATATCAAAACAGTGAGTGGGGTACATGATTTATATTTTGTTTTCAAAAATGAAAATGCAAAAGGTGATCAGCCATTAATGTCGGTTTCGAATATCAAATTCAATAATAAAAAACAACCCTGAGTTTCAGACGTTCGCAGCGAATCATCCATTACATTCAATAATCATCTTAAAATACCATCATGCATAACAGAAGAAATTTTATCAGGAACTCCGGTGTCATGGCACTGGGCGGACTATTATTATCACGAAAGGGGTATGCTACATTCTTTGAAAAAAATGCGCTGCATCCAATCGGATTGCAACTGTATACGCTGGGCGGTACCATCGATGATGATGTGCCAGGCACCCTGAAAAAAGTGGCAGGCATCGGATACAAGGATCTTGAATCGGCATTCAGCATAAAAGGCGGATACTATGGAATGACTTCTAAAGAATTTGCAAAACTGACAAAAGATCTGGGTCTCTCCTGGGTTTCTCATCACGTGGGAGGCACGCCATTTAAAATGCCCGCAGGCGGATTCAAAGTGCCCGCAGGTATGGACACAACAAGACTTCATCAATTGAGAAATATGCCTCCTCAGAAAAATCTGCGGGATAATTACCAGCAGGTAATAGATGAAGTGTCTGAAGGAGGACTGAAATACCTGGTATGCTCATCCATTCCGCTGAGTACAACAGAAGAAATTAATCAGGCGGTTGAAATATTGACAAAGACGGGTGAAGCGGCAAAAAAAGCGGGCATTACTTTATGTTACCATAATCATACACATGAGTTTGAAACGGTGGATGGAAAAATTCCATACGATCAGCTTTTGCAAATCAGTCCGGATATTCTGAAAATGGAACTGGACCTCGGCTGGGCAACGGCTGCCGGCAAGGATCCTGTAGAAATGTTTAGCAAAAATCCCGGACGTTTCCCGCTATGGCATGTGAAAGATATTCTTATGTCAGAGAAAAGACCAACGGAAATCGGAAATGGCGGAGTGGATTTTAAAAGAATCTTTGCCGCTTCAAAAGAATCGGGGATGCAATACTTTTTTGTAGAGCAGGATGGTGCGACACATCCGATAGAAAGCATTACAACCAGTTATACCTATCTGACGACAAAACTAATGGTATAGTACAAGACCGCATATCAACGACATCCTCCGTTCGACCCAAATTGCTAAGCAGGTAGCAGGTTTTATTTTAAATTGGATGATTAGGCTTAAGGCCTTAGGCTAAGGCCTTAGCCTTAAGCCTTCGCCTTAGCCTAATAAAACCATACAGCTTGCTTAGAAATTATTTTAAAATGGCTTTCCGGAGCCTGAAAAAGGATAAAATCTCATCCTTCATCTGCATCACCGGACTGGCAGTGGGCATGGCCTGCTGTATGCTGATACTGATCCATATAAAAGATGAAATCTCCTTTAATAGATTCAATACCAGGCTCGCGCATATCTACCGAATCAACTGGATTTCAAAAGATAACCGGGGCTCCAGCACAGGATCATCCACGCCAATTCCTTTTTCAAATGGTATCAAACAATCGATCCCAGGTATAGAAAGAGTAGCAAAAATGTATCAGCGCAGCGGGGAAATGCAGTCCGTGCAACAGGATCCTGCAGCTGTCAAAAGATTCCAGGAACAGGGTGCTATTTTTACCGATGGCGATATATTCGAAATATTTTCGATTCCCTTTATTGCAGGTAACAAACAAACATCGCTCACAGAACCTAACACGATTGTGATTACGGATGAAATGTCGAAAAAGTATTTCGGCACCGAAAATACCCTGGGAAGATCTTTGATGTTTGAAAATAAGATTCCCCTGAAGATCATGGGTGTGGTAAAAAAAATGCCTCCCAATTCCGATGTCAGGTTTGATTTCCTGATCTCGTTTGAAACGTTATATCAGGTAGAGGCACCGAATTTTGCGGAGTTCATAAGAAATGACTGGACATTTACTCCATGCGACACCTGGATACTGATCAGTCCGGACCAGCGATCTGCATCAGTTCAAAATGCACTCAACAGGCATTTGCAGGTAAATGGCAAAGAACGGAATCACCAAATGAACAGCGTCGTATTACAACCGCTGAATGATATTCACTTATATGCTTCCTCTGTGGATGGCAATGCAAGCCGCAGTGACATTTCATACATATACATATTTGCGGGTATCGCTTTGCTGATATTATTGATAGCAAATGTCAACTTCATTAATCTTTCGATCGCCCGTTCCATGACCAAGGTAAAGGAAGTAGGCGTTCGAAAAGTACTCGGCGCAGGAAAATGGCAGCTGACGCTTCAGTTCCTGTGTGATGTGTTACTGATCAGCATGATCGCTTTCGTCCTGGCCATTATATTGACTGAATCAGCATTGCCTGTTCTAAATCAGCTGACCAATAAAGAATTCAGCTGGGACTCCTGGATCAGCCTGCCGGTGTTGACTGGCGTAGTGATTGGTTTTCTAATTGTCGGATTACTGGCGGGATTGTATCCGTCGCTTTTCATAACCCGGTTTAAAGTGACACTGGCATTGAAAGGAAAATCAGGAGACAGTAAGTCAAAGAACTGGGTGAGGCAGGGTCTGTTGCTGGGTCAGTTTACAATTTCAATGATATTGATCGTCGGAGCGATTGTCATTTTCCTGCAAATGCAGTATTTGAGGAATAAACCTTTGGGATTCCAAAAACAACAAATGCTGGTGGTGCCCATATTTGGAACCGGCGCATTTAGTTACGGTTCGGTGATCGACGCACCCATGCGTCAGCGGATGAATGCGTTTTCGGATGAATTAATAAAATTTTCAAAAATCAAATCAGTGACAACCTCCTCTGAAATGCCCGGACAGGGATTTCTAAGAGGAATTATTGTACCAGAAGGTACCAGTGACAAGGATAATATTTTTGCTCCCTGGATATCGGTGGACTATAATTTCATTCAGACGCTGGGTATGAAAATCGTAGCGGGCAGGGATTTTTCAAAGGCGAGGGGCACGGATAATCAGAATGCTTTTATCATAAATGAATCGGCTGTTCTCTCCTTTGGCTGGAAAACACCGGAGGCGGCCATCGGCAAAACATTTATTCGCGGTCAGATATCGGATGGAAAAAAGGGTCAGATCATCGGTGTGGTAAAAGATTTTGATTTCAATTCCCTCAGCAATCCGATGGAGCCGCTGGTAATGGATGTAAATGTGCCGCGCTTTACTGAATTTGCTATCAACATCCAGGCGGATCACGTGAACGAAACCATCGCCTATGTAAATAAGACATGGGATAAAATGTTTCCCGAACGTGTTTTTGAATATACCTTCCTGGATAAGAACATCGATGCCCAGTATAAGGACAAGGAGAATTTCAGCCGCATGATTGAATACTTTGCCATTGTCGCCATCCTGCTTTCCTGCTCCGGTCTTTTTAGCCTGTCGCTTTTTATGGCGGTTAAGCGTGCACGTGAGATCGGCATCAGAAAAGTACTGGGCGCCAATATTTCAAGAATTATTTTACTGTTAACTGGCGGATTTATCAAAATTGTTCTGCTGGCTTCCCTGATTGCATCTCCCATTGCCTGGTGGCTCATGCATAAATGGCTGAATGGATTTGCCTATCACGTAAATATAGAATGGTGGGTTTTTATAATTGCCGGCTTAGTATCAGTGATTATTTCATTTATCACGATCGGCTATCAATCTTTAAAAGCCGCACTGATGAATCCGATGCAAAGTCTGAAAAGCGAATAGGCGAATCTTTTACAACCGTTCACGCACGTGCGGGATCAACGGTCAACCCTGGAATGGTTGCCCGTTCTGCTTTATCCTTGAAGTGAATAAATGCTTCCGCAGCTTTTACACCACATTCCAGTCCCCGGAATTCCTCCAGTGGTTTGAAATAATTCTTATACGTGCCATCCGGGTCCTGTGAAAGATGCGAATACATAGCAGCCATCTTCTGGTCACGGACACTGGTAATATCTACCCAGTCAGTGGGAGTGAAAGCCATGGTTTCGCTACCGGTATTCACTTCATAAAAATATAACTGGAAAAGTCTGGAGGATCGGATCCAGGTGGTAAGACCAAGCATGCCCGCCACCTGGTGATCGGGATGAGAATCCATCGGCCATTGTGTAAAGACAAGGTCCGGATTCTCAGATGAAATCAGTTTGGCTATCTCGTCATTTTTTTCTTTGCTTAAAATAGTATTTCCATCTATCTGTCCCACGTAAACTGCCTTTGCATGAAGAATTTTACAAGCGTTCTCCGCTTCTTTTGTTCGTATGGTAGCTGATTCCGCATATGATTTAGAGGGATCTCCTGCTTCACCGCGCGTCAGGTATAAAAAAGTGACGGAATGACCCGAGTTTGCATATTTTGCCATGGTACCACCACATCCGAATTCCGGATCACCGGGATGGGCCGATGCAAACGATACTCAGTTTTTTTGCATCTTCATGGAGAGCTGAAACAGGTTCATTCTTTGAACTTAAAAGGGGCGATATCGCCATCCCGCCCAATCCGAGAGAAGCTTTTTGAATAAAGTGTCGCCTGTCTGAAGTTTTTTTCACGGTGGTTTTTTTTGATGAAGAATCGTATACCGGCAACCGCAATATATCTAATTCTTCACCGTCTTCAGATAGTCCAGCATATTCATGTGGGGACTGGCCTTGCAGGATTTTAATTTGTCCAGATAAAATTTTCTGAAATCGGACCAATCGTAATAAGGTCCCGGAGCAGAAGGAATGGGCAGTACCATCTCCTTTTCATTCAGTAATACTTTTACCAAATAGGAACTGCCATTCGAATATATGATCCACTGGATGTTGGCGCTGAGTGGAATGATCTCTTCCGTGTGCCAGTGCCAGGCGTAATTAAACACAGAGGCAGAAGGCGTGGATGCGGGCGACAGGGAGAGAAGCGTTGCGAAGGGCGAGATGGCTTCTGCATGCGTG
>Ga0193753_10004301_pt1 | contig 10220 bp, 10 predicted proteins | sample H1c2metaG_FD_144925 | JGI IMG/M metagenome (GOLD analysis project Ga0193753, IMG submission 144925) | Soil microbial communities from a riparian zone of the East river system, Colorado, United States - H1c2 | ecosystem: Environmental > Terrestrial > Soil > Riparian zone | place: USA: East... | reverse complement strand
AGGCTGCCGCCTATACCTGACCAAGGCGCTGGGAGTAGGCATCCTTTCCACCGCCCAGAAAAAAGGACTGCTCCTCCCCGAGGATGCCGCCATCGCCCTAAAAAGTATGGTCACCCTGAATCGACTGGGGGAAACCTTCGGCCGGTTAACCGAAGTAAAGGCCATGACTGACGTAACAGGCTTCGGCCTGCTGGGCCACCTGGCCGAAATGTGCGAAGGCAGTGGGCTATCCGCCATCATCGAATTCGATAAGGTGCCGGTGATCCCTTCCTTACCCTTTTACCTCCGGCAGAACTGCTTTCCCGGCGGTACCCAGCGCAACTGGAGCAGCTACAGCCACAAAGTGAGCCAACTCTCCGATGATCAAAGATATATACTCGCCGATCCGCAAACCAGCGGCGGCCTCCTGGTGGCCGTAACCGCCGAACAGGCCCCGGCATTTGAAAGGCTGTTAAAAGAACAGGGATTGCCCCCCGTTCACTGCCGGTCCTTCGGCGAACTGAAAGCCACGGATAGCGGCCCATTGATCACAGTACGGTGATAGATCATACCGGACCGGCAACGGCGCAACGGCAAAGACCTGATTGTAAGCTGGCTGACATTATGCGGTTTGCATTTGCATTAGCTTCGCCGATGGGTCAATAGGCCTGTTTAAATTTCAGCATGAACAAAGAAAGATACTATCAATGGGCGCCCCTGTTTCTACGGCTGGCTATAGGATTTGGATGCATGGCCCATGGTTGGGCAAAGCTGAGCAGAGGCCCCGCCGGCTTTGAAAAACTGTTGACACAGATAGGCGTCCCCTTCCCTCACTTTACTTCATGGGTGGTCCCCATTACTGAATTAGCAGGAGGACTGGCAATCTTTGCAGGCGCCTTTGTAACGATCGCCGCCGTTCCCCTTATTTGCACTATGCTGGTGGCGATGTTCACCGTCCAAATCAACTACGGCTACAGTTCAGTAAATACGATCGGCCTGACCGCGAACGGGCCCCTATTCGGACCGCCCGGGTACGAGATCAATCTATTGTACATCGCCGGCCTGATCGCCTTGATGCTCACCGGTGCAGGGGTCTTTTCGATTGATTCCCTCATAAAAAAACCCATCACAAAAGTGATGGGTGGCTAAAATATAGCTATTTCAGTGTCGTAGGGGATGCTTTAAATTACCATACCGCGAATATTCTGGCAATACCGCCGGTCGCCTTTCCGATCTTCGGAGCGCCAACGATCAATGTAGCCCCTGTCACAGGTATTCTACTCAAATGGGCAATATTCTCAATTCCCCATTTTCCCTGGCGGAGCAATAGCTTATGGGTTGTATACGTGCTGTCCCTCCCGGGATCAAATGAGATAACATCCACCCCCACACCGGCAATATCTCTTTTTTTAACCAGGAAGTCGGCGGCAGCAGGCGAAATGCCTGGAAAATGCTTAATTCCCTGCGAATCCAGGCCCATATAGGCAGGTGTTTCCACGAATTTCTCCCACCCGGACAGCATCATTACACAGGAATGGTCCGGAATTCTTCCATATCTGTCTTCAAAATCCCTTATATCTTCCGGCGTCAATTCGGCATCTCTGTCCTGAGACGCTTTTTTTGTGATATCGATTACGACTACCGGTACGATCAGATCTTCCGGTTTGATCTGGTCGACAGACAGCCCGTTCTCATCGAAATGATTCGGCGCATCGATATGCGTTCCTAAATGCTCATGTATATGCCAGGTGTTGGCGGCAACACCATTTTGAGCCATGGTAGCCATGGGTATCATGCTGAAAGGGAAGGTGAGATTGTGGACATGGATATAAGGAAACTCCGGCGTTAAAGTGTAAGTAAGGTCTTCTAAATGGTCGAAATGGATGATTTTTCCATGATGGTCCGGCTGTTGACAGCCAGTCATAAAATTGCCGGTAAGCCCAAGGATAAGGGCAAAACCCATCTGCTTTACGAATGCTTTAGCCATATGGCCAAAGCTATCCAATCACCCCTCAACGGCCAATAGCTTACCAAAAAGTAGGCCCCGTATGACCCTCGCCTCCCCATAACCCTCGACTCCCTATAACCCTCGCCTCCTTATAATCCCCTCACTTATATAAATGCTGATCCTTGATGTAATCAATATTATTTTCCTTCAGATAGTCAATTCCCCATTGGCTTGTAAATTCATATAATGGGCCCAGCGACCTTCCTCTTTCAGTTAAAAGATACTCGACACGGTTCGGCTTTATGGAAACCTGTTTTTTAAGGATCAGCTGGTCCCTTTCCAGTTCTTTCAGCTGCTGCGAGAGCATTTTTTCAGAAATGCCGGGTAAATTAATTTTAATTTCACTATAACTTTTCTTTGTAAAATAATGGAGGTGAAACAGGATCAGCAATTTCCATTTACCTCCGATCAGCCCCAGCGTGACATCTGCCGGACAGGTAAAAACCCTGCCATTTAATTCGATCATAAATAAAAGATATCCCCAAAAATAATTCATTCGGTTTACACGAATAAACTTTTTGTCTCTCGCTTTTATTTAGCGGCGGGAGGATCGGGCAGGTATGGTTTGCCGGGAACGCCCCAGCCCCATTCCGGCATCGGTGTGCCGGGGGTTATCGCGGGAGTATCCGTATGGGAGTTTAATACCGCGATACGGGTACCCCATTCAATATAGGCTACAAAAGCAGACCTGAACTCAGGGTCATCCGGGAGATTGATCGCATCGGCAGATTCCAGCAAGAGCGCTACCCAGCGTTTGCGCTGCACTTCGGTTAGGTGTTTGCCCAGGTGTTTTTGTATCATCTGGTAATGGCTCCCTTCTTTCTCACTATAAGTCTTCGGCCCACCGAAGACCTCCGCGATAAAATGGGCCACGTGCCGCTGATGATCCGGGGACATATGCCGGAACACCGGCCCGATCAGCTCATCATCCAATACTTTTTCATAAAACAAGATGATGAGCCGTTCAAATACATCCATACCTCCGGCCCACTCATAAAGCGACGGAACAGTATTTTTTTGCTGTTGCGGGTTCATAGCTAAAAAATTGATTTCCCGGCAAACTTACCCGATAAATCCCTTGCAGCCAACAGCCTACCAAAAAGTAAGGCCGCCGCCCGGAAAGTAGCCGGTCATAGAAAAAGTAGCTGGTCATAAAGCTAAAACCGTTTTCGATCCCCGGTCGCTCATCCCAAAACGCAGTTTACAGCCATTTTCCGCAGGTTACTCGATCTGGCTGAGATCCCGCCTGTTTTCCGGATAGATTTGCCCCCGATCAGTCAAATGATCTTGAATGCATAAAGCAAGTCGGAGTTCCTTTCCAGGGACTCCTTTTCCTTTTTCCTCTTCCTCAACTCCCGATCCTCCGCCAGATCCTCTCCATGGAAAGCCCCAATAAATGCATCCGTCCCGGAATTACATGCCTTTTAACAAAAAGGAAAGCATAAAATTCGACATATTTGTACATGACCTTGCTAAGAAAACTCAGCCTCCTGCTCACCTTCTATCGAAACTTCTGGTTGGCCAACACCCTCATCACCCTCATGTGCTGCTTCCTGCTATGGGAATACGGACAAAGCATTTATAAGGTCCTCTTTTGCCTGAAAGCCTTCACCTTATTCATCATTTACCAGTACATAAGGTCCTATAAGAAGAACGAATTCTACTATTATCAAAATCTCGGCCTGTCAAAGACCATATTATGGACATATACCTTCGGCTTTGATATCCTCGCCTGGTACTTTCTCCTGTCACAAACAAATAAATTAAGATGACCCACCTTCTTGAATTGGACAGCATCCGTCTTTCCTTCGGGTCCCGGGTCATCTTGTCAGACGTTTTTATGAAATGCAATACCGGGAAAATAACCGGCCTGCTGGGCAGGAACGGACAAGGCAAAAGCTGCCTGTTAAATATAATTTATGGCGAATTGAAATGCAAAGATAAGTCCATTCGATTCGATCATACACCCATCGCCAACGCTTATCAGCGGCCCGACCTCCTGCGCTCCCTGCCGCAGTTTAATTTTTTTCCCACCTTTCTTACCCTTCAAAAAGTGTTCGATGACTTCCGGTTGGATTTCTCAACCTTTGAAAAAAGATTCCCGGAATTCGCTTTAAAACAGGACTCCCGGTTAAGCACCCTGTCAGGTGGGCAACTCCGTTTCGTTCAAACCTATCTTATCGTCAGGGCTGAGTCTCAGTTCGCCCTGCTGGACGAGCCTTTCACCCACCTGATGCCTTTACAGATCGAAAAAATGATAGAACTGATCAGGGAAGAAAAGGTAAATAAAGGCTTCCTTATCACAGACCACCTCTATCAACATATCGTCGGCCTTTCCGACGATCTCTACCTGCTCGCCGACGGCAGAACCCACCTCCTGAAAGATCCGGCCAGGATCAAAGAGCTGGGATATGCCCGGTTTTGACCCAAAGGAATTTACCGGCTGCCTCGCCGGCCCTAACATTTTTCTCAAATTCAGAATTTCTCCAATATTAGCCACGAACTTGCCACACTGACCGGTGTGAAAAGCAAGGATATGAATCTCGCAGCCAAAGAAAATGATATTGCAGCAATGGTGACAAGGATTTACGAATCGCCAAAGGTGGTGCATTATCCCTATCATAACCTGGAACACACGAAAAGCGTGGTCCACCACAGTAAGGAAATGGCCGTTTATTACGAATTAAATAAACCTGACCACTTCATCCTCGCCGTATCCGCCTGGTTCCATGACATCGGACACCTGTACGGAGAAATGAAAGATCATGAGGCAAGAGGCATAGGGATCATGAGACAATACACACAGGATATCTCACCTGAAATGGTAGACGTCATGAGCCGCTGTATCCTGGCCACCAAATTTCCCAGCCGTCCTGCTACCCTGCTGGAAGAGATCATTTGCGATGCCGACACCTACCACCTGGGCACCCTCTTCTTCCGGCAGACCGATGTGCTGGTCGAAAAAGAGATGGAAATGCGTACGGGAAAACCCTTCCAGGACTGGCACCGGAAAAGCCTGCAATTTCTACAACAGCATTCTTTCTTCACCGGGTACTGCCGGAACCTGCTGGATAAAGGAAAACAGGAAAATATCGCCTGGCTGACCGAACAAATTAACCAGCAATCACTATAACAATAACACCGATTAACCAAAAACCGCTATAAGGAGTAAATGAGAATCTTAATCATCGAGGACGAAAAAGAACTTTCAAAAAGTATTGTCAATTACCTGAAAAGGGAAAACTATCTCTGCGACATCGCGGATAATGTCAAAACAGGTATGGACAAAATGGAAGTCTTCGACTACGATTGTATCGTATTGGATATCTCTCTTCCCGATGGCAACGGCTTCCAGATCCTGAAAGAGCTCAAAGCCAATGGCAGGGCCGAAGGAGTGATCATCATATCGGCCAAAGACTCCCTCGATGACCGGATCACCGGGCTAAACTTAGGCGCCGACGACTACCTGCCCAAACCTTTCCACCTTTCCGAATTAAATGCCCGCATCGCCGCCATCATCCGGCGGAAAAAATTCCACGGCAATAAGACATTGGTCGTAAATGAAATAACCATCGACCTGCCCGGCAAGACCGTCACCGCCAACAACCGGCCCCTGGAACTTACCCGCAAAGAGTTCGACCTTTTATTATTCCTCGTCTCTAATAAGAATAGGGTCATCTCTAAAAACGCTATTGCCGAGAACATCTCCGGGGAAGGAAGCGAATTTTATGACAATTTCGATTTCATCTACTCCCATATGAAGAACCTTAAAAGAAAACTGACAAATGCCGGTTGCGAGGATTATATCAAATCCGTCTACGGAATGGGCTATAAATTCACCGTATAACACCAGGTCCGCATGAGGTTACTGCAAAAGACCATCCGCAGTTATATCTTCTATTCAGTATTCATCCTGCTGGTAGCCATCCCTGTATTCTATTTCTCTATCAAAAAGATCGTCAAGGAAGATACTGACGAACATTTGCAGACCACTAAATCGATCTTGTTACCCAGGGTCAAAAAAGCCATATCGAATAATACTATCGGGCGCCTGGATTTTGCAGACCAGGACATTATCCTTTCACCATCCGCCGACACGAGGACAGTTGAATCTTTCATCAATAAGGATTTCTATGATTCACTCTCCGAAGAGACGGCATCTTACCGGGTCCTGATGGTCAACTTTATGGTCAATGGCCGTCCCTACCTGCTCCAGCTCAGGAACTCGATGGTGGATAGCGACGACCTGATCGAAAGCATTGTAAAAGTACAGATCGTCCTGCTATTGTCATTATTGGCCGGGCTCTTCCTCATCAACCGTAATCAATCCAGGAAGATCTGGCAGCCCTTCTATATCGCGCTGGAAAAACTCCGGCAATATAAGGTCGAACAGCATCAGCCACTGGACCTGGCTCAATCCTCCATCAATGAATTCAATGACCTCAACCGCTCCCTGGAAGAATTGACAGAACGGGTCCATACAACCTACCTGACCCAGAAGGAGTTTACGGAGAACGCCTCCCATGAGATCCAGACGCCCCTTGCCATCTTTCAAAGCAAGCTCGAACTCCTGATGCAGACCACGCCGCTCAATGAAGAGCAGGCGGAATTGATCGGCGACATGGCCAATGCCAGCCAGCGGATGGGCAAACTGAATAAAAGCCTGATCCTGCTGACCCGCATCGAGAACCTCCAGTTCGCCGAAACCGAATTGATCCTCCTGGCCGCCATCCTGGAGAAAAATATACGACAGCTACAACCCCAGGCAGAGGGAAAGCAGATCACAGTCCAATCCGATATCCAGGGCAACTTACTGTTGAAAGCCAACCGGTCCCTGCTGGAAGTCCTGGTTAGTAACCTCCTCAGCAATGCCATCCGGCATAACTTTTATGCCGGTGTGATCATCGTAACCCTGGTGAAGGATAAACTGATCATTGAAAATACAGGCAAGCTGGCCGTTTTGGACCAGGATCAGATCTTTCGCCGCTTTCACAAAGAAAGCACAGATGCCAACAGCATCGGCCTGGGACTACAGATCGTCCGGCAGATCAGCCTTCTCTACGGCTGGACCGTCGAATATACCAACAAAGACGGACTGCATACCTTCACCGTTCAATTCTGATTGCTTTACGGCTTATAAACCAGCACCGCAAATGTCCCTGGCTTCGCCTTCCGCGTACCCGTTTCAAATTCCGGGGCGCTCAGGTAGATCTTCTTTGTTTTCATATCCAACGCCATGGTCTTCGCCCGGGGCTGAGTAGCCAGGGTTTGTACGACGCTATATTCATCGGCCGATTGTTGGTGAATGATCGTAAGCGTAGCATCTCCATTCGATACAAAGATCGTCTTCGTCGACGCATCATAGACGACGGCATCCACGCCGGCTCCGATGGGCAGAGTGGTAATGACCTTACCGGACTCAGCATCTACAACGCTTAAGCCCTTATTGGTCCTGCAACCCGTGAACAGGCGGTGGTTAGCGGCATCGTATGCAATGCCCGTAGGTCCGCCGCAGGGAGAAAGCGGGTAGGTGGCTTTGACCGTCAACGTTTTCGTGTCGATGACCTTCAGACTGTTCAGGTCCTCGATATTATTAAAAACAAGGCCTTTCCCGTCAGAGACCGCGAATTCGGGCCCGCCGCCCAGGTCGATGGTCTTTACCAGCTCCAGCGTCTTGATATCGATGACGCAGGTGTTCTTGCTATCGCCGTTAAAGACAAATACTTTCTTAGAATAAGGGTCGTAAATGATACCGTCTTCATCCGTGGCCGGCAAAGAGATCGTCTTCAGGATCTTAAAACTGCTGAGATCCACGACGACCACCGCCTTCCCTTTCCCATCGCTGATAAATCCTTTGTTCACTTCATTCACGATGGCGATGCCATGTACCCCCTGCATGCCGTCAATGACGGCGATCGGCTGTTCCGTAGCCAGGTCAACCACGTTGAAGGAAGTGCCGTGCGACACGAACAAATGATTGTTCACCTGGTCAATGGCTATATAATCGTATCCGCCATCTCCCGGCAGCGGGATCTTTTTGTCAAAGCTATATGACTGCGCATGAAGCGGCCGGACTGCCAACGACAGCGCCAACAGGGAGAAGAAAAAGAAGGATTTTTTGATCATTGTAGTATAGATTAGGCCGGATAAGCCTCCGGCAGCGTTAAAAATATTCGATCAGGCGTAAAGATGACAAATGAATCTGGATAAAAACTGAAGCAGAAAAAAGGACCGCACTCCCATCGGAAAAAGCGGTCCATTATTTTGTTGGCGACCCATGGTCGTCCAGCTATCCATGGTCGTCCAGGGAAATCAATGCTTATTCCCCTGCCCGTCCGAAGTATAAGCCCCCAGATCGCTATTATACACGGTATTCCCCTTCCCGATCGCCGGCGAACCGGTATTCAGATGGAAATCATTGCTGTTAGGCGCTCCGTTAGGAGTAGCCACCTTGCCATCATAGCTTTTGAAGAGCGGATCTTTATCCCCGATCTTTGTCGAGATCAGGTCCGTAGCCTGGGGCTTGCCCGCACCGTCGCCGGGATAAAAATTCGACCGCAGGGAAATAGAAAGGTTCTGGCCCTTGGTTGTATCCGTATATGCATCCACCGATGAATAAAACAGGTTATTCCCGTATTTTGTATCGGCAATATCGGCCCCCTTGAAAATATCCAAACCTTGATAATTATTCACCATAATATTGTTGTAGATATTCGCCCGGGCATTGAGGTCCACAGAAACGCCCCGGCCGGGCTCCGCCGAACCCCTTCTCCAGCCATTGCTGACAAGCGTATTATTATAAATGTCCACGCTGGTTTGCGGGATAGGCACCGTAGCGCTCGTCTCGAGCTTCACGCCGGTTCCTGCCTGGCTGTAGATCACGTTATAAGCAACCACCCCGGAAACTCCCCCCTTCAAATTGATGGCTTCTCCATCCGTGTAGCCGGAGGACTGGATCGTATTGCGAAGGATCGTGATCTTAGCTCCACTCTTGACCCCGATCAAGTCATCCTGGCCATTCGTAAACCAGGAGTCCTCGATATCCACATCGATAGGCGTCACGACGGATACGGTCTTCCGGGCATCGCCGCCGGGATCGGGTCCACCTGTATTGTCAACATGCGTCCATTTAATAGTGACCGCCTGCGCACTGTCACACTGGAACCCGCCCCAGGTGCCGGGCTTCTGCGAATCGGAGTTGAAAGAGACCGGTGAGGCCTGCGTGCCTACAACTAACAACACTCCCTGCACACTGATCTGCGCGTTATTTTTTACAATGACGGTCACCCCTTGCTGCGAAGCCAGCGTATCCCCTTTTTTTATGGTGAGGTCACCCGTGATCGTATACGTATTGCCCGTAGTGAATGTGCCTTTCACAAAGCCGGTGACATTACCCGGTGCAATAGGGTTGGAAGCCGGGACCGTCGGCGTGACGATCTTCGTGTTGTCATTGCCACCGCTCTTGGAGCAGGAAGCCAGCCCGATGACAAGGGCCGCAACGGATAAGTAAGCGATTGTCGATTTCATACTGTTTATTGTTTTATTAGTTAATTGATGGTTGATGATAATTTTGTGATCCGAATGCTAATGCCCGGTCCTCAATTCGCATAACGAAGCCCAAAGCTGAAATTGAATTTGGTGACCTCCCGCTGTACCATCAGCGTGTTGATCTTAGCCTCATTCGGCGTATTCAACAGGTTATTCCATTTGGTGAACAGTGTAAAATGATGGTTACGCAGTCCCTGTTCTGCCGAAAAAGCCAGGTTGGACTGCGGCCGCTGGTAGTAGTCATATCCATAGATGGGATAGACGACAGCGATCGATTTACCGATATATTGAAAGGCCAGCTCGGCAAAGAATCTTCTTTTAACGTCCCTGTACAACAATGAAAGATTCAGCGTGTGGTCGGTCTGCCCCTGCAAGGCTCTCTTCTGAAGCGTGTCGGGATTGACATAACCGGTGGCCAGGTTATAATAGGATTTCACGGAGGAGACCTTCGAATACAGATAGGTGTAATTCCCCGTTATACCGATATGACCAAAATACCGGGTAAAGGCCAGCTCGGCCCCATAGTCGGTGGCATCGGGAGCATTCACCGGTTCATTGACCGTCCCGGACTGATACCCGAATTCTATCGGATTGACAAGCTTCTTATAGAATACCCCCGCAAAGATCTGCTCCTCTTCGGCGGGATACCATTCGTACCGGATATCATAGTTGTCACCGGTAGTAT
>Ga0193753_10004300_pt1 | contig 10224 bp, 6 predicted proteins | sample H1c2metaG_FD_144925 | JGI IMG/M metagenome (GOLD analysis project Ga0193753, IMG submission 144925) | Soil microbial communities from a riparian zone of the East river system, Colorado, United States - H1c2 | ecosystem: Environmental > Terrestrial > Soil > Riparian zone | place: USA: East River... | reverse complement strand
GACCATCGAGGCAAGGCTGAGCAGGCCCTTGGGCAAGAAGATCAGGATCAACAACATCAGGCAGCCGAAGAAGATCATGTAGGCGGCGCCAAGGTCGCGCATCAACTCGGGCATGAAGGTGACGATGATGGCACCCACGATCGACCCCACGATCGACCCCTCGCCACCTATGATCAGCATCGCCAGATAAATGATCGAGTGGCTGAGTGCGAAATCGTCCGGCGCGATGAAGTTCGTCATATGTGCGAACAACGCGCCCGACAGGCCAGCATAGACCGCCGCCAAGGCGAAGGCCTGGACTTTGATGCGCGTCACGCCGACTGACGAGGTGGCGGTCGCAATCTCATCGTCACGTACCGCGATCATGGCGAGGCCGACATGGGAGTTGCGGATACGCCAGGCGACCCAGGTTGCGGCCACCAGCGCGATCCAAAGGACGTAGAAATAGCGCTGGTCCGTGCCGAGGCTGACGGAGCCGATTTCCAGCGCCGGAATGCCGGAAATTCCATCCGTGCCGCCCATCAACGATTTCCAGTTGGTGGCGACGATGCCGAAGGACACATTGAAGCCCAGGGTCGCCAAAGCGAGATAGTGCCCCTTCAGACGCAGCAGCGGCAGGCCGATCAACACCGCCGCGAGGCCGCTGAACGCCGTGGCAAGCGGGATCGACAGCCACGGCGAGAGGCCGACCGCCGTGGTGAGAATAGCCGTGGCATAGGCGCCGCAGCCGACGAACCCCGCCTGTGCCAAGGTGATCAGGCCGGCATAACCGAAGGCGAAATTGAGTCCGACGACGGCGATCGCCGAGATGAAAGCCAGGTTGAGGATGCGAATGCCGTAGCCGCTGATCAGCAATGGCAACAGCAGCGCCAGCAGGAATACGGCCGCAGTTGTCAACAAAGCGGATCGCCGGGTCGCGATCATGTCAGGCGCGCTCCCCGATCCGCTCGCCGAAGATCCCCTGCGGCCGCACGAGGAGGAAGAGGATCATGACCAGGAAGACCAGCCCGTCCTTGTAGGCCGACGAGATATAGGCCGCACCGAACATCTCGGCGAGGCCGACCAGAATGCCGCCGACGATGGCGCCCGGCACGCTGGAGAAGCCGCCGATGATGATGGCGGCGAAGGCCTTGAGGGCGATCGGGTCGCCCATGTTCACATCGGCGAACCACATCGGACCCACGAGAATGCCGGCCGCGCCGGTCAACACACCCGCGATGATCCAGGTGAGCACAAACAAACGGCCGACGCCGATCCCCATCAGCCGCGCGGCGTCGCGATCCTGGGCGACCGCCCGCATACGCGCGCCCAGCGAAGTCTTGTAGATCAGGGTGTAAAGCAGTCCGATCATCAGGAAGGATACGGCGATGACGAACAGCGCGTGGGCAGAAATGGCGGCGCCGAACACATCGACCACTTGGCGCCCGAACGGCGACCGTGGCCGGAAAGGGACCGAGCCCCAGGTCATGAGGGCACCGTTCTGGATCACGATTCCAATCATCACGGTGCCGATGATCACGGTGACGACGGAGCGGTTCTGCAGCGGCCGAAAGACGACGGCATAGAAGACGACGCCGAACATCGCCATCGCCAGCAACGCTGCGGGATAGGCCACAAACAGCGGCAATCCCATCTGGATCACGGTGGTGACGGCCACGAAGCAGCCAATCGTGACGAACTGCCCGGTGGCGAAATTCACCACGCCGGTCGCCTCGTTCACGAGGATGAAGGCAAGGCCTACCAGCGCGTAGACCGATCCGACGGCAAGACCGCTGACGATCAGCTGGATGAGCTGCTGAGACACTACCTCTCCGCCATCGCCAAGGTCGCAGGGATCCCTTTCACGGAGAGATGGTGCGAATGAACTTCAGGTCGCGTGTTCCGGGAACGACCGAAAACACAGCCAGGGAATGCACCATGTTGCCATCGGCGTCGGTTGTGAAGACATTGGTGATGCCCTTGTAATCCTTCACCGCCTTCAGCCCGTCGCGGATCTTTTCCTTGTCGGGACCAACCTTGTCCATGACCTGCTTCAGGATCATGGCGCCATCGTAGTAGCAGGATCCGAACGGATCGGCGTCGATTTTGAAGCGCTCCTTGAACCGCTTGGCATAGTCAGCGACTGCGGGTCCGCGCTCGGGGCCCAAATCGGCATCCATCACGCCATAGATGTTTACGAGTTCATCGGGAGCGATCAGGTTACGCGCCGCCGGCACCATCACGCCCGAGGAGACGACGACCGGCAATCCGATGCCCATCTCCTTGGCGAGCTTGAGCACCAGTGCGCCGTCCTTGCCGTAGGAAATGCAGATAAGGCAGTCAGCGCCGGCGCTCTTCAGTTTCTGCAGCTGCGCCGACATGTCATTGTCAGTGAAAGCATAAGCCTCCATGCCGACGATCTCGGCACCGCCATCCTTGATGATCTTCGAGGCCGCGACGGCGCCCGGTTGCCCGAAATCGTTCTGGACGTAGATGATACCGATCTTCTTCTTGCCGAGGCCATCGGTTGCCTGCTTGGCCAGCGCCAGCGACTGCAAACCGTCATAGGGCCGGATGCGGAACATCCAGGGATTCTTCTTGAAATGCACCGCATCGCCGCCGCCAGCGTACATGCAGGGGATTTGCGCTTTCGTGACCTCAGGCTCGGTCGCCAAATTCTGCGTCGTATAACTCGACTGAAATACGAAGGGTGGATTGACATCGCGCACCACCTTGAGGAAGGCATTGACGGCGACGCTGTTGGAATCCTTCACGTCCTCGCAAACGACCTTGAGCTTCTTGCCGGCGACACCGCCATTGGCATTGATGTCGTCCTGCGCCATCTGCAGCGAGAAGTTATATTGCTGGCCCGAGACATTGAACGGGCCGGTAAGCGGCACCATCGCGCCGACCGCGATCTCGCCCGACTGCGCCGACAGGCGCGGTGCGTAGATAGTGATACCGGCGCCTGCCACCATGCCCGAGAGCGCCGTACGGCGCGTAATCAATCTTTTCTTGCCCATAGCGCCAACCCCTTTTCCATAGCCCACCCTCTGGTCTTCACTCCGCCGCCACGGCTGGCGGATACCAGCGTTCTGCCTCCTCGGCCGAGATGTAGCCGCGCTTGACGTCCAGGCGCACCCGCGCGGGATCGCGCTCGCGCGGATCGCCGTAGCCCCCGCCACCGGGCGTCCGCACCTGGACCCAGTCGCCTGCTTCCAGCTCGTAACCCTCGCCCTTCGACAGATGCTCCGGGATTGCCACCACGCCGTTCTGACCGACCAGCAACTCATTGCGCGCTCCGGGCGCGCCGCCTATCAGGCCGGGCGGTCCGTCGCGTCCATGATCCATCAGGAACGAGGCCTTGGCGCTGCCCCGCAATAACCTGACTCGATAATTGACTCCGTAGCCTCCGCGATGCCGGCCGGCGCCCGATGACCCTTCGCGCAGCGCATATTCCTCGAATACGAGGGGGTAGTGCTGCTCGAGGATCTCGACCGGCTGGGTCTTGGAGATGCCGACAGTCGAGCAGCCATTGGTGAGCCCATCGGTCTCCCACCAACCGCCATACCCACCGCCGGAAAAGAAATACATGATGTAGTTGCGCTGCTCGCCAGGATCGTAGCCGCCCAGCGTGAAGTTGCCGCTGGTGCCGGCGGGAGAAGCAAACATGTGCTCTGGGATCGCCTGGCCCATGGCGCCAAATACTGCCTCCATGATGCGTTGCGCCACTTCCGAGGCGCAACCGGCCACCGGGCGCGGGTATTCCGCGACCAGGAAGGTACCGACAGGCTTGGCGATGTGCAGCGGCGCGAAGCAACCCGAGTTGATGGGAACATCGGGAAAGATATGCTTCATGGCGACATAGACTGCGGATTGCGTCGACGCCCAGACGCCGTTGAGCGGGCCCTTGCACGGCGGGCTCGAGCGCGAGAAGTCGAAATGCACCTCGGAGCCGCGCACCGTGAGATCGAGGGCGATCTCCAGCGGCTGATCGACGATGCCGTCGCTATCGATGAAACTGGAGAAGCTGTAGGTACCGTTGGGCACACTTTCGATGTAGGCGCGCATTTGTCGCTCGGAGCGCCTCTTGAGCTCGGCGATCGCCGCCTCCACGACATCGGCGCCATACCGATCAAGCAAAGCGGTCAGGCGCCGTTCGCCTACCGTTAGGGCGCCCACCTGGGCCTTGATGTCGCCGATCCGTTCTTCAGGCACGCGGATGTTGTTCAGCACGAAATCGACGATGTCGGTGCAAAGCTCGCCACGGCGATATAGCTTCACCGGGGGGATGCGCAAGCCCTCCTGCTGGATCTCGGTCGCCTTGGTGGCGAAGCCGCCGGGCACCATGCCACCGGTATCGGGCCAGTGGCCGGTGTTGGAGAGATAGGCCCAGAGCTTGTCATTGTAATAGAACGGCTTGACCATCTTCACGTCCATGAGATGGGTGCCGCCGAGATAGGGATCGTTGATCAAGATCACGTCGCCGGGCTCGAGATCCTTGCGCTTCTCGATCACGGCCTGGGTAGTGAACTGCATTACGCCGACGAAGATCGGCAGACCCATCTCGCCTTGGGCGATTACCTCGCCCGTCACCGGATGGTAGATGCCGTTGGATCGGTCGAAGGCCTCGGAGATGACCGGCGAAAAAGAGGTCTTCTCGTGGACGAGATCCATCTCGCTCGCGATCTGCCGCAGGCCGTTCTGTATGACGGCGAGGGTAACGGGACTGAGAGCCATGATATTTCCTCTCACTTGCCCGGCATATCGCCGATGGCGATCACCAGATTGCCCAAGGCATCGACCGTCGCGGTCGAACCCGGGTCGATCAGCACCGTCGTGTCGAGCTGGTTGACGATCGCCGGGCCCGGCATGATCGCGCCAACCGGAAGGCGCTCACGGACATAGAGTGCCGTGTCGAGCCAGAAGCCATCGAAATAAACCTTGCGGTTGCCGAGACGCGCGGCCTCCATGCTGCCGCCGGGCTCGGGCGCGAAAGCTTTGAGATCGATCAGCGCCCGCCGGCCGATCACGGTCGTCCGGAGATTCGAAAGGACGGCCGTCATCTCGGTGAGCTCGATGTCGAAACGCTCCTTGTAACGGGCCTCCAGACTCTGCAGGACCTGCGCTGCGTCGAACGGCCCCGTTACGGGCACGCGAATGACATGGCTCTGGCCGCGATAGAGCAGATCCGCTTCATGGACGGCAACGATCCCGTCGACCGGGACTTTTTCTTCAGCGATGAGTTTCTCGCCCTGGCCGCGTTGCTGCGCAAAGATGGCATCCATCGCCGCCGGATCGGCATCGGCAAGCGGCATGCCGATGGTGCGGACGAAATCGTGGCGCAGATCGCCCAGGATGCAGCCCAGTGCCGAGGTCAGGCCGGGAAAGCGCGGCACCAGAACCGTCGGCACACCCAGCTCGCGCGCCAATGCCACGGCGTGCAGCGGGCCAGCACCGCCGAAGGGAAACAGTGCAAAATCGCGCGGATCGTAGCCCTTCTCGATCGAGACCAGCCGGATGGCGCTGGCGAGATGGTTGCTGGCCACGTCGATGATTGCGGCGGCCGCTTCCGTTGCATCGAGGCCCAAAGGCTTGCCCACCACTTCGAGTAGTCGTTCCTTCACCTGATCGAGCGTGACCCCCGCCTTGATGCCGGGAAGAGACGATGGATCCAGCCGCCCCAGAAGAAGATTGGCGTCGGTCACCGTGGGCTCGGCGCCGCCGCGGCCATAGCAGATCGGCCCCGGATTGGCGCCGGCACTCTCCGGCCCGACCTGCAGCAGGCCCGCCTTGGTGATGCGGGCAATCGAGCCGCCGCCGGCGCCGATCGTGTGAATGTCGATCATCGGTATGCGGATTGGCACGCCGTAGGCGATGTCTTTCTCGGCCGACAAAGCGGGCTCACCGCCGCGTATCAGCGTCACGTCGAAGCTTGTGCCGCCCATGTCGCAGCCGATCAGATTGAGATGGCCCGATTGTTTGCCGATCGATGCCGCCGCGAGCGCGCCCGCCGCCGGTCCCGACATCACCGTCTGGACGGCATAGTCCGATGCGATCGCTCCGGTCATTGTGCCACCATTGCCCTGCATCACCAGCAGCTGGCTGCGAAAGCGGGCGAGCTTCAGCTCCTTTTCAAGGCGGCCGAGATAGCGCGACATGACCGGCTGGATATAGCCGTTGAGCGCTGCCGTGCTGGTGCGCTCGAACTCACGCACCTCCCTCAGGATATCGGCGCCAACCGAGATGAAGGCGTTCGGCCAGACCTCCCCGGCGATTTCGCGCGCGCGCAGTTCGTGCGCCGGATTGGCGTAGGAATGGATGAAGCTGATGACCAGCGCTTCGGCACCGAGCTCGAGAAGCCGCTTCATCGCCACGCGCACGGCGTCTATGTCGAGCGGCGTGAGCACGTTGCCCTTGGCGTCGACACGCTCGGGTACCTCGAAACGCATCTCTCTCGGAATGAGCGCCTCGAAGCTGCCGATCATGCCATAACCGAAGGGCCGCGTTCGCCGGCCGAGCTCCAGCACATCGCGAAACCCCGCCGTGGTGATCAGGCCGCAACGCGCGCCCTTGCGTTCGAGGATGGCGTTGGTGCCGACCGTTGTGCCGTGGACAAGCGCCGTCATCTCTTCAACCGCGAGCCCGCTATCGCGCAAACCCGAAAGCATGCCGCGCGACTGGTCGTCGGGAGTCGACGGCACCTTGACGACGCGAAACCGGTGGGCGCCTTCGTCAACAAACAATAGATCGGTAAATGTACCGCCAACGTCGATGCCAGCCTGCCACATATTCATCGGCTCTCTCGCTAAGCGATCAAATCGCTGCCAGGAAGCAGCTTGAAGCAAAACAGATGCAATTGCGATGCCATCGAGTCCCTGCGCTCAAATCCGGACTGTGGATCTAACCGGCGGCGATGCGATCCCAATCGAGATCGACCTGCTTGACGTCGTAGGCCAACAGCGACTCCCAGTGCCGCTGCAGGTCGCCCGCGAACAAGCCGCGTGTGACACCAGCCACCACCTTGGGCACCGCCGTGGTGAGTGCGTTGATGCTGCTGCCCGACGGCCCGAAGCTCAGCGTTGCGCCAATTCCGAACAGATGGATGTCGGCGAGAAAGGGCGCTTCGCCTGGGGTCTTTTCGAGAAAGGCATAGTCCGGGCCGAGATAGGGATGGGCAGCAAGCAGCGGATCTTCCTCGCCCGCCGGCGGCGTGTAGCGGTCTCTCCACAACGCGATCCTGTCGGCGAAGGACGCCAGCTCGGGGCGAAGTCGCACGTTCTGATGAATGCCGGTGCCGCAAATCGCATAGTCGGCGTGAAACGGACCGCGCGGTGTCTCGATGCGGATGCGCCCTTCTTCCATGCGCGTATCGCTCCAAGGGCGACCCACATGCATCGTGAATTCGGGGAACGCCATCGCGCGCTTGTAGGTATCCATCGGGAAGCCCTCGCGCGCGCGCATGATGTTGCCCATCACCCGCCAGCGCCATTCGTCCGGCATCTCCCCGATATGCTTGAGAAATCCGGCAAAGGTCAGCCAGCGATAACGCTGCACGACCCCGGGCTCCGCCCGGCGACAAAACAAGTGGACATCCGCACCATGCTCGAGCGCGACGGCGGCGTTGTCCATGGCAGAGGCACCGGCGCCCAATACGGCCACGGTGCGGCCACGCAGCCGCTCGAAGTCGATGATCTCGCAGGTATGGGCGCGGCGATCCGCCGGCAGCGCGCGGACGAAGTCGGGCATCCACCATTCACCGGTGCCATCCTGACCGGTGGCCAACACCAGCTTGCGCGCCGCCAAAACCTCACCCGACGACAACGTCACCAGCAGGCAGCGTCCGCCATCATCGAGTTGGCCAGGTAGGATCGCCGTGGCGGCGACGCCGTTGCGCACCGGCAGCTTCAGGACACGGCGGTACCATTGCAGATAGTCGTGCCACGCTTCGCTCGGTATCAAATACAGGCTGGCAAAAGCGCCGGCACCGTTCACCGCGTCGTACCAGGCCTCGAAAGTCAGGCTGGGGATGCCGAGATCAGGACCGGTCTGGTCCTTGGGACTGCGCAATGTCGGCATCCGCGCGAAGGTCATCCAGGGTCCTTCCCGGCCCGCCGGCGCGCGGTCGATCACCAGGATGTTTCGCACGCGGTCGCGTATCAGCGCAAAAGCGATGACAAGCCCCGACTGGCCCGCGCCCACGATCAGCGTGTCCAGCGCCGGCTGGCCCCGGTACAGGCGGGGCACCATCCAGTCCGTGCGCGGATGCGCCGTCATTTCGATGTCCCGCCGGACCCGGGCTTCGAGAGCGTCCAGATCACCTGAATCCATACTGCCAAGGCCAGCAAGTCGTGTGCCATCGGCATGCATGCTGCGTCTTTGACATCCATCGAATGGCAAACCTGCGATAACCATTGGCGCGCTCCTTGCTGCCCCCTTGATGCAAAGAATCGCGCTTGCATCTCGGGGGAAGCGGCCGGCAGCAGATCACCGATGTTTACCGCTCGCCCGCGTTATGTAAAGTTGATTGCCCCATCAACATCGAAAGGAGGTGATCCTGTGACATTGACCATCACGACACTGGCGATCTTGGCAGTAACCGCCAACAGGATCGAACCTGCATTGGCTCAATACCGCCCGTAACGGGTCGACAGCAGTCGGCGCAAAGCCGCCTTCGGGCGGCTTTGTTGTGTCTGCTGCGTCTATGGCGTGCGCCAGCGCCGATCAGTACCCTCGCGCCGCATAGACTTCTTGCAGGAGCCGTCCTCCGGCCTCGAGACTAGTGATGTTCGCGACGACCTCGGTTACCAGCTGGTCCACGGTCGGCCGCCGCGCCACGTGCGGCATTACCGTAACCTTTGGATGAAGCCAAAGCGGGCTTTCCGGCGGCAGCGGTTCAGGCCAGAGTGCGTCCAATGCGGCGTACGACAGCTGTCCCGAGTCCAGCGCGGCGATCAGATCCTTGTCCACCACATGCCTGCCGCGCCCGACGTTCACCAGCATGGCTCCTCTCGGCATCATGGCAAACGTGCGGGCGCAGAAGATGCCCTCGGTTTCCGCCGTCAGCGGCAGCAGGCAGACGGCGATATCGGTCTGACTTAGAAACGGCTCCAGCTGATCGCGACTGTGGAAAGATGGGGACCTCGGCGGCCTGCCGCGGTGAGCGGACCCATGCGGAGACCTTGAAGCCCAGCGACTGCAAGACCAGCGCCGGCGCCTTGGCCATCATTCCGAAGCCCAGAAAGCCTATGCGCCTTTGCTCGGGCCGGACGATCGGTGCCCTGCGCCATTGGCGATTCGCCTGGGCTTCCTGGTAGGCCGGCATATCTCGATGAAAGCGCAAGACGTGCATGATGACGTATTCCGTCATCATCGGATCGCCGCCCGGTGGTTCCACCTTGCCGATCGGGACCTTCGGCAGTTTCGGATGCTTGACGATGTCATCAACGCCAGCCGCACGGCTGAACATGGCTTTGAGGTTTGGGAAGGCGGGAAGTTCGTCGAAGTCCGGATGCATGAACGCGAGGTATTCGATGTCCTTCAAGTCGCCCACATCCGGCCAGATCCGAATGGGCAGATCGGCCTTCTGCTTCTTGAAAGTGTCGCGCCACGCCTGGGCATCGCCGATGAACTTGTCCAGCTTGATGATGAGTAGCGCCATACAGCCTCCAGAGCGAAGCCAAAGGCGACGCGGATTGCGGAGAACGTATCAGAATGCCGACGACATTCACCAGAGCAGCATTCGCCGCGGGGTTCGCCTTCGCCATCCCACCAGACGCCCCCGGCTATGGCGTCACCGCCCCTTCCAGCGCGGTGCTCTCTTCTCAATGAAAGCGGCAATTCCTTCTATGCGATCTTCGGCGAAATAAGGATTCATGCCCTCGTTGAGACGAAGCGCGGCGGAAACTGGTAGTCCGGATGCCTTGGAAGCAGTTTCCTTCATGCGGCGGACAGTGACAGGGGCGTTGTCCGCGATCTGGCTGGCCCAGGCCATTGCTTCCTCCAGCGCTCTTCCTTTGGGAACTACCTTGTTGAGGAATCCGATGCGCTCCGCGTGCCGCGCATCGATGTTCTCCGATCTGAACAAGAGATCCAGAGCATGAGCCCTGGGAATGGTGCGGGGAAGCATGACCGTGGCAAAATGCGCGCCCATGCCTCTCTTGGCCTCGGGCAGCCCGAAAATGGCGTGATCCTCGGCAATGCGTATGTCGCAGGCCAGCGCCAGCTCGAATCCCCCGGCCACGG
>Ga0193753_10004299_pt1 | contig 10225 bp, 9 predicted proteins | sample H1c2metaG_FD_144925 | JGI IMG/M metagenome (GOLD analysis project Ga0193753, IMG submission 144925) | Soil microbial communities from a riparian zone of the East river system, Colorado, United States - H1c2 | ecosystem: Environmental > Terrestrial > Soil > Riparian zone | place: USA: East River... | reverse complement strand
TGAGCGCCAACACAACCTGCGCGCCATCCTGAATTTCGGCCACACCTTTGGCCACGCCATCGAGGCCGCAACGTCTTATGAGAAGTACTTGCACGGCGAGGCGGTGGCCCTGGGGATGATCATCGCCATGGATATGTCCTGCCGCTTGGGGATGATCGACGCGAGCCTCAAGGAGCGGCTCCGAGATATCATCGCGCGTGCCGGGCTGCCGACCGAGGCGCCGCGCATCGGCGCGGCGAAGGCCTACGAACTGATGCAAATGGACAAAAAGGTCTTGGGCGGCGCCGTACGCTTGGTGCTGCTCGAGAAGCTTGGAAGGGCTATTGTCACCGACCAATACCCCAAGTCGGCGCTGGAGGCCACGCTTGTCGAGTACTTCAAATGAAGGCGCAAAATGAAACGGCGCGCGTCATGAACGGCCTCGCGCCCTATGCCGCCCATGCCGAGCACTCGCGCGGGCGCCGTCACCCGGAACCCACCCCCGCATACCGGTCTGAATACCAGCGCGACCGCGATCGGATCGTTCATTCCACGGCCTTTCGCCGCCTGGTCTACAAGACCCAGGTCTTCGTCAATCACGAAGGCGACTTGTACCGGACCCGGCTGACGCATTCTCTGGAGGTCGCGCAGATCGCGCGCACCGCCGCGCGCGCCCTGAGGCTGAACGAAGAGCTTTCCGAAGCCATTTGTCTCGCCCACGATCTCGGACATACGCCCTTCGGACACGCAGGGCAGGATGCCCTGAACGACTGCATGACCGACTTCGGCGGCTTCGAACACAACCTGCAGTCCTTGCGGGTCGTCGATGAACTGGAAGAACACTACGCCGAATTCGATGGCCTGAACCTGACCTTCGAGTGCCGCGAGGGCATTCTCAAGCATTGCTCCTATAACAACGCGGTGCTGCTGGGAGACGTGGGGGAGCGGTTCATCAATCGGCAGCAGCCCGGCCTGGAAGCGCAGCTCGCGAATTTCGCCGATGAGATTGCGTACAACAATCATGACGTGGAAGACGGCATTCGCGCCGGCCTGATCAGCATCGAGCAGCTGCTCGGCGTGCCGCTGTTTCGCGGTTATTACGATGAAGTGCTGGCGAAATATCCTGAGCTGGCGGGCCGCCGGCTCATTTATGAGATTTTGCGGCGCATGATCAATCACCTGGTGAGCGACCTGATCGATTCCTCCGCCGCGCGACTGGGCGCCTCCGGAGTGCGGTCAATCGCCGAGGTCAGATCGCATGCGAAGCCGCTCATCGGCTTCAGCGACAAGACGCGTGAATCCAACTACGCGTTGAAGACGTTTCTGCGCGAGCAGCTGTACAAGCACTACAAGGTGCAGCGCATGACCTCGAAGGCGCGCCGCGTGGTGCGGGAACTATTCGATGCATTTTTCAACGATCCCGGCTTGATGCCCGATGAGCATGAGGCGCGCACGCGTCTCGAATTGGTGAAGGGCCCCGCGGGTCGGGCGCGCGCGGTGGCCGATTACATTGCCGGCATGACGGATCGCTACGCCATACTCGAGCACAGCCGATTGTTCGAACCCAGCGAACGAACATGAGCGCGGCGCTGAAGAACGATCTGCTGCTGCGTGCCTTGCTGCGCGAACCCACGCCGCGGCGGCCGATTTGGCTGATGCGTCAGGCCGGCAGGTACCTGCCGGAATATCGGGCGACCCGCACGCGGGCCGGCGGCTTCCTGGAGATGTGCACCAACCCCGAGATCGCCTGCGAAATCACCCTGCAGCCGGTCGATCGGTACCCGCTCGATGCCGCGATCCTGTTTTCGGACATTCTGACGATTCCCCATGCGATGAATCTGGGATTGGAATTCGAAGCCGGCGAGGGCCCCACGTTCGAGCGGCCGGTGCGGACGCCCGCCGATATCGACCGGCTCGGCATGCCCGACCCCGGACAGGAATTGAAGTACGTGACGGACGCCGTCTCTCGCGTGCGCCGCGAGCTGAATGGCCGCGTCCCGCTCATCGGCTTTGCCGGTAGTCCGTGGACCGTGGCGACCTACATGGTGGAAGGCGGCAGCAGCAAGACCTTCGGCGTGATCAAACGCATGATGTACGAATCGCCCCGCGAGCTGCACCGGCTGCTGGAGGTTCTGGCAAAGGCCACCATCCTTTATTTGAACGCGCAAATCGCGGCGGGCGCGCAGGCCGTCATGCTGTTCGACACCTGGGGCGGTGTGCTCACACCGGCGCAGTACGAGGAGTTTTCCCTGCGACACATGGCGCAGGTGATCGATGCGCTGACGCGCAAGTCCGAAGGCCGCAGGGTTCCCAACATCGTCTTTACCAAGGGCGGCGGCGCGTGGCTGGCGAAAATTGCCGCGATCGGCTGCGACGCCGCGGGCGTCGACTGGACCACGGACTTGAGCGAGGCACGCAAGTCGGTGGACGGACGCATCGCACTGCAGGGCAATCTCGATCCGTCCGCGTTATTCGCACCCCCGGACACCCTGCGCACCGAGACCCTGCGTGTGCTGGACAGCTACGGCACCGGTCCGGGACACGTGTTCAATTTGGGCCACGGCATCACGCCCGACGTCGATCCGGAACGGGTCGCGTTGCTGGTCGAGACGGTGCGGAACTACGAAGTCACTTAGCCGGGGCAGCGCGAAGCTCGTCGCGCAGGGCGCGGCGCAAAATCTTGCCCACATTCGTCTTCGGCAGCTCGGCGCGGAAATAGATGTGCTTCGGGACCTTGTAGCCGGTGAGTTCTTTGCGGCAAAAGGCGATCAATGCTTCGGCGGTGAGATTCGGATCTTTCTTCACCACGAACAGCGCGACGACCTCGCCGGAATTTTCGTCCGCCTGCGCGACTGCGGCGACCTCGAGCACCCCCGGATGAGCCGCCACGACGCTCTCGATCTCGTTCGGGTAGACGTTGAATCCCGAAACTAAAATCATGTCCTTCTTGCGGTCCTCGATATAGACGAATCCCTGTTCGTCCATGCGTCCGATATCGCCGGTGCGCAGCCAATCGCCGAACATCACCTTCTCGGTTTCGTCAGGACGGTTCCAATAGCCGCGCATCACCTGCGGTCCGAACACGCAGATTTCACCGACTCCGTTCACAGGCAGTTCCGCGCCGTCATCATCGCGAATGGAAACATCGGTGGAAGACACCGGCAGTCCCACCGATCCGTTGAAAGGCAATCCGATGGGATTGGCCGTGACCATCGGCGACGTCTCGGTGAGTCCCCAGCCTTGGGCGATGCTGTTGCCGGTAACTTCCTTCCAACGCGCCGCCACCACGGACTGCAGCGCCATACCGCCGGCGAACGTGGCGCGCAAGGCGCTGAAGTCCACCGACGCAAATCCCGGCGTGTGCAGCAGGGCATTGAACAGCGTGTTCACGCCGCTGATGAAATTGAATTTGTACTTCTTCAGCTCCGCCACGAAGCCGGGAAAATCGCGCGGATTCGTGATCAGCACATTGCGGGCTCCCAGCGGCAGGAAGGCCAGGCAATTACTGGTCAGGGCAAAAATGTGATACAGCGGCAATGCGGTGATCACGACGCGGCCGCCGCCCGCTTGCAGCGCCGGCCTGATCCACGCCAGCGATTGCAGCAAGTTCGCCACCATGTTGCGGTGGGTGAGCACCGCGGCTTTGGCGACACCCGTGGTGCCGCCGGTATACTGCAAGAACGCAATGTCTTCGCCGCTCAAGCTCACGGGCTCCATTTTCAAGCCGAGACCGCTGCCGAGAATGGTTTTGAACGACACCGAGCCGGGGATGCTCCAAGCCGGTACTTGTTTGCGCACATGCCGCAAGACGAAGTTCACGACGAAGCCCTTGGGTACCGCCAGCAAATCCCCTACGCCGGTGACCAGCACATTCTTCAAATCCGTGCGCGCGAGCACGTGCTGCAGCACATGCGCAAAGTTCTCCACGATCACGATGGCCTTTGCGCCGGAATCCTTCAGTTGATGCTCTAGTTCGCGCGGCGTGTACAAGGGATTGGTGTTGACCACCACCATGCCGGCGCGCAACACCCCGAACAATGCAACGGGGTATTGCAAAACATTGGGCATCATCAAGGCCACGCGATCGCCCCGAACCAGCCCTGATTTGCGCTGCAGCCATGCAGCAAAGGCGCGGCTGAGCTCATCGAGCTGGGCGTAGGTCAGGGTGGCGCCCATGTTGGTGAACGCGGGCAGTTGGCGATAGGTCGAAAAGGCCTCTTCAATCGCTTCTTTGAGCGAAGGATAGGCGTCAGGATCGATATCCGCGGGTACTCCAGGCGGGTAGTTGTTGAGCCAATTTCGATCCAAGCGGGCATGCCTCTTAAATTTGTAACGCGTGTATAGCATCCGCTCGGGATGCCAGCAACGTTCGCGCACCTTGGCAGTACACTAGGAGCCTGTCTGACTATTCCACGTGGCCATGAAATTCCCGGATTCGCGCGAACAGGAAATTATTCGATCCTGGCACTCCAATGCCGCACCCTGGAGCGAGGCGGTCCGCACAGCGAGCATTGCCAGCCGCAAGCTCGTCACCAATCAGGCGATCATCGACGCCGTCGCAAGCGTCGCGCCGTCACGGGTTCTTGACATCGGCTGCGGCGAGGGCTGGCTGGCGCGGGCCTTGAGTGCGTTCGGCATGAGCGTCACCGGCGTCGACGTGGTGCCCGAACTGATCGCGCAGGCCATGGCAGTGAGCGATTTGCCGGCGGCCAGTGCGACATCTGCCGGTACCACGCCGGGCGGTACGACGCCGGGCGGTACGACATTTCTCGTGCAGGATTACGCGTCGATCGCGGATCGGCAGTGGCGCGGCGGTCCCTTCGATGCCGCGGTGTGCAATTTTTCTCTGCTCGGGCTCGAGTCGGTCGACTCGCTGATCGCGGCTGTGCCCCACTATCTTGAGCGGTCCGGGTATCTGATCATTCAAACGCTGCACCCGGTCGCGGCCTGCGGTGCGCAGCCTTACCAGGACGGATGGCGGGAGGGGAGCTGGCAGGGGTTCAGCGGCAAATTCCGTGATCCGGGTCCCTGGTATTTTCGCACGCTCGAGAGTTGGAGGGCGCTGCTCGGGCGCTGCGGTTTCGACATTGTGGAATGCCGCGAACCCAGAGCGGCTGGGACGGTCACACCGGCATCGGTGATTTGGATGGGCAAGCGACGGGAGCGAGAACGATGAGAAATATGCGCCTCATGATCAGCGCGGGGCTGTGCATCCTGCTATCCGGCTGCGTCATCGGAAGCGGCCCGTGCTTGTGGCTGCAAGTCAGGCATGACTTTACCGGGCGTGTGCACTTCCGTGAATTTCCGCGCAGCGACGGTGTCGACACGGTGCCGATTCTGATTCTGGACAAGACCCTGTACATGTACGCGCCGCCACAGAGCTTTCACTGCCTGCCTGCGAACGATGTGCAGTTGGCCGGCATGACGGAATTTCCGGACAGTATCGGCGAGAATACGCATGTCGTCGTCAACGGCAAAATGATCGAGGGCGTGACCGGCGACCAGCACACCCGTTTCGTCATCAATGCCATCAGCATCCTGCCGCTCGGGCCGAAGCATTGATGCCGATCGCATTCGAGGGGAATCGGATTACAATCGGCGCTGCGGACGAACCAAACAAGGGAGTGACCAAATGAGAAATATAATTGCAACCGGCTTCGTTGCGGCGCCTCTGCTGGCATTCGCGATGGCAATGCCCAGTTTTGCGGCGGATCCCGCCCCGACTACTTGCAAGGATGGCACCACCACGACATCGACCGGTAAGGGCACCTGCAGCGGTCATGGCGGAGTGCAAAGGGCGGCCAAGGCAGCGCCAGCGGCCCCGGCGGCTGCAGCACCGGCTCCCGCAACACCCGCCGCTCCCGCGGCCGGCGCAACGACGACCTGCGCCGACGGCACGACATCGACGTCGACCGGCAAGGGAACCTGCAGCGGTCATGGTGGGGTACAAAAGGCTGCGAAGGCCAAGCCGGCGACTGCCGCCGCGACGGCTGCGCCGGCCACACCGGCCGCTGCCGCTCCGGCCGCTGCTGCTGCGCCCGCAGCATCCACCACGGCCGCCAAGTCATCGACAGCGACCAAGTCAGCGCCGACCACGGCCGCCAGCAACACCGATCCGACCGGGGCGACGGCGAAGTGCAAGGACGGCACCTATTCCAAGTCCACGCACCACAGCGGCACCTGCTCCAGTCACGGCGGCGTTGCCGAGTGGCTGACCGCGGCCAAGTAAAGGAAGGGATAGGATCGAGATGCCGCAACGAGGGCGGCGGCGTTGCCGCCGCCCTGTGCCGATCGCAGCAACTATTTGCGAAGCAAGGGCCTAAGTTGGGGCCAAACATTCTCGAGCAGGACGGGCTGGCCTAGAGCGTTCGGGTGGATATCGTCGCCCTGCAGTAGAGTCGAAGAGAGGGCGATATCGGTCAGCAGGAACGGCACCAGGGATATCTTCTTCTCGCGTGCCAGATCGCTGAAAACCATGGCAAATTGCTCGGTGTACTGCGGGCCATAGTTGGGCGGCATGCGCATTCCGAGCAACAGCACCTTCGCGCCGGCGGCGCCGGCCAGCGTCACCATCTGGGTCAGATTGGCGCGCATTTGCGCGATGGGCAACGCGCGCAGGCCATCATTTCCACCCAATTCCAGGATCACAATGCCCGGGTGGTGCAGTTCGAGGGCGCGCGGCAGCCGGGCGAGTCCGCCTGCGGTGGTTTCGCCGCTGACGCTGGCATTGACGACTTGGTAACCGTAACCTTGTTCCTTGAGCCTCGTCTTGAGCAATTCCACCCAGCCTTGTTCTACGCGCGGCAGCCCGTAGCCGGCGCTGATGCTATCGCCGAATACGAGAATCATGGGTGCCTCGGCGTGAGCCGCGGCGGATGCAACGATCAAGACGAATAGGGCCAAAAGCCGTTTCACGAGCGCTCCTGATGCAAGATCAAATCGTACTCGAAGCCAAGAATGTCTCGAAGACAGTCGCCAGCCCCGATGGTCCGTTGACCATTCTCGCCGATGTCAGCCTGACTGTGCGAACCGGCGAGACCTTGGCGATCGTCGGTGCATCCGGCGCGGGCAAATCCACCTTGCTGGCGCTGCTCGCGGGACTCGATGAGCCGAGCACCGGCCGGGTGCTGATTGCCGGTACGGATCTCACCGAACTCGATGAGGATGGGCGGGCGGCGATCCGCGGCAAACATGTCGGGTTCGTCTTCCAATCCTTTCACCTCATACCCTCGCTCACCGCGATTGAAAACGTCATGCTGCCGCTTGAACTCGGCGGGCGGCGCGATGCGCGCCAAGCGGCGTCGGCGGCACTCGCCCAGGTGGGGCTCACGCCGCGCCTGACCCACTACCCCAAACAATTATCGGGCGGCGAACAACAGCGCGTCGCGATCGCGCGCGCATTCGTGACGCATCCGGCCGTGCTGTTTGCCGATGAGCCTACGGGAAATCTGGATACCGCCACGGGGCAGCGCGTTACCGATCTGTTGTTCGAGTTGAATCGCAGCGCCCGCAGCACGCTGGTGCTGGTCACGCATGACCGCAGCCTCGCGAAGCGCTGCGATCGCGTGCTGGAACTCGACGCCGGCCATACGGTGAACTGATGCAGGCACTCCGATTCGCATTGCGGAATCTCTGGCGCGACGTCAAGTCCGGCGAGCTGTCCGTGCTGTTGCTCGCGCTGCTGGTGGCGGTGCTGTCGTTGACCGCGGTGGGTTTCTTCACCAGCCGCATCTCGCAGGGCGTGCGTGCCCAGGCGGCGGAGGTGCTGGCGGCAGATTTGCGGCTGGAGGCACCGACCCCGATTCCACAGCGCTACTTCGACGAAGCACACCAGCGCGGATTGCGCAGTGCGCAGGTAGTGTCGTTCCCCACCGCCATTTTCAGCGGCGATTTGAGTCAGCTGGCGGCGCTCAATGCGGTGACGGCAGACTATCCCTTGCGCGGGCATTTGCGCATTGCGGACGTGCCTTTCGGCACGCCGCGAACCACCGACCAGATACCGGGTCGCGGTGAAGTCTGGATCGACGCGCGCATCATCGCGCAGCTGAAACTCGAGCTCGGCGCCACGCTGCGCATCGGTGCCGGCTCCTTTCGCGTGACCGAAGTGCTCGATTACCGGCCGGATCAGGGCACCGGTTTCGTCAATCTCGCGCCGGCAGCGCTGCTCAACATTGAGGATCTCGCCTCCACGCAGCTCATCCAGCCGGGCAGCCGCGCCACGTATGCGGCGCTGTTCGCGGGGGCACCGGCCGCCGTGACGGATTTCCGCGAATTCCTGAGCCAGACCAAACCTTCGGGCGAGCGCTTGCGGGATGTTGAAGAATCCAGCCGTCAGTTGAACTCCGCCATCGATCGCGCCAGTCGGTTTCTCAATCTCGCCAGTCTCGCCTCGGTGCTGCTGGCGGCGGTTGCAGTCGTGATGGGGGCGCGCCGCTATGCCGCGCGCCACATCGATTCGGTCGCCTTGATGAAGTGCATGGGCGCGGCGCAGCGTTTCGTGCTTTCCATTTCCATCATCGAATTGACGCTGCTGGCGCTATTTGCAGTCGCCATCGGGACCGCGCTCGGCTATCTCGCGCAATCCGGATTGGTGCTGCTGCTCAAGAGTCTGATCCGCAATGAACTTCCCGCCGCTTCGTTGGCGCCGTTGCCCATCGCGCTGGTGACGGTATTGGCCATGCTCATCGGTTTCGCGCTGCCGCCCTTGCTGCAATTGAAGAACACGCCGCCGGCGCGGGTGCTGCGCAAGACCGTCACGGCGCCGCCGCTGCGCTATGGCGTGAGCTATCTGCTGGCGCTCGCCGCGCTGTTCGCAATTCTATGGAGCATGGTACGGGACACGGAGTTGGTGTTGAGCGTACTCGGCGGCGTGCTGGGGGTCGGAGCGGTGCTGACCTTGGCAGGCTACGCCTTGGTGAGGCTGACCGGCCGCTTGCGCGGCGGCGTCGGTGTCGCGTGGCGGTACGGCCTCGCCAACGTATCGCGCCGCGGGACGGGCAGCGTGGTGCAGATCGTGGCCTTCGGCTTAGGGTTGATGGTGCTGTTGCTGCTGGCCGTGGTCCGCGGCGACCTGCTGGCCGATTGGCGCCGCAGCCTGCCGAACGATGTGCCCAACAATTTCCTGGTCAATATTCGTCCCGAGCAGCGCCAGGCTCTGCAAGATTTTTTTACCGCGCACGGTTTCGGCGCGCCGCAAATGTATCCCATGGTGCGGGCACGGATCACCGCCATCAATTCCGAATCGCCTGAAGTCCTCAAATTGCGCGGCGACGCCGCGCGCGGCTTTGCCGAGCGCGAGCAGAACCTGACCTGGTCCGCCAATATGATGGCGGACAATCAATTGCTGGCCGGCCGATGGTGGACGGCTGCCGACGCCGGCAAGCCGCTGGTGTCGATTTCGTCGGAATACGCGGATGGACTGCATTTGAAGCTGGGCGACAAACTCAGCTTCGATGTAGCGGGCGAGCCTCTGACGGTGCAGGTCGCCAGCATTCGAAAAATTCGCTGGGACAGCTTCCGGCCAAATTTCTTCCTGGTATTTCCGCCCGGACTGCTCGACGGTGCGGCGGGTACTTACATGACCAGCTTGTATCTGACGGCTGCGCAGCGGCCGTCGCTGGCCGATTTGGTGCGCCAATTCCCGACGATTTCGGTTTTCGACGTCGACGCCATTCTCAAGCAGATCCGCGACATCATGGATCGCGCGTCCCTGGCCGTGCAGTACGTGTTCCTGTTCACGCTTGCCGCGGGCATCGTGGTGCTCCTGGCCGCGGTGCAATCGACCCGCGATGAGCGGCGCTACGAAAGCGCGATGCTGCGGACCCTGGGCGCAAGCCGCGGTACGGTGCTGCAGGGTGTCGCCGCGGAATTTTCCGCACTGGGTTTTCTATCGGGCACCTTGGCCGCATTCGGCGCCACCGGCATTGGATGGCTATTGGCGCAGAACCTGTTCTCGCTCGAGTACACGCTCGATCCGATGGTGTGGGTTGCCGGCTTGCTGTGCGGCACGGTGCTCGTGGGCTTGAGCGGTACGCTGGCGACGCGCAGCGTGGTCAACACGCCGCCCATCGTCACCCTGCGGGACGATTGATCCCGCTACTCGACTTCGAGCAGCAACCAGCCGATCGCAATCGGGATGCCGCGCGGCGGCAGCGCCTCGATGCGCACCGTATAGGTGCCTGCGGACAGGCCGGTGGAATTCAACGTCAGCCGCAGCTCGCCGTTGAATTCCACCGGCCTGTCCGCA
>Ga0193753_10004298_pt1 | contig 10225 bp, 6 predicted proteins | sample H1c2metaG_FD_144925 | JGI IMG/M metagenome (GOLD analysis project Ga0193753, IMG submission 144925) | Soil microbial communities from a riparian zone of the East river system, Colorado, United States - H1c2 | ecosystem: Environmental > Terrestrial > Soil > Riparian zone | place: USA: East River... | reverse complement strand
CACCGGCAAGGACGGGCGGGACGACACGACGCCTTAAGGCGACGAACCGCCGCCGACGGTCCCACGCCGACGCTAGCGCAGGGCAATCAGGATGGCGGCGCCCGTGGCAATGGCGAGCACGCCGCCGAGCCGTAATCGCGTCAGGCGTTCCTTGAGATAGATCACTGCGATTGCCGTGCCGAATAGAATGGAGGTCTCGCGCAGCGCGGCCAACCGCGGCGTCGCGCCCAGGCGAAACGCGAACAGCGCAAATCCATAGCTGACAATGGACAGCGCGCCGGCCATGAGCCCCGGCTTCCATTGTTCCGCCGCCGAGACGAAAAAAGCCTTGCCGCGCCAGAGGGCGAACACCGTGCCGAGCGTGCCGCCCAGCGCGAGAAAGGTCCAGACGATGTAGCTCAAGGCCGTGGGCGCGGCGCGCACCCCTTGGGCATCGATGACCGTGTAGGCAGCGATACAAGTGCCGGTGAGCCCGGCCCACAGCAGCGCGCTGCGCTGCATCTTGTGGCTTACCCCGATGAACATGACGCCCACGGCGATGGCGGTGATGCCGATGACCACCGAAATCGATATGGGCTCGTGAAAAATAGCGACTGCGCCCGTGGCGGCGAGCATGGGCGCAATCCCGCGCGCAATCGGATAAGCCACCGTCATATCGGACTGCTCGAAAGACTTGATCAATGCCAGTAGATAGAGTCCGTGGACCGCCGTGGAGGCAATGAGCCAACCCCAGGCATGGGTCGGCAAGGGCACGAGAAAGGCGGCCGGGGCCAAGAGCAGTGCGCTGAAGCCGTCAATGAGAGCACGGCCCGACATCTTGTCGTTGCCGGCTTTCAGGATCCCATTCACCACCGCATGCGCGAATCCCGATACCAGAATTAAAATGGACGCGGTGTTTTCCACTGAGCCATTTAGCGATGGCGCGGCGTCGACGGTGGAAGTCGAGGCAGCGCCTCGGGCATCTCCGCCACAAAGTAGGCCATCATGGCCATGACCGCCGCCTGACGGCGAATATTGTCCGGGTCGATCTTGTCCAGCGTGTCGGCGGCGCTGTGGTGATAGTCGAAATACGTTCGGGTGTCGACGAGGGGCGCCAAGGTCGGCACGCCGCCCGCGTCCAGAAATTCCACGTCGGAGCCGGCGGCATCCTCGCGGCGATCCAGGATGGTTGCGCCCAGGGGCGCAAGCGCTGCCATGAGCGGCTTGAACTGCGGCAAGGCCTCGGCCGGCACATGGGCCGAGATGCCCAGCGGGCGCCCGGCGCCGCTGTCGCTTTCAATGGCTGCGATCTGCCGCGCCAGCGTCGCGCTATTCAAATTGAAATAAGCCTGGCCGCCGGCGCTGCCGTTCTCCTCGCTCATCCAGCCGACAAATCGAATGGTTCGCCGCGCGTGCAAACCGAGCGACTGCAGCAAGTGCACCGCCCCCATGGCCGACGCCACACCCGCCCCATCATCAATGGCGCCCTGCGCCAGGTCCCAGGAATCCAGATGACCCGAGACAATCACTATTTCTTCCGGCCGCTCCCGTCCCGGCCAATCTGCGATGACGTTGTGACTGTCGGCATCGGGCAGCGTTTGCGTCAACAATTTGATGCGCAATGTAACCGGACCCTCAGCGGCGAGACGCGATACCCACATGGCATCTTCGGCGCTCAAGGCCGCGGTCGGAATTTTCGGCAACTTGGGATCGTAGGCCATGACGCCCGTATGGGGCAGCCGGTAGTCGGCGCCCCCGACGGTGCGCACCAGGGCGGCCGCCGCGCCGACGCGAGCCGCGGCACTCGCGCCCCCTACGCGATAAATAACGCCCTGCCCGTAGGCCGCGCCGGATCGCCCATTGACGGCCAAAGTCTCATTGAAGGGCACGTCGAACACCACGATCTTGCCGCGCGCCTCCGCGGCGTGGGCGTTCAGCTCGTCGAAACTATGCACCACGAGGACCTGCGCCGAGATGCCTTGGGGGGATGTGGCCACGGACCCACCGAGCGTGGTTAGGTGCAGATGCTGGGTGACGCCCGCGGGCCGCCCCGGATAATCGGTGATCTCGGCCTGCTCCTCGCCCCGCACCCAATGCGGTACTTTCACCGGCTGCAGGCTGACCGTCAGGCCGCCGGCCCGCAGCGCCGCCGCGATTTGCTCGACCGCCGCCTCGGCTTGGCGCGAACCGCTCATGCGCGGACCGATCTTGTCGCATAGGTCAGCGAGCCGCCGATAGCCCCAATCGTCGCTTGAGCCCGCGTCGCGAATGCGAGCCAGGGCGGCAGACAGGCCGGCATCGGGCGAGAGTTCCTCGGCTGACGCCGCTCCGGTCATCAGAAAGGTGCCGATTACCACCGCTCGAAAGGCGATCTTCATGGGTTGCATTCGGGCAGTGTAACCTGGGACCCTGACGCGGGCTCACGCGGAATACTCAGCCAGGCTCCCAGGTATTAACGGATCTTAACAATCCAACCATTCGCATTTAACCGCCATCAGTTCAGCGTGGCGTCATGAATAGCCCTCTATCCGCAAGGGTCACGTGTGCGTGCGTGCTTACGGCACTCACCGCTTGCAGCGTGGGTCCCGCCTACAAGCGGCCCGACATCCCCTTGCCCACCGCCTGGAGCGAAGCGCCTCGCGATGACGGCGCTGGAATCTGGCCCAGTTCCGATTGGTGGCGTGGATTCGGTTCGGAGAAACTGAACGAACTGATTGCCGAAGCTCAGCGTAGTAACGATGACTTGGCGGTTGCGATCGCGCGCATTCAAGAAGCAGATGCGCAGGCCCGCATCGCGGGGGCGGCGCTGTTGCCTTCTTTGGATCTGAATGCCGACGCGACGCGCCAGCGCGCACAGGTCGCGGGCGTGGGTCCTGCCACTTTCAACTCCTTCAGTCCGGCCTTGAGCGCAAGCTACGAGCTTGATTTTTGGGGCAAGAATCGAGCGCTCAAGGAATCGGCGCGCGCCGCCGCCATTGCCAGCCGCTTTGACAAGGAGACGGTCGCGCTCACCGTCATCAGCAGTGTCGCCACCACCTATTTTCAAACGCTGCAGTTTCGCGATCGCCTGCTGGTCGCGCGCGACAATCTCGCCAACGGCCAGAAAGTTCTGAAGGGCCTGCAGCTGCAGCAAACCGCAGGCATCGCGACCGGACTCGACGTGGCTCAGCAAGAGACCGTGGTGGCGCTGCTGAGCGCCGCGATCCCGCCGCTGCAGCAGCAGTTTCGCCAATCGGTACACGCACTTGCGGTGCTGATCGGCAAGACCCCGGAATCGATCGATGTGGACACAGGGACATTGACTGAACTCACGACACCGCCGTTGGCCGAGGGCCTGCCCTCCCAACTGCTGGCCCGCCGCCCCGACATTGGTGAATCGGAACAGCAGCTGATCTCAGCCAACGCCGATATCACCGTTGCCCGGGCCGCTTTGTTTCCCAGCATTCAGTTGACCGGCGGCGGCGGCTACGAAAGCTCGGCACTGACCTCGCTCATTAGTCCGGCAAACCGCATTTGGTCGATCAGCGCCGGCCTTACCCAGCCGATATTCCATGGCGGCGCGCTGCGCGGCCAGGTCGTGTTCAGCAATGCTCACTATCAGGAGCTGTTGAGCTCATATCACAAAACCGTCATTTCCGCGTTCAGCAATGTCGAGGACGCATTGGTCGCGGCGCAGCAGACCAAGGAGCAACAGACGCGCCAGCTGGAGGCGGTGAACCGGGCGCGGCGCGCCTATCAATTCGCGCAAACTCAGATGTCCGCCGGCACCGTCAACATATTAACCGTGCTCAACACCGAGAACGCATTGTTCAGCGCGCAGGATGAGCTGGTTCAGGTTCAATTCTTACATTTGCAGTCGATGGTGGATTTGTACACCGCGCTCGGCGGCGGATGGCAACAAGGGTGATGTAGATGAGTCAATTTTCAATACTGCAAAAACGGGTCGTGTTGGGTGGGCTCGCTCTGGCCGCCATCGTGGTCGTCGCGTGGCGGGTACTGTACAAGCCGGCCGATGCCGCCACACGCATCACGCCGGCCGTCATTGCCGTCGACATCGCAGCCGTCAATCACGCCGACGTGCCGATTTATCTCGAAGGATTGGGCACGGTGCAGGCCTTCTACACGGTGACCGTGACCGCGCGGGTCGACGGCGAGCTGCAGAAGATCGACTTCATCGAAGGCCAAACGGTGCGCAAGGGAGACTTGCTGGCGCAAATCGATCCCCGGCCGAATCAAGCGGCCTATGAGCAGGCGATTGCCACCAAGGCAAAGGACGCAGCGATGCTGGCGAATGCCAAACTCGATTTGGAGCGCTACACGCTGCTGCAGCCCCAGGACCTGGCCAGCAAACAGACCGTCGACACGGCGCGCGCCACCGTCGGTCAGCTGACGGCGCAGGTGAATGTGGACCAGGCGGTGGTGGACAATGCGCGCACCCAGCTCGATTACACGCGCATCACCTCGCCGATCAACGGGCGCACCGGAATTCGGCTCATCGATCCCGGCAATATCGTGCACGCGGCAGCCACCACCGGAATCGTGGTGGTGACGCAGGTGCAGCCGATCTCAGTTATTTTCACACTGCCCGACGACAGCTTGAGCAGCGTCGGCGCCGCCCTTGCCGCAGGCCCTGTCCAAGTGACAACTGTGTCGCGCGACGGGAGTACCGTACTCGATGAAGGCACGTTGACGCTCATCGACAATCAGGTCGATCAAGCCACGGGCACTGCGAAGTTCAAGGCCACCTTCAGCAATACACACAATACGCTCTGGCCCGGCCAGTACGTCAATGCACGCGTGCTGGTGCGCACCGAGCGCAATGTGCTCACCGTGCCGACGGCTGCGGTACAGCTTGGCCCCCATGGCCCCTTCACCTACGTCGTCAAGGATGATTCAACGGTGGAAGTGCGGTCCTTGGAGCTTGGCGCGGAAAGCGGCGGCAAGACCGTCATCAAGAAGGGCATCGCCTTGAACGAGCGTGTCGTGACCAGCAATCAATACCGGCTGCAAGCAGGCGTGCACATACGCGATAACGCCGCGGCGCCTCAGGCCGCGGCGCCAAAGGCATCATGAGCATCTCGGAGCCGTTCGTCCGGAGACCGATCGCCACATCCCTGTTGATGGGCGGCATTTTCCTGGTCGGTCTGGTGGTGTTTCCGCTGTTGCCGGTGGCGCCGCTGCCGCAAGTGGACTTCCCGACCATCTCGGTCTCGGCTTCGCTGCCGGGGGCCAGCCCCGAAACCATGGCTTCGTCGGTCGCGACTCCTTTGGAAACGCAGTTCGCACAGATCTCCGGGCTGTCGCAGATGACGTCGACCAACGCCCTCGGCTCGACCAGCATCACGCTGCAGTTCGATTTGAACCGGAATATCGATGCGGCGGCACAGGATGTGCAATCGGGCATCGACGCCGCCGGCGGACAATTGCCGAAAAATCTGCCCTCGCCGCCCAGCTACAAGAAAGTAAATCCGGCCGATTCGCCCATTCTGATTCTTTCCGTCCATTCCGACGTTCTGCCGGTGACCAGCGTGGATGATTACGCCGAGAATATTCTGGCGCAGCAAATCTCGCAGATCCCCGGGATTGCGCAGGTCAGCATCGGCGGCCAACAGAAGCCCGCCGTGCGCGTGCAGATCGACCCCACCAAATTGGCTGCGCTGGGCCTGCAGCTGGAGGACATCGCCGGCGTCATCGCCGCCGCCACGGTCGACGCCCCGAAAGGCTCGATCAACGGGCCCACGCGCGCGATGACGATCTACGCCAACGATCAGTTATTGAAGGCCGCACCGTGGAACGACGTGGTCGTTGCCTACAAAAATGGCGCCGCGGTGCGCATCCGCGACATCGGCGTGGCGGTCGACGGACCGGAGAATCGGCTGGTCACCGCGTGGCAAAATGGCCGCCAGGGCATCCTGTTGCTGATCTACAAGCAGCCCGGCGCCAATGTCATCGAGGCGGTGGACCACGTCGAGGCTCTGCTGCCGCACGCCTTGGCCTCCGTGCCGCCTTCCATCAAAGTGGATACGGTGGCCAACCGCACGACCACCATCAAAGCCTCCGTCAGGGACGTGGAAATCACGCTGATGATCACCATTGTGCTGGTGGTGCTGGTGATTTTTCTGTTCTTGCGCACCGCATGGGCGACGATCATTCCCGGCGTCACCGTACCGCTGGCACTGCTTGGCACCGTTGCGATGATGTTCGTGCTCGGCTTCAGCCTGGACAACCTGTCCTTGATGGCGCTGACCATTGCCGTGGGCTTCGTCGTGGACGATGCCATCGTGATGCTGGAGAACATCTATAGGCATATTGAATCGGGTATGAAGCCGCTGGAGGCGACGCTCAAGGGCGCCGGTGAAATCGGATTCACCATTTTGTCGATCAGCATCTCGCTGATCGCGGTGTTCATACCGCTGCTGTTGATGGGCGGCATCATCGGCCGCCTGTTTCGAGAATTTGCGATCACCATGACGATGACCATCGTCGTCTCGGCGTTCGTGGCGCTGACCCTCTCGCCCACCATGTGCGCCTTGTTTCTGCGGGATGAAAAGCACGCCAAACACGGCAAGGCCTACATGGTGATCGAGCGCGCCTTTGACAAGCTGTTGGCCGGTTATGCCCGCGGCCTCGATTTTGTTTTGGACCACAAGCGCACGACGCTCCTGACATTCATCATCACCGTCGCAGCGACCGTGCTGTTGTACGTCTACATTCCCAAGGGATTTTTTCCGCAGCAGGACACCGGCATCATCTCCGGCCTCACGGATGCGCCGCAGGACATTTCATTCGATGAAATGGTGCGCCGTCAGCACTTGGTGACGGATGTCATCGAGAAGGATCCGGACATCGCCAGCTACGGCACCGGCATCGGCGGAAACCGCCCGATCAACAATGGCTTTGTCATCATCGGCCTCAAGCCGCGCGACGAGCGCCAGTCCGACGCCGATCAGATCATCACGCGTTTGCGGCCGCAGCTTGCCAAAGTGCCCGGGATCCAGCTGTTCGTCCAAGCAGCCCAGGATCTCAACGTCGGCGGCCGGACTTCGCGCACTCAATATCAATACACCCTGCAGGATTCGGACATCAACGAGCTGAACGAATGGGCACCGAAGCTGCTGGCCGAACTGCAAAAGCTTCCGAGCTTGCGCGACGTGGCCTCCGATCAGCAGACCAGCAGCGGCATGGTGAGCCTGATCATCGATCGCGATCAGGCGGCGCGTTTCGGCATTCAACCGGCGGCGGTCGATCAAACTCTGTACGACGCCTTCGGCCAGCGCCAGGCCGCGCAGTTCTTTACCCAGGCCAACAGCTACCACGTGGTGATGGAGATCACGCCATCTCTGCAGGGCGATCCGGAGTCGCTCAAAAAGCTGTACGTAAAATCGCCCTTGACCGGCGAGATGGTGCCGCTGTCGGCCATGACGAAGTTCGACACGCACCACGTGACCTCTCTGTCGATTCAGCACCAGGGTCAATTTCCGGCGGTGACGCTGTCGTTCAACCTCGCTCCGGGCGCCGCGCTCGGCGATGCCGTCAATGCGATCACGCGCGCCTCAGTGCAGATGCGTTTGCCCGCCACCATCACGGGCAATTTCCAAGGCACCGCGCAGGCTTTTCAAAGTTCCCTGAAGAGCCAGCCCTACCTGATCCTCGCGGCCCTGGTGGCGGTGTACATCATTCTCGGCATGCTCTATGAGAGCTATATCCATCCGCTGACAATTCTATCCACGCTGCCTTCGGCGGGAGTCGGCGCACTGCTGGTACTGCTCCTGCTGCATATCGAACTCTCGGTCATCGCCCTGATCGGGATCATCCTGCTGATCGGCATCGTGAAGAAGAACGGCATCATGATGGTCGATTTCGCACTTACGGCCGAACGCGAGCAGCACCTTTCGCCGCACGACTCCATTCGTCAGGCCTGTCTGATGCGCTTCAGACCCATCATGATGACCACCATGGCGGCCCTGCTCGGTGCGCTGCCGCTGGCGCTGGGGCATGGCACGGGCTCCGAGTTGCGCCGCCCCTTGGGCTACACCATGGTGGGCGGCCTGATCTTGAGCCAGGCGTTGACGCTGTTTACGACTCCAGTGATCTACCTTTACCTGGACGAGTTCAGCGCCAAGATGCGCGGCCGGCGCAAGAAGAAGCACGACGCGAAGGCCGAGGCCGAGCTGGCGGCGGAGGAGCGGGATGCGCACGCGCCGCTCGGGGGGCACACTTGAAAATCCTCCTGGTCGAAGATAACGAACGCGTCACGCAGTTCGTCATCAAGGGCCTGCAGGAAGCCGGACACACGACGGATCATGCGGGCAATGGCAGGGACGGCATGTTCCTGGCCGCCAGCGAGCCGTATGATGTCATCATCATGGACCGCATGCTGCCAGGCGATATCGATGGGCTGGCCATCATCGAAGTGCTGCGCAAAGCCGGCAAGCGCACGCCGATTCTGATCTTGAGCGCCTTGTCGGAGGTCGACGACCGGATTCGCGGCCTGCGCAGCGGCGGCGACGACTATTTGACCAAACCCTTCGCCTTTGGCGAATTGTTGGCGCGAATTGACGCCTTGCATCGCCGCGCGCAGGGTGTCGATCATGAAATTCCCCTCATCGTCGGCGATCTGCACATGGACCCGCTGACGCGCAAGGTGACCCGCGGCGACCGGCCGATTACGCTGCAGCCGCGGGAATTCAAGCTGCTCGAATATCTCATGCGGCATGCCGGCCAGGTCGTGACACGCACCATGCTGTTGGAAAACGTCTGGGATTACCACTTCGATCCCCAAACCAATGTGGTCGACGTGCATATCAGCAAGCTGCGCCAAAAGATCGACGCGGAGTTCGAGCGCCCGTTGCTGAAGACCGTTCGCAATGCCGGCTACACGGTGACCGCGAGTGACTAGCATGATCCGCTCTTCCGCGCTGTCCCTCGCACTGGGCTATGTCGCGTTGGGGCTGACGGCGCTGGTGCTGTTCGCGGCGCCGCTCTGGTACGCATGGCAGGTGACCATTCAAGATGGGCGCGCCGAAATCCTGCAAGCCGACGCGCAGCGCCTCACCGATATCTACAAGCGCGACGGCGCCGAGGCCGTCAAGACCTTTATCGATACCCGCGTGAAGATGCAGATAGCCGGCGAGAGAATCTTGCTGCTGACCGACTCGGCGATGCATCCCCTTGCCGGCAATCTGCACGCCTGGCCTGCGACGGTGCCGCAGACACCGGGCAATTACACCATTGAAGTAAACTTCGGCAAACGCGGCGATCAGCAAGCGCTGGTCCATGTGGCCATGTTGGGCGACTACAACTTGCTGGTCGGCAGGGACAACGCGCTGTTTCAGCCGCTGCAGACCCGATTCTGGTATGGATTGAGCGCCGCTGTGGCGGTGCTGTGCATCGCCGGGTTGTTGGTCGGCATCATCACGCGCCGTGCATTGATGTCGCGCGTCCACAGCATTCGCCAGACGGTTTCCGCCATCATTCACGGAGATTTGAAGCACAGGCTGCCCACGCACTTGAGCGACGATGAGCTGAACACCTTGTCGCGCACCATCAACGGCATGCTCGATCAAATCGAACTGCTGGTGCACGGCGTTCGCAATGTGTCCAACTCGATTGCACATGACCTGCGTACGCCGCTGGCCGAGCTGCGCTCCCGCCTGGAAGAGCTCTCGCTGATCCGGCCCTCCACCGATGATACCTATGCGGAAATCGACGGCGCGGTGGCCGACGTCGATCGGGTCATCCGGATCTTCGACGCGCTCCTGAGATTGGCGGAGATCGATGCCGGCATGCGCCGCTCCGGTTTTGTGTCGCTGGACGTGTCGGATCTCGCCGCCAACGCGGTCGAATTCTACGAACCGGCCGCCGAGCTGAAAGACATCGATCTGAAGGTGCGATCGAACGGGCCGCTGCTGGTTTCCGCAGATCCGGTGCTGCTCGCGCAGGCCTTGAGCAACCTGATCGACAATGCGCTCAAGTACGCGCCGGAGCGCGGTTCAATCGAGGTCGCCGTGCAAAGACGCGACGATATGCGCGCAGAGATCTCCGTCTCGGACAACGGGCCCGGCATCGACGATGCGGAAAAATCCAAGGTGATGCAGCGTTTTTATCGCGGCGACGCCAGCCGCGGCACGCCGGGCGTCGGCCTCGGACTGAGCCTGGTTCAGGCGGTGGCGAAACTCCACGGCAGCACTCTGGAACTGCACGATAACAGCCCGGGACTGCGCGTCGTGATGACGGTGCCGATCGA
>Ga0193753_10004297_pt1 | contig 10226 bp, 7 predicted proteins | sample H1c2metaG_FD_144925 | JGI IMG/M metagenome (GOLD analysis project Ga0193753, IMG submission 144925) | Soil microbial communities from a riparian zone of the East river system, Colorado, United States - H1c2 | ecosystem: Environmental > Terrestrial > Soil > Riparian zone | place: USA: East River... | reverse complement strand
CCCGGCCAGCTTGGCCTCGGCATGGCGCGCCCCGGTCAGATCGCGCACCAGCCAGATCGACACCGTCTCGCCGTCCACGTCGGCCGTGGTCGCGTGCACCTCGATCGGCACCGCCGAGCCATCCTTGCGACGCGCCTGGTCGACCGTCTTCGGGCCGGCGCCATCCCCCTTCGACGGACCGGTCCCGATCAGGCTGGCGTCGCGCCCGATCGCGTCGTCGTCCGAGTAGTGGAAGATGCGCTCGGCCGCCGCGTTCCAGCGCGAGATGCTGCCGTCCTGGCGGAACGCGATGATCCCGTCACCGACGTTGTCGACGATGGCGCGGCTGAAGGCCTCGCTCGAGCGCAGCGCGGCGGCGGCCGCTTCGATCTGCCGGGTGCGCTCATCGACCCGCGCCTCGAGCTCCTTCTCGCGCGCGTGCCAGCCGCGCGCCCGCAGGCGCTGGACCGCCCCGCCCAGCCCGATCGCGGCCAGCAGGGCCAGGCCGTAGGCCCACCAGGTCCGGTAGAAGTGCGGCTCCAGCTCGAACTGGATCGCGGCGCCGACCTGGTTCCACACCCCGTCGCTGTTGGCCGCGATCACCCGGAACCGGTAGGAGCCGGCCGGCAGGTTGGTGTAGAACGCGGACCGCCGGCTGCCCGCCTCCACCCACGCGGTCTCGAAGCCCTCCAGCATGTACTTGAAGCGGATGCGCTCGGAGGCGACCAGGCTGGTCGCGGTGTAGCCGAGCTCGAGGGTGCGAGTGCCGGCCGGCAGGACGATCGACGCGCCGATCCCGACCGCCTTCCCGCCGGCGCTGAACCGCTCGATGACGACGTCGGGCGGCCTCGGGTTGCCGTGCAGGCGGTCCGGCTGCACCCTCGCGGCGCCCTTCATGGTCGCGAACCAGAGCGAGCCATCCTGGGCCTTCCACCCGGCGTACTGCGACGAGCCGTTGCACTCGGTGCTGCCCATGCCGTCGGCGCGGGTGTAGGCGACCGAGGTGACCGAGCGGATCGCCCCGGCCAGGACGAGCTCGAGCTCGCGCCGGGGCACCCGGAAGATGCCGCGGTTGCTGCTCATCCAGAAGTTTCCGCGGCCGTCCTCGAGGATGGCGTGGACGCGGTCATCGAACAGCCCGTCCGCGGTGGTCAGGTGGCTGAAGCGGTCGCCGACCATCCGGTTGAGCCCTCCGGTCCCGGTGCCGATCCAGACCGCGCCGGTCTCGTCCTCGTAGATCGAGTTGATGACGACGGACGACAGGCCGTCGGCCATGGTGTAGCGCCGGGCGAGCGCGCCGCCGCGCAGGACGTACAGGCCTCGCCCGCCGCCGACCATCAACCGGCCGTCGCGCAGCCGTCGCATGACGTTGATCTGATCGTCGAGGCCGCCCTGGGCCCCGCCGTACGGGATCAGCCGATCCCCGTCGAGCCGGCAGACCAGCCCCTCCTGGCCGATCGTGCCCTTGGTGCCGACCCACAGCACGCCGCGATCGTCCTCGGCGATGGCGGTCACCCGCGCGCGGCAGCGCGGCTCGTCCGACGCGATGATCACCATTCGATCGCCGTCCAGCCGGGCCAGCCCCCGGCGGCGGGTGCCGAACCACATCGTGCCGTCGCTGCGCCGGTAGATCGCCCGCACCGCGCCGTCGGACACGCCGCTCGCGGCTGCGACCGCGGTCACCGTGCCGTCGTGCAGCCAGTTGACCCCGCCGTTCTGCGTGCCGATCCAGATGCTGCCCGGCGAGTCGCCGTACACCGCCCAGACCTGATCGTCGGACAGCCCCTCGGCCCGGGTGAAGGGGGTGACCACGCCGTCGCTCAGGCGCTGCAGGCCGCCGCCGTCCGGCCCGAACCACAGGTTGCCCTCGCGGTCCTCGAAGGCGACGCGCACGATCGGCGACGACAGCCCCTCGCCAACCGAGTACGTGTCGATGACGCCATCTTGCAGGCGGCCGAGTCCGTTCTCGCTGCCCAGCCAGAGGGCGCCGCTCCGGTCGGCCCGGAGGCTGGTGATGAGGGTGGGTTTCCGGCCGCGGCGGTCCTCGAAGCGCGCGATCCGGCCGTCCAGGATCCGGTCGAGCCCGGCCGCCGAGCCGACCCAGATCGAGCCGTCCGCGGTCTCCTCGACCGAGGTGATCGAGTCGCTCGACAGCCCGTCGCGCGCGCCGAGCACCGCGATGCTGCCGTCGCGGCGCAGGTGATCGAGCCCGCCGCCGTTGGTGGCGATCCACAGCGAGCCGTCGCGGGCGCGGTGGATCGCGGAGACCCTGGGGCTGGACAGCTGGTCACCGGGCGCGCCGCGGTAGTGGCGCGTCACTCGCCCCTGGTCCGGCTGGAAGAAGAACAGCCCGCGGTCGGCGCTGGCCAGCCACACCCCGTCCGCCTCCGGCACGATGCCGGAGATCTCGTCGCTGGGCAGGCCTTGCTTCGTGCCGTAGCAGTCGAATCGACCGGCCTTCAGCCGCACGACCCCACCGTGCCAGCTGCCCATCCACAGCGCGCCGTCGGGACCCTCGACCAGTTCCGACAGCCATTCGTCGACGAGGCACGGGATCGTGTCCTTGTCGAACGAGGTGAAGGTGACGCCGTCGAAGCGGGCCAGCCCCTCCTCGGTGCCGATCCAGAGGTAGCCGTCGCGGGTCTGGGTGATCGCGAAGACCGAGCTCTGCGGCATGCCCTGCTCGGCGCCCCACGCCCGGTGCACGTACTGGGTGAGCGCCTTGCCCGGCTCGAGCGCGGCGGCCCGCGCGGGGACGCCAGCCAGCACCGCGGCGGCGGAGCAGAGAGCGACCGCAGCGGCACCACGACCGCCGTCGATCCTGCCGGGCCCGCGCATCTGGGCATGCAATCGACCCAGCCCACCCGAACTTGAGAGATGAACCACCGAGGGGTGATCGCGGCGCGCCCGGCGATGATCTGGCCGCGGTCCCATGCGCTTCGGGCACCTCGACGGGGGCCTTCGATGCGAAAATGGAGCGGTGAAGGCCGCCGATCTCCCGGTCCGCTACAACGCCGTCGACGTCCTCGAGCGAAACCTGCGCGAGCGCGCCGACAAGGTCGCGCTGGTCAGCGAGGCTCGCACACTCACATTTGCCGACATGGTCGCCGAGGTGGACCGGGTCGGGCATGCCCTGGCGGGGTTGGGGGTCCGACGCGGCGACACGGTCGCCATCCTGGCCCTCGACTCGGCCGAGTGGGTCGCGACCTACTTCGCGGTCATCAAGCTGGGCGGCATCGCGGCCAGCTTCAACACCCTGCTCACCGCCGCCGAGTTCGAGTTCATGCTGAACGACTGCGGCGCGCGCGTCGTGGTGGTGGACGGCTCTCTGCTCGCCACCGTCGAGTCGATCCGCTCGCGGCTGGAGTGGCTCGAGCACGTGGTGGTGATCGGCGGGACCGGTCACGCCCACCACGACTACGCGCGGCTGGTCGCGGCGGCGCCGGGGACGCCGCTGGTCGCGGTCCGCACCCACCGCGACGATGCCTGCTGCCTCAACTACTCGAGCGGCACCACCGGCGAGCCGAAGGGCATTCTCCACGCCCACAAGGACCTGCCGCTCACCGCCGAGCTGGTCGGCGTGCGCACCCTCGGGCTCCGCGCCGACGACCGCACCTTCGCGGTCGCCAAGCTGTTCTTCACCTTCGGCACCGGCGGCAACCTCATCTTCCCGTTCTGGGCGGGGGCGAGCATCGTCGTGTACCCGGGCTCGCCGCGCCAGGCCCGGAACGTGCTGGCGGTGATCGATCGCTTCCAGCCGACCGTGTTCTACACCGCGCCGACCGGCTACGCGTCGATGCTGGCCGAGAGCGCGATGGCGCGCGATTGGAACCTGTCGTCGCTGCGCCTGTGCGTCTCCGCCGGTGAGTCACTGCCGGCGCCGATCTGGCAGCGCTGGAAGCAGGCGACCGGCCTCGAGATCATCGACGGGATCGGCTCGACCGAGAACTACCACATCTTCATCTCCAACCGCCCCGGCGACGTCAGGGCCGGCTCCAGCGGGCGACCGGTCGACGGCTACGAGGTGCGGATCGTCGACGAGGCCGGCGGCGACGTGGCGCCCGGCCAGGTCGGCAACCTCATGGTCCGCGGCGAGACCGCCGCGCTGTTCTACCTCCACCAGTACGGCCGCTCGCAGCGCACGTTCCAGGGCGAGTGGCTCGACACCGGCGACAAGTACTCGGTCGACCAGGACGGCTACTACTGGCACGCCGGACGCTCCGACGACATGCTCAAGGTCGGCGGCATCTGGGTGTCGCCGGTCGAGGTCGAGAGCTGCCTCCTGGCCCACGCCGACGTCGTCGAGTGCGCGGTGATCGGCCACGCCGACCTCGACGGGCTGGTCAAGCCCAAGGCGTTCGTGGTGCTCGGGGTCGACGCCAGCCGCGAGCGCGTCTCCGAGCGCCTGGTCGAGCACTGCGCCGCCCGCATGGCGACGTACAAGCGACCCCGCTGGATCGAGGTGGTCGTCGAGCTGCCGAAGACCGCGACCGGCAAGGTGCAGCGCTTCCGCCTGCGCTGACCGGACCGGCCGCGGGGGGCCTGGCCGCCTTGCGCCCGGGCAGGCGCGCCCGCATGCTAGCGGCCCTATGAGCAAGGGGCCGAAAGAAGGCAACAAGGACGTGGAGAAGGACAAGGAGGGCCGCATCGCGACCCGCGCCGAGTCGTATCCCGACTGGTACCAGGACGTCATCCGCGAGGCGGAGCTGGCCGAGCCGGCCAAGGTCGTCAAGGGCTGCATGGTGATCAAGCCGTACGGCTACGCCATCTGGGAGAAGATCCAGCGCGAGCTCGACGGCCGGTTCAAGGACACCGGCCACCAGAACGCCTACTTCCCGCTGCTCATCCCGCAGAGCTTCATCACGCGCGAGGCCGAGCATGTCGAGGGCTTCGCCCCGGAGCTGGCGGTCGTCACCCACGCCGGCGGCGAGGCGCTCGAGGAGCCGTACGTGGTGCGCCCGACCAGCGAGACGATCATCGGGCACTTCTTCTCGAAGTGGATCGGCAGCCACCGCGACCTGCCGCTCCTCATCAACCAGTGGGCCAACGTGATGCGCTGGGAGAAGCGCACGCGCATGTTCCTCCGCACGACCGAGTTCCTGTGGCAGGAGGGGCACACGGCGCACGCCAACCACGAGGAGAGCCTGGCCGAGACGATCCGCATGCTGAACGTCTACGGCGACTTCTCCGACCAGGTCCTGGCCATGCCGGTGGTGCGCGGCATCAAGACCGAGAGCGAGAAGTTCGCCGGCGCGCTGCAGAGCTTCTGCATCGAGGGCTACATGCAGGACGGCAAGGCGCTCCAGGCCGGCACCAGCCACGACCTGGGTCAGAACTTCGGCAAGGCGTTCGACGTCAAGTTCCAGAACGAGCGGGGCGAGTCGGAGTACGTGTGGCAGACCTCGTGGGGCGTGTCGACCCGGCTCATCGGCGGGCTCATCATGAGCCACTCCGACGACCAGGGGCTGGTCCTGCCGCCGCTGGTCGCGCCGATCCACGCCGTCATCGTGCCGATCTACCGCAACGACGCCGAGAAGGCGCAGGTGATGGAGGCGGCCGCGCGGGTCAAGGCCCAGCTGGCCGACATCGACCTCGGCCCGCCCCGCTCGCGCTACCGCGACTTCGTCGAGGTGGTGATCGACGACCGCGACCTCAGGCCGGGCGCCAAGTACTACCACTGGGAGCGGCGCGGGGTGCCGGTCAGGATCGAGCTGGGCCCGCGCGACGTGGCCAAGAGCCAGGTGGTGGCCAAGATGCGGATCGACAGCGAGGCCGGGCGCGGCAAGGAGTTCGTGGCCGAGTCCGACTTCGTCGCGACCTTCCGCGACCGTCTGCTGCGCTATCAGGGCGAGCTTCACCGCCTGGCCCGCGAGCGGCGCGACGGCGCGGCGATCACGCTCGATTCGTGGAGCGACTTCGAGGCCGCGTTCACCGGCGAGAAGAGCACGTTCGCCTGGTGCCACTGGGATGGGACCCGCGAGACCGAGGCCGCCATCAAGGAGGCGACCCAGGCGACGATCCGCTGCGTCCCGCTCGATGGTCAGGGACCGGCCGCGGAGCCGGGCACCTGCATCAAGAGCGGGAAGCCGTCGCCGCGGCGCGTCCTGATGGCCAAGGCGTACTGAGCGGGGCGATCACGACGGCTCGGCCTCGTCCGGCCGGGCCGCCGGCGTGTCCACCCGGATGGTCAGCACCGGGCAGGGCGCCCGCCGGATCACCTGCTCGGCGACGCTGCCGCGCACGCGGTCGGCGAGGCCGCCGTGGCCGTGGGTGCCCATCACGATGAGGTCGTAGCCCCCGTCGCGCGCCGCGCGCAGGATGACGTCGGCCGGCTCGCCGCACTCGACGCGGCCGCGCGGCCCGGCGACGCCGCGATCCTCGAGGTCCGCCATCACCGCGGCGAGCGCCTCGGCCGCCTCGGACTCGGCCAGCTCGACCACGGTCATGCCCGCGCTGGCGGCCAGCGCCTCGAGGGCGAGCGGGTGGGCCAGCGGCCAGACGTGGAGGACGTCGATCGACCCGCGGGAGGGGCGGGCCATCGCCGCGGCGTGGGATAGCGCCGCCAGCGAGCAGACCGAGAAGTCGACCGGGACCAGGATGCGACTGCCTCGCGCCCTCGACCGGCCGGTCTGGTCACTCCGCTTGTCGAGCCCGTCGCCGATCATCCTCGATCTCCAGTTCAGCCGGCGCGTGCCGCGGAGATCAAGGCAGCAAGGCGCGTTCCACGGCGGATCGGCCTGCACCGGCCCGTCCAGCGAAACCGGTGCGGCGCGGTCGATCGGCACCGCAACGCTTGCGCACCGGATCGCCCGCGTGGGGGCGGCCCCGCGTCACTCCTCGGGCGGATCGTCGTCGGACACGCGCCCGTTGCGCGGCCGCGGATCGCCCGAGTACTCGCGCAGCCGGTACTGGATCTTTCGCGGCGAGATGCCCAGCATCTCCGCTGCCCGCGAGGTCGACCCACCGGTGTGCTCGAGCGTGCGGAGGATGGCGTAGCGCTCGAGCTCGGCCAGGGTCGAGCCAGGCACCGGCGGCAGCCCGTCGCGCGAGGCGGCCGCGCCGGCCACCACCGACGGGGCCAGGTCGTTCTCGAGGATCTCGTCGCCGCGGCAGACCACCACCGCGCGCTCGATCGCGTTCTCCAGCTCGCGGACGTTGCCGGGCCAGCCGTAGCGGGTGATGCGCTCGAGCGCGTCGTCGCTGAACGACGCCACCCGCTTGCCGTCGGCGGCGGCGTACTTGCGCAGGAAGTGCATGGCCAGGATCGGGATGTCGGTCGGTCGGAAGCGGAGCGGCGGCACCTCGACGCTGACCACGTTCAGCCGGTAGAACAGGTCCTCGCGGAACAGGCCGTCCTTGACCCGCTGCATGAGGTCGCGGTTGGTGGCGGCCACGATGCGCACGTCGACCTTGATCGTCTGGTTGCCGCCGACCCGCTCGAACTCGCGCTCCTGCAGGAAGCGGAGCAGCTTGACCTGGACCGAGGCGGAGATCTCGCCGATCTCGTCGAGGAACAGGGTCCCGCCGTCGGCCTGCTGGAAGCGGCCGTCGCGCCGGACCGACGCACCGGTGAACGAGCCGCGCTCGTGGCCGAAAAGCTCGCTCTCGAGCAGGCTCTCGGCCAGCGCCGCGCAGTGGAGCTTCACGAACGGCCCCGACGCGCGCGGCGAGTGCTCGTGGATGGCGGCGGCGATGAGCTCCTTGCCGGTCCCGCTCTCCCCGGTGATGAGCACCGACGCGCGCGAGGCGGCGACCTGGAGCACGGTCTCGAACACCTTCTGCATCGGCGGGCTGGTGCCGACGATGTTCTGGACGCTGAATCGCTCCGACAGCCGCGCGCGCAGCACCCCTGCCTCGCGCCGGAGCCGGCGGCGCTCGAGCGCCCGCTCGATGACGATGACCAGCTCCTCGACGTTGATCGGCTTGGTCAGGTAGTCGGCCGCGCCCTGGCGCATCGCGGCGACCGCGGTGTCGACCGCGCCGTGCGCGGTCATGACCACCGCGGCGGTCTCCGGATCGATGTCGCGCGCCTTGCGCACCAGGTCGAGACCGTCCATGCCCGGCATGCGCAGGTCGGTCAGCAGGAGATCGGGGCCGAAGTCCTCCAGCTTGGGCAGCGCCTTGAACCCGTCGGCCGCGGTCTCGACTGCATAGCCCTCGTCGCGCAGGAGGTCGGCGAGAGCGGTCCTTGCGTTGGCCTCGTCGTCCACAATCAGGATGCGGCCGCGCGGGCCCGCCATGTCGTCGCTCCTCTGCTCCAGGTCCACCGCGAGGTCGAGGGGACGGAAGACCTGGCGCAGATTCTGCGGGTTGCTGATCTGCTTCGCAAGTCGTGCGCGCGATCAGTCGATCGGCCGACACCCCCGCCAGGCTCCAAGCATTGGACATGCCACGGGTGCTGGCGCGCGACATCGATGGCGCGGGGCGGTACGTTCACCGAGCGTCCATACACCGCCGAGGAACCCGATGATGAACATCCGCAAGATCCTCCTGCCGACCGACTTCTCGGCGCCGTCGAAGGAAGCCCAGATCTGGGGCACGGAGCTGGCCAGGCGCTACGACGCGAGCCTGACCCTTTTTCACGTCTATCAGCCGGTCAGCTACGCGCTGCCGGAGGGCTACGTGCTGCCCTCGGCCAGCCTGCTGGCCGACCTGGAGGTGAAGCTGGGCAAGTCACTCGACGAGGCCAAGGCCGAGCTCGATGCGACCCCGGGCCTGCGCGTGGACACGTCCCTGGTCCAGGGCGTGCCGTTCGCCGAGATCGTCCGGTTCGCGCGCGAGGGCGCCTACGATCTGATCGTCATCGGCACCCACGGCCGCACCGGCCTCCGCCACGCGCTGCTCGGATCGGTGGCGGAGAAGGTCGTGCGCAAGGCGTCGTGCCCGGTCCTGACCGTGCGCCCGCCCGGTCTCCAGTTCGAGCACCCCTGAGATGAGAGCGATCAGGCCGGGGGCGGCGACGGGGCAGGGCCGAGCTTGGCCTCGAGGAACTCGCGCACCTCCTGCTCGTGCCGCTTCACCGCCAGCTCGTGGTGGAAGCAGGCCGCGACCCGCCCGTCGGGATCGATGACGTAGGTGATGCGACGGACGAACGAGACCAGCGGCCGGCGGGCCTCGTAGAGGCGAGCGATGGCGCCGTCCGGATCGGAGACCAGGGCGAAGCCGATCTCGAGCGACCGGGCGAAGTCGCACTGTCGGTCGTGCTCGTCGCTGCTGATGCCGACCACCTCGGCGTTCCACGCGCGCAGGTCGGGCAGCATGTGCTGGAACCGGCGGGTCTCGAGGGAGCAGCCGGGCGTGAACGCCTTGGGGAAGAAGTAGAGGACCACCCAGCGCCCGCGCAGCTCGCGCAGGGCGAAGCGCGAGCCGGTGGTCGTGTCGGCGGCGAAGTCGGGCGCCTCCTGGCCTACCTTCAGCATGGCCGGCAGTCTGGCAGGGCGCCGCGGCGCGCTCAAGCCCCGCGGCGGCAGGTCAATTGCGCCGCGTGCGCGCGTGTGGGACGTTGGCGAGGCATGGCGCACACGAGGGACGAGAGCGACGACGTGCTCGAATTCTGGTTCGGTGAGCTCGACGCGCGCGGTCACGCCGACGCCGAGCACACGGCGAGGTGGTGGCGCAAGGACGACGCCTTCGACCGGCGGATCCTCGAGCGATTCGCGGACCTCCACGCGGCGGTGCTGGGCGGCGAGCGCGACCACTGGCTGGCGACGCCGCGCGGGCGGCTGGCCTTCGTCATCGTGCTCGATCAGTTCTCGCGCAACATGTTCCGCGGCACCGAGCGGATGTTCTCGGGGGATCCGGTCGCGCTGCCGGCCGCCCTCGGCGGTATCGACCGCGGCGAGGACCGCCTGCTGGCCCACGACGAGCGCGGCTTCCTCTACATGCCGCTCATGCACAGCGAGGATCTGGCCGATCAGGAACGCTCCGTGGCGCTGCACGTGGCGTGGCGCGACGAGGTCGACGAGGCCGAGCGCGAGGGGGTCGCCAGGCTCCTCTCCTATGCCGAGCAGCACCGCGCGATCGTCCGCCGGTTCGGCCGCTTCCCCCACCGGAACGCGCTCCACGGCCGCACCTCGACCGGCGAGGAGGTCGAGTTTCTGCTCCAGCCCGGGTCGGCGTTCTAGTGCACCGCGGCCGAAATGACGTCAACGAGGCGGTGTGGATCGCCGTCGAGCGCAAGGCGCGACGACGACGGGCTACTCGCTGTAGCTCGAGGAGTTGCAACGCAGCGATCGGCGGTGAGGCGC
>Ga0193753_10004296_pt1 | contig 10227 bp, 10 predicted proteins | sample H1c2metaG_FD_144925 | JGI IMG/M metagenome (GOLD analysis project Ga0193753, IMG submission 144925) | Soil microbial communities from a riparian zone of the East river system, Colorado, United States - H1c2 | ecosystem: Environmental > Terrestrial > Soil > Riparian zone | place: USA: East... | reverse complement strand
ACCAGCATCAGCGCGGCGACGGCACTGGCCACAGCGCGCCTCCACGAGGCCTTGCTCATCACGCCTCCTGCGTTCTCTCTCGCCGTCATTTGTCGCGCAGCCGCATGCGCACGGCGCCGTTGGCGTCGGTGAACTCGCGGTTGTTCTCGCAGACGAACTCCACCATCTTGTAGTCCGGCAGACGGCGGTAGGCGAGCGTGTAGGTCACCGGCTTCTCGAGCGCGACGGGATCCTCGATCGTGATCTGGTCGTGCAGGATGTCGGGCGTCACGAGGCGCAGGCGCTCCGTGATGCGCATCTGGTCGCTGTGCGGGAAGTTCTGGTACGCCGCCACCGAGACCTTGATGCCCACGGTGTCGACCGCCAGCGTGTCGCCCTCCCACCGCCCCACCGAGTGACCGTAGTAACCGGGAGGCACCTCGTCGATCGGCAGCTGCGGCTGGCCGAGATACACCCGCCGCACCTCGCTGAAGGCTTCGGTGATCACCGTGACCTGCGATCGCTGCTGGAGAATCTCGATGGGATAGAGGGCCACCGACATCATCCGCGGGAAGCCGTACGGCACGCACTCGGACGCCGCGGTGGCCAGCGGTTCGCCTCGTTTGGTCGCCTCGTCCTCGGCCGCGCGTCTGGTGTCGTACGACGTCTTGTAGCTGCCCTTGAGCAGAATCGGTTCCGGCGGCGGAGGCGCGAGCTTCGGGTCGGCGCCGCGGCCCCCTCGATACGGCGCCCACGCGCCGGACAAATCGGTGGCCGGGCCCTGTGCGAAGACGCTCACCACCGGCAGCGCCGCCGGCAGCACCAGCGACGCCACGAGCAGCGCCGCGCGAGGAGTCACTGGATTCCTCCGGCCGGCGCGGGTCCGTTGCTCAGCATGCGCCCGTCGGCCAGCGTGATTCGAACCAGCAGGCCCGCAGGTTCGCCGCTCCTCAACGGGCTGAGGATGACGGTGATCGTCTGATTGGGCTTCACGTCGCTGAACTTCCAGCCGCCCTGCAGCAGGATGCTCGGGCTGCCGAGCTCGACGGTCCAGTGCTTGGGCGGTTTCGTGCCGTCAGGAACGTCGATCTCGATGTAGGCGTGAGGATTGGTCCACTGGAACTGCGTGACCGTGCCGGTGAGGGTCACGTTCTTCGTTCTGTCGAACATCGCGAATGAATGATGGGCCAGAAGCGTGGCGGCGCCCGAAGACGCAACCAGCAGGCTCACCAGGCTGCACACCACCAACTGCCTCGACATGGGCCCCTCCCGCTCGTGGCGGGGACATTACCACGCTCGGCCAAACACAGCCACCCAAACCCCAATCAAATCCTGGACCGGATCGATCAGCCCATTCCCTCAGCCAAACAGCGCCCAGCAGAGCCCGGCGCCGACAACCGCCACCGGCTGGGCGGATCTGCGGCGACGCGAGTATCATCACGCCACCATGCACGGAACTGTTCGACGGGCACTGGTCCGCGGGCTGCCCTTCGCCGCGGCGGTGCTGGTCACCCAGGCGGCCTGGGCGCAGCCGCCACGCACGCTGACACCGCCCGACATCTCGGGCGAGTGGGGCCTGCTGAACGACGAGGACCCGGGCCAGCTCGGCGCGCTCGGACAGCCGCCCCTGGGCGACTACCTGGGCATCCCATTCAACGAGGCAGGACGGATGCGGGCCGACACGTCGGCCGAGTCGATCTGGGGCACACCGGAATATCAGTGCCGGCCGCACTCGGCGCCCCACCAGTGGCGGGGCCTGGGCGGCGCGCGCATCCTCAAGGAACAGGATCCGCTCACGCGCGAGGTGCGCGCCTATCACGTGCAGTTCATGCGATCGCTCGATCGCCCGATCTACATGGACGGGCGCCCCCACCCACCGGCATGGGCGCCCCACAGCTGGACGGGCTTCTCGACCGGCGAGTGGGTCGGCAATACGCTCAAGGTCACCACGACCCACCTCAAAGACGGCTATCTCAAACGCGGTGGGCCGCAGACGAGCGACATGTACACGATGATGGAATACATCTCGCGCCACGACGAGATCCTCACCATCACGACGGTCGTCGACGATCCCGTGTATCTCGACGAGCCGTACGTGCAGTCGACCACCTATACCTACGATCCCACCGCCAGCGTGCAGATGGAGACGTGCAACGCGTCGGCCTTTGCCGAGAACGGCGGCACGGACCGCCACCACGTGCCGCACTTCCTGCCGGGGCAGAACACCGCGCTGACCGAGTGGCTGAAGAACGAGCCGTGGGTGCCGGTGGAGCCGACGCGCGGCGGCGTGAAGACGCTGTATCCGGAATACCGGGCGACGCTGCCGGCCGCAGGCGGGTCCACTGGCGCGTCTGGTGTGAACGGGTCTAGAGACCCGTTGCCACGCACAGCGGTCGAGAACTTGAAGGTGCCGTCGTCGCACTCGGAGGTGCCGCTGCCAAAGCGCATCGCCGACCAGGGGCCTAGAGACGGCTCCGTGCACGTCCTGCCGGTGCAGGGCAACGTCTACATGCTGGTCGCCGACGGCGTAAACCTCGCCGCGTCGATCGGCGCCGATGGCGTGCTGCTGGTCGACTCTGGCGCGGCGGCCATGACCGAAAAAATACAGGCGGCGCTCGCGCAGCTCGCCGCCGCGGGCGCGGCTCCGATGCCCAACCGGTGCGCGGGGCCGAATTGCCCTGGACTGCAGTTCGGCTGGGCCAGCCCGTACATGAACGCGGTGATCAGCTCGCCGCTGCCGCCGAAGCCGCTGCGCTACATCGTCAATACCAACGACGCACCCGAGCATGTGGGCGGCAACGCCACGATCGCCGCCAGCGGGTTCTTTCCCCGTGGCGGCGGCTTCGGCGCGGCCGTGGCCACCTCGGGCCGCAGCGCCTCGGTGATCGCGCACGAGAACGTGCTCAACCGCATGAGCGCGCCCGCCGGCAAGCAGGCCTCGGCGCCTGAAGCCGCATGGCCCACCGACACCTATTTCGACGCGCTGCACAAGCTGCCGGAGTACTTCAACGGCGAGGCGGTGATTCTCTACCACGCGCCCGCCGCCACGACCGACGGCGACAGCCTGGTGTACTTCCGGCATTCCGAGGTCATTCACGCCGGGAGCCTCTTCTCCACCATCAGCTACCCCGTCATCGACCTCTCGAAGGGCGGATCGGTGCAGGGCGTGATCGACGGGCTCAACCAGATTCTCGACCTCGCGGTCGCCGAGTACCGCTCGCAGGGCGGCACCTGGATCATCCCGAGCCGCGGACGCCTGGCGGACACGGCCGATGTCGCGTCCTACCGCAACATGGTCGTGATGATCCGCGACCGCGTGCGGGATCTGACGCGCAAGGGCATGACGCTCGCGCAAATCAAGGCAGCACGCCCGACGCTCGATTTCGACGACCGCTATGGAGCGGCTACCGGGCCCTGGACCACGGACATGTTCGTCGAGGCCGTATATCGGAACCTCACGGAGAAGAAGTGATGACACTTCCAACACGCGTCGCCACTGCCGTGCTCGTCGTCGTGGCCGCGGCCGCGCTGAGCGTGCCTCGAGCGCACGCACACCATTCCTACGGCGCGACCTACGACTCCAGCCGGGAGATCCGGCTCGAGGGCAAGCTCGTACAGTTCGTGTTCCGCAACCCGCACTCCTTCGTCCACATCCAGGCGCCGGACGAGAACGGCGCGGCGCAGCGGTGGGCCGTGGAGTGGAGCGGCACCGCGCAGCTGGCCAACAACGGGATCACGCGCGAGACGCTTCGCGTCGGCGACGACGTGGTGATCACCGGGCGTCCCTCGCGTGTCACCGGCGAATACCGGGTGCTCATGCTGAGCCTGAAGCGGCCGCTCGACGGATTTACGTGGGGTTCACGCGCCGGCGAGGCCGTGGACTGATGCTGTGTCTGATCGGCGGCACGGCACGCGGGCGGGCTCACCGCGTGGCGTGGGTCATCGCGTGTGCCGTGATCTGGACAGCGCCCTCGATCGTGCACGCGCAGCGTGGCGGCCGCGGCGACGCGCGCGCACAGACACCTCGCGCGGCGGCCGCGATCGACCTCACGGGCTATTGGGTCTCGGTCATCACCGAGGACTGGAAGTTCCGGATGGTGACGCCCAAGAAGGGCGTCTACGAGACACTCACGCTCAACGCCGAGGCCAGGCGCATCGGCGACACGTGGGATCCCGCGCGTGACGAGGCCGCCGGCGAACAGTGCCGCGCGTACGGGGCCGCCAACATCATGCGCCTGCCGGGCCGGCTGCACGTCACCTGGGCGGACGACACGACGCTGCGCGTCGAGACGGACACGGGCACGCAGACGCGGCTCTTCCGCTTCGGTGCGACCGGTGCACCGGCGGGCGAGGCGACCTGGCAGGGATCGTCGGCGGCTCAGTGGATGTACGCCGGCGGCCGACGCGGCGACGCACGAACCGGCAGCCTGAAAGTCGTCACCACCAACCTGCGTCCCGGGTATGTGCGGAAGAATGGCGCGCCGTACAGCGAACGGGCCAGCGTCACCGAGTACTACGACCTCAACGCCGCGCCCAACGGCGACCGCTGGCTCACCGTGACGACCAAGGTCGAAGACCCGGTGTATTTCACCAGGCCCTATCTCACGAGCTCGGATTTCAAGAGGCTGCCCGACGCGGCGGGGTGGAACCCCACGCCGTGCACGGCCCGTTGAATCAGCCGCCCTGCTGAATCTTCCCTCCCCGGGCCGAGAGCATCATCCGGACCAGCTCCTCGGTCACTCGTGGCTCGAGCCCCTCGGTGTGGCCCTTGTCGAGCCGCAGGACGTCGGCCACGATCCGACCGTCGCGGCAGTGACCATACGCAAAGACCTCGGCTTTGCCAGGCCTCGGGAGCAGACCCCACTCTTTGGTCCCGGGAGTCTGCCGCGTGCCGTCGAACACGTAGCCGGCCTTCGAATCCACGATCTTGCGAGGCCTGGTCTCGGCCGAGCAGCCGTACTTCTGCGCCCGCTCCGACGTCTTCGGCAGTCCTGTGATCTCGTGCTCGCCGGTTTCGAAGATGTGCGAGAAGTCGCAGGTTGGCGGCGACGGGATCGTGAGCGCGCCGGGCGGCAGGCCCGCCGGCGGGGCCCCGCGCCCTGCGGCAGCGGCACCGGCCGCAGCGGGAATGCCGAAGTTGGCCGCACGGCCGGCCTGGCCGCCCACGCGGCCGCCCGACAGGCTGAGAAATCCGTCGACCTTCGTCCTGAAAAAGTCGCTGCAGATGATGCGGGTAGAGGTGAGGCCCCCTTGCGAGTGGCCGGCCAGCCAGAAGCCCTTGATGTGTTCGCGACCCACCTGCTGGATGACCGAGCTCACGATGTTCTGCAGGTAGGCGTCGTCGTCTGCGGTCCACACACGCCGTGGCGAGAACGGCGTGGCCACCACCAGCCGATACTTGCCAACGTAGTCGAGCAGTGGAAAGTAGTGGCGCTGCCAGTTGCCATAGGAGCCCCCGCCGTGCAGGCTCAGCACCAGCGTCACCCTCTCGCCCCGTTTCAGGTTGCAGGGATAGTCGAGAAAGTAGGTGCGGCCGGTCGCCGGCTCGGTCACGGGGCCACCGTTGGTGACCACGTCGGCCGAGCAGCCCGCATCCGGACAATGGAGGACCGGCGGCGTCAGGCACGAGGTGCCCCCCAGCTGCAGTGATTGCGCCCCGGCGAGGGAGGCGCCGGCGACGGTTGCACCCATCACGACCACAGCCCGAACCCACGAGGATGGACCTGCCATAACCCTCCGGAGGGGGGCCTGTTGATGGCGCTGGCCCCGAAACGCGCACACCATACGTCTGGATCGGCTGACCGCCGATCAATTCCTCGTCAAACCGGACATCCTTGGCCTACTATGACCGGGCTCCGCCGCCAGAGGCACGGCGCGGTGCGTCGTTTTCAGGCTGCGAAATGTGGGAGGACGCGCAATGAGAAGGCAGGTGCTGCGATCGGCGGCGGGTGTATGGACGGCGGTGGCCCTCCTGGCCGGGACGGCGGCCCTGCTGGCGCAGGCGCCGCAAGGCGGCGCTCCAGCTCCGGGCGCTGGGCGCGGCGGCGGGCGTGGACCTCAGACGCCGCCCCTGATCATGACCACGACGGCATTCGAGGATGGCGGCGTGATTCCTGACAAGTACACGCAGGCAGCGGGGCCGACCGCCGGCTCACCGGCGCTGTCGTGGACGCAGGTACCGATGGGCACGCAGAGCTTTGCGCTCATCATGCACGACCCCGAGCCCGTGCTGAACAAGGGGTCGAAGATGGACATCACCCATTGGGTGATCTGGAACATCCCCGCCACGGCGACGGGCCTGCCCGAGAGCGTGCCGCCGGGCGAACTGCCTGACGGGAGCCGTCAGGTGAGCCTCCGCTCGAACGCCTACATGGGACCCGGTGCGCCGCCCGGACCCTACCATCACTACACGTTCGAGCTGTATGCGCTCGACATCAAGCTCGACGTGCCGCAGGGCACGCCGCAGCAGGCTGCCGACACCCGGACGGCGATTGTCAACGCGATGGACGGACACGTGCTGGGCAAGGCCCTGCTCGTGGGCCGCTTCCACAGGTAAGGCGGGTAGGGCGGGTAAGGCGGGTGGGGTGGGTGGGTTCAACCCACCCTGCGCTGCCAGCGCCCGAGCAGGATCGGCGTGAGTACGGTGGTCACCATCCCCATCACGAGCAGCGTCGAAAACAGCGCGGGGCCGATGAGGCCCGCGCGAAACGCGATGCTGGCAATCACCATTTCCATCACCCCGCGCGCATTCATCACCACGGCCACGCCCCAGGAGACGTGGCGGGAGAGTCCGCTCAGCGCGCCGGTGAGATAGCCGCCGGCCATCTTCGACACGATCGCAATCCCCACGAGCCCGGCGACAAACCCGCTCCCGGCAAATCCGCCCGGCACCAGCTGCAGGCCCTGGTAGGCCAGGAACAGCGGCCCGAACAGCGCGTCGGTCATGAAGCCGCTCGCCTGCTTGAGCTGCCGGCCCGGCTCCGTACCGCTCAACCCGTCGCTCACCATGAGCGAGGCGAGAAATCCACCGATGGCGAAATGGAGGCCGAGCCACTCGCTGCCGGCCGCCACGGCCAGGATGAACAGCAGTGCCACGAGCAGCTGCGCGCTCTGCGGCCGCGCCCGATCGGCTCCAGCCGGCCCGGCACGCCGCAGCAGCCAGCGGCAGGCCGAGGATCCGCCGGCCGTCATCGCGAGAAGGCCACCCAGTTTCAATGCGGCGGCAGCGGTCAGCCACAGCGGCGAGCGTGCCACCGGATCGGCGCCCGGCGTCAGCGCCCCGATCGCCAGCAGCACCACGACGTCCGAGAGCAACGCTCCCGAGATGGCGATCCGGGCAATCGATGTCTGCAGCAGGCCCGCGCGTTCCAGGATTCGCAGCGCGACCGGCAGCGCGGTCACCGACGTGCACAGCCCGACGACGACCGACGCGCGGAGTGCTTCGCCGGAGAGCCGGGCGAATGCGAACCCGGCGAGCGCCGGCAGGAGGAACCCGGGCATGAGCGCGAGGGTTCCGGCGCCGCGAAAGACGTCGCGCAGCTGCCGCAGCTGCATCTCGAGCCCGGCTGATAACACGACGAACAACACCGCAAGGTCAGAGAGCGCCCGAAGCGCCGGATCCGGCCCGAGCCGCCCAAGGGCGACCGGCCCCCAGATGGCGCCCGCGAGAATGTGTCCGAGAAGCGCGGGCTGCTTGACCCGCTCCGCCAGCCATCCGAAGAGGTGCGCGGTGGCGACGAGGATGAGAAGGCTTTGAACCAGCGTCACGCCGTAGCGCGGAATGTATCATCTGGCTCGACAAAGGAGCGTGCATGAACAGGTGGCAGTGGATCGGAACGGTCGTGGTCAGTGCCTGTGTGGCCGCGGGAACGACGGCGTGGATGGACGCCGGTGTCTTCGCCGCCGCGGCGAAGACACCGGCACTGACAGCGCTCGATTACGAGGAGATCGAGCAGCTCACCAACCGCTACGCGTACGGCATCGATACGTGCGCCAACAACGGATACGACTACGCCGACGTCTTCACGGCTGACGGCGCCTTCATCGACAGGAACTCGGATGAGGGGTTCAAGCAGGGCGGGCGTGTGCTGGCCAAGGGACGCGAGGCGCTGGCAACGCTCATCGGCGGCGGCTCGCGCGGGTGCAAGACGAAACTCGTGTGGACGGACTGGAGCCACATCATGACGAACCTGGTCGTGACCCCGACGGCGGAGGGCGCGACTGGGCGGATCTATCTCTTGCAGATGGGCATGAAGGGGCCCGGCAGCATCGAGCGCCACGGCGGCTACGAGGATGTCTATGTGAAGACCTCCGCCGGCTGGCGGATCAAGTCGCGCACGCACGTCCGCAACAAGGCGTGGCACGCGACGACACTGCAGACGGCGGACCTGAATTGAGAGGCTGGTAGGCAGGTAAGCAGGTGGGCAGGTAGGTAGGGCAGGCGGGTCTAAAGACCCGCCTCTACGAAAACACCCGGAGTACGTAGGGGCGGGTCTTTAGACCCGCCCGACAAGCGCTCCGTCTACGCGACCATGACCTTCCGCGGGAACTGAGAGTTGTCCTCGAGGAACGTTCTCTTGCGGGCAAGCTCGGTGGCTGTCGGCTGCACCTGACCGTTGACGTCGGTGACGCGCGACACGATCGTGTGCTCGCCCGGCGTCGCGCCCTGCCAGGTGTAGGAGAACAGCTTCCACGAGTGCTTCGTGTTGGCCGGGTCGAGCACGGCCTTCTGCCACGCGCCGTCGTCGATTTTCACTTCGACCGACTGCAGCGGCGTCCCGTCGTTCAGCACCCAGCCGCGCACACGGTGGGCGGCGCCCACCTTTGTGACCCGCGCGACAACCGACTTGAGGTTCAACCGCGTCACCTCAGTCTCCACCCACTGCGTCTCGGGATCGGTTTCGCCGCCGGTGCCGCCAGCGGTACGCACCGTGCGGTACCACCGCGCCTGGAAGTTGCCGAGGAAGCGGGCTTCCTGCAGGTGAATCTCCGAGAGCCACTTCACGTTCGACACGCCGTACCAGCCCGGCATCATCAGCCGCACGGGAAAGCCGCTATCGCGCGTGAGGGGCTGGCCATTGAGCGCATAGACGAGCAGCGGCTCGTCCTTCATCGCGTTCTCCAGGGTGATGCTGCGCGCGAACTGCTGCTCGATCTTGAAGGTCTGCTGGCGGAAGACCACGTCTTCCTTGCCGCGGTCGGCGCCGAAGAACACCACCTCGCGTGCCTTGTCGTCGAGGCCGGCGCGCTTGAGCACCTCGCGCAGCCGCACGCCGGTGAAGCGGCCGTTGGACGACAGCCCTTGCATCGCCCGCGGGCTGTTGCCGGAGCACTCGTAGCCGTTGACGATGTCCGTCGACGGCATCGCCTTGAGATCGGCGAGCGACAGCTCGAGCGGCTTCTTCACGAGCCCGGTCATCTTGATGCGGAACGTCGCCGCATCGAGCTCCGGCTTGTTGTAGTGCTGGATGAAGAAGAACTGGTCGTTGGGCGTGATCAGCCCGTCGATCTTGCGAAGGTCGAGAAAGCGGTTGTTGCCGGTGGGATTCACGGCGGTAAAGGTGGCCGGATAGTCCGTGAACGCCACGTCCACTTCGCCCTGCGCCAGCGCCGGCAGCGCCCACTCGGGCAGCGCCAGCAGGGTCGCAGCCGCCGCGCCGCGCTTCAGGGTTTCCCGTCGGGTCAACAGGGTTGCCATAACCGGTGGCCTCCGCGTGAAAACGTGCGTTACTTCTTCAACTCGTCGTAGGCGATCTGCAGATTGCTCTTGGGCCCTGCCAGCGCCTCGCTGATGCTGGCGATGTAGCCCTTGTATTTTGGATCGACCTTGAATTCGCTGGCGGCCTGGTCGACGCTCTTCCCCGCCTGCATCGACCGCTGGGCGTAGGCGACGAAATCCGCAGTGAAGCTCGCGTACTCCTTGAGGTCGTTCCAGGTGCCCACGGGGACGTGACCGTTGATGATCGTGTCCACGCCCTTGACGGTCGCCACCGCCTTGGCAAGGGTCTTCGGCTGCTCCACCACGCTGCCGCCGTTGTCCGTGTCCACGTAAGGCAGGGCCTTCCACGCGAAGATGTCGCCAACGTGCATCGTGCGCGCCGCCTTGAACACCACGAAGGTGTCGCCGTTGGTGTGCCCGCGGCCGAAGTAGTACAGGTCGATCTGGTCCTTGCCGGAGCCGACGGTGAGCGTGTCCTTGTAGGTCTTGGTCGGCAGGAACTTGGTGTTGGCGCCCTTGAAGTCGTCCAT
>Ga0193753_10004295_pt1 | contig 10227 bp, 9 predicted proteins | sample H1c2metaG_FD_144925 | JGI IMG/M metagenome (GOLD analysis project Ga0193753, IMG submission 144925) | Soil microbial communities from a riparian zone of the East river system, Colorado, United States - H1c2 | ecosystem: Environmental > Terrestrial > Soil > Riparian zone | place: USA: East River... | reverse complement strand
AAAGGATATTTCTTATCCTTTGCATACCCCTCCCAAGGCATCGAAGTGGCTAGCCCTGTACCCAACACACCCAATGCGGCTTGGCGCAAAAATCGTCTTCTTCCTGGTTGCATAGCAGAATAGTTATGAGTTCGGGGTCGATCGTTAGATAGTTTTCTGACGAATATTACTCAATAATAGGTGAATTCTGCGGGATTATCGAGACGTCCACCTGCGGATCAATCTCCACGAATCGCGTTAAAAATCTTCAGTTTTTACGACCTGTCTTCTTCAAGGTCTTCATGATTCTCGCCACCGAGGCTGTAGATGTTATTTTCCTCATCCTCGTTTCCGTCTATTTCGGACTTATCATCGAGTTCCGTTCCCGGGACATCAAGGTCTTCACCCGCGAAATCAACGGGATAAACCCGGTCCTCCAAAACCTGGTCATCGCCTTCAAAGGAATTTTCATCGCGTAAAACCTTCAGGTCTTCTTTTGTAACATCGCTGTCGCTGTGTTTTACACCTTTCACGGGCCTGGTAGGTTTAGACGTCGAAGGATCAGGTGAATCGGTTACGGGCGTACCATCAACGTCAATGGCTACACGTTTTGCCCTGTTCATGATGTCCTCTTGTTCCGGATATTTAGGATATCCTGGAAATTCCCCATCTCCTGAGGGCTTTCCTTGTTTTGATTTTTTCTTCATGCTGCATTTTTGTTGATGAACCTACTTTGTGGCGTCAATATTCGTGCCCCAACCACGGCCGCCTACTATCACTGAGGTCCGCGTTACAAAATCATTTCGAGAATAGGGCCGCGATGTAGTTGAAGAGCCCTTTATCCTCACTTACCGTCCTGAAGAATGATGAGGGAAGGTTATAACATGCGGCGTGATGAAGTGTTTCAAGAAAGAAAGCCTCTCCACTGCGATCATCGCGCGGGGCCTTATCGTCACTTTCGAATCTTGGCAGTGCAATGAGCTGCTTGCTGGAAATGATAAGCATATTCATCAGTCGTTTCGAAAGGATAAGATCAGGTAGCACAATAATGTCCGCCTTGCATTCCTCCACAAAGTGCAGAAACGTCGTTTCAAAATCACCCATTACAAAATGCCTGCTGACTGGATGGCGGTGCTTAGCTTGATACGGCAGCGCCGACGTTCGTATATGAAATTCCTTTGCTTCGATCAGATCCTGGTATAAGGGTGATAAATACGTCAGCGTATTTTCGGGAATTGAAGTAAACAGCGAGAGTTGGCCCTTGAGTCGTGTTGCGAGCTCAAATGACCATGCGTATTCTGCCTTAAAATCATAATCGTAATGAAATGGTAGGAGAACAGTCTTCACCGCCGGGTTTTTCCCTTTTGACTGCCGATCCATAAAAAGTCACAATTTCATGGGAACTTGTTTCACAACTGCTCCAGTTGCGAAAGCACAGCAGGCAGGCCAATTACAGAAGCCAACGCGTAAAGTTGATTCAACTTTTCTTTCGTGCGCATAAGCCGCATCTTGATAGCGCTTGACGACACTTCGAACGATTGTTGGAGTGCATCGATGGTCTCGCCTTGTAAGTATTTCAGCAGCAACAGTTTTTTCTCCTCTTCTGGCAGGGCGTTTATTAATGCGAACATGGTAATTTCCCTTTCCTCGGTGTCCATGGTTTCCGTTATTTCCAGGGGTTCATCGTTCTCTATCATGTCGGTTGCCGATTGCACGTTGCTATTCCGTTGCTTTCTCAGGGCCTCCAGGCAATGACGGTGGGTAATCGTATAGAGCCATGTTGAAAAGGAAGAGCCTCCCCTGAAATTTCTAAGGTTCTCGAAGGATTTCATTAATGCTTCCTCGGCAAGGTCAAAGGCCTGGTCGTGGTCCTTCACCATTTTGATGCATTTTTGAAATACCTTGTTGTAATAACGGCTGTACAACTCGCCCAGGGCCTGTCGATCGCTTTCCAGGATGTCAGCAATCAACTCCATATCGGTGTTGCTTTGATAATTTTTCATGATGCACGAAGGGTTTACAGGTGACGATGTAAAGGTGATTCGGCAGTCATTGAAAAAAACCAGTAAAAAAGCTGGTTTTTAAAAACCAGCATAAGTCGTAGCGCCTACTTGATTCCAGTAGGTAATTCTCGTAGGAAGTAAGAAATCACGTCAAATGAGGGCTTTCTCGATGGCGTATTTTACCAATCCAACGGTATTCTTGACGTGCAGTTTGTCCAGTAGATTTCGCCGATGGGTGTCGACGGTTCGAACGCTGATGAACAGTTTATCCGCTATTTCTGAGTTGGAAAATTCCTGGGCAATTAAACGCAATACTTCTATTTCGCGTTCGGTGAGTTTATCAGGTTGCGTGGCCTTGACTTCCTTTGTATTCATTGCCGTGATCGCCTGCAACAAGGAAGCAGAAACCTGGTGACTGAAATAGTGATTTCCTTCCGCCAAGGATCTGATTGCGGACAACAATTCCTCACGACCCGCATTTTTTAAAAGATACCCCGAGGCGCCTGCCTGCAACATGTTTATGATGCTGTGCTGGTCTTCATGCATCGTCAGGGCGAGAACCCTAACGTCCGGATACAGTTGCTTTACCTGACGGGTGGTATCAATACCATTCGTTGTCCCCATATCGAGGTCCATGACAATGATATCAATCACCTTTTCTTTCAGCAGCGCCAACACCTGACTGCCATTTTCTGCTTCGCCACACACTTCCAGGTCGCTTTCCCGCTCAATGATACCATGAAGGCCAACGCGTACGATCTTGTGGTCATCAGCTATCAATACCTTGATCCTTTCCATGCTCTGTGGTTCACGCGCAAAGTTAACGAAGCAGCTGATACATAAGCAATCCCAAGCGATAACGTCACCACCCCGCTGTAAAAAACAAAGGTCACCTCGTCCAGGTGACCTTTTTACTACCCCTAACCCTACAAACTAAACAACAAATTCTTTATGATTCCCCCGCTGAGTGCGGGCTTGCAATTGGTGGGTCGTAATGGCGATCCCTGCCTTGCCCCCTTTTGATGCGCGCTACCGCTGAGGTCACTTTAATAACACATCTTTTTTTAAAAAGAGTTATAAGTCATGAGTTATGAGTTATGACTTGGGGGGACCCGTGGAGGGGCCTCAGGCTTATGGCCGGTCTATGCGGTCAGAAGCCAACTCAGCGCGAGACTCTAGTAAATTTGTAATTTGTAGGCGATGGAGAAGCGGAAGGACAAGGTTTTTATATTGTTGATTGCCAGCATTGTGATGGCCCTGATCTGTGCCTTTATTACCTATTGGGGAACGCAGGAAAAGCGTGACTCGGTGAATATGGTCATTCAGACCTATCAGGTGATCGAATCGTCGGAACGGATATTGTCCTTGCTGAAGGACATCGAGGCGGGCAGCAGAGGATACCTGGCCACGACAGACAGCATGTTTCTTTCACCGATAGCAGAGGCCAGAAATCTACTCAGTGATGAGTCCAAAAAACTCCTTGGATTGATCCGGGATAACTCCCTCCAGGAAAATTTCGTGGCGCAAAAGATCATTCCTGCTGTAAAAAGCTTGGAGAGCGCCACGGTTATGGGATTGAATCCGGTGAAAGGACAGGGGCGTGACAGTGCGTTTGCGCTAGCCGATACAAAAGTGGGCTTGGTCCGTGCTGACACCATCAGGCACTTTGTCAATGAATTCATAGAAAATGAAAGAATATCCCTCGCTACCCGTGAAGGTGAGCTTGAAGACAATATTATCGTTGAAGACATCGTCCAGTTCTCCTCGTTCGCAGTCATTGCCATTACCTGTACCCTCGCTTTTTTGCGGTTGGTTAGCGAAAGGAATAACATCAATGCCTTGCTGGAAAAACTGGAGGCAACTAACGAGGGACTTGAGCAAAAGGTGCTAGCACGAACGCAACAGCTGACCGAAGCCAATCAGGCCAAGGATCATTTCCTGGGAATTGCTTCGCATGATCTCAAAGTGCCGATCGCAGGTCTACTGGGTCTGATCGAGGTGATGCGCCTCGAGAATCAGGGCCGGTCATCAAAAGAGATCGAATATCTGGGTTATATGGAAGAGTCGTGCAATGGCATGGAAAACTTAATTTCAAATCTGTTGGACATCAACCGCATTGACCGCGGCGGACCCACGTTCACCAGGCAGCGCATAGATATGTTTCCTTTCCTTACGGCACTCGAGCAACGTTTCAGCAGCTACGCGAAAAACAAGGAGGTACCGCTGCAAATAGATATGCTTAACACAGTCATAGAGTCGGATCCAGGTAACCTCCTACGCATTCTGGAAAACTTGCTTTCGAATGCCATAAAATTCTCGTCGCATGGTCAACCCGTTGTGCTGCACACTTCACTTCAGGATCATCACATACTTTTCGAAGTGACAGACCATGGTCCCGGCATACCAAAGGCAGAAATACCGTTGTTATTCAAAAAGTTTGCAAGGTTGACCAACAGACCAACGGGTGGTGAAAGCTCAAGCGGACTTGGACTTGCCATTGTCAAAGAACTTACAGAATTGGCCGGAGGCGAGGTAACGGTTGAAAGCGAACTTGGGCATGGAAGCACTTTTATCTTGAAAATGCCTATTGGAGAGTTATGAGTCATGAGTTATGAGTTAGGGGGGCCCCTTGTAGGGGGCCTCAGGCCTACGGCCTGTCGAATCGTTCAGATACTAGATTCGGCGCTGCATTGTAAGTTTAGTAAATGCGTTAGTGCTGACGGCATTAACGAATTCATCATTCACCCAATCACTAAATTCTTAGGCTGACCTGTATTCCCTTTCTAAGTGTATTGTGTATCTCGGCAATGCCATCGACGTGCACGATGAGATCATTTATTTGATCAGGTGTACAAGATGCAGCGTCAACCTTAACTTCATATACGATACTTTGTGCTGGCTCACCTTCATTTCCGAATTCCCCCGAAACCGTAACCTCTACACCGTCAACGTGCAGTTTCCTTTTTGTCGCCTCTCTATAAATATCATTGCAAAAACAAGTTGCCAGCGAAAGAAACAACAACTCTGCACCATTAACCGATGAGCCACGTCCGTTTGCTTTGACGGGAATATCAAGCTCCTTGCCATCACCATCCGTGACGACAGTTATTCTGTTCTGAAGGCGGGTATTCTTTATGGTTGATCTTACTAACATAAAATTTCAGAGTTATGAGTTATGAGTCATGAGTTATGAGTTCCACGGTGCCGTGGAGGGCACGCTTGGGTTAATAACCCATGACTCTCAATTTTTTTTCATTTGTTGATCTATCAGTCTTCCGTGTTTAACAATAATTTCAACGATCTCTTCAACGTCTTTCGCGGACGTCCTGAAATTAACAATGCAACCTCGCAGACAATACTTCTCGTCAACAATTGCATTCGACAGAAACACCTCGCCGCCCTGCTGTAATTTGTTCAATAAGGTTTCGTTCAGTGCATTTAAATATTTTTCCTTGTTTGCCAGCTCCAGCGTTAGATCAACGGGAACATAACGCAGCGTGGTAATGCTGAGGTTCTGCGTAATCGGTTCAAGCTCGGGATGTTCCTTCGCCAGCTTGAAAAACAATCTTGACAAGGCGATATCATCGCTGATCATCCTGACATATCCATTTCTGCCTACCTGCTGCAACGTAGTCCACACCTTCAGCGCTCTAAACCCTCTGGAGTTCTGAAGGCCATACTCATAAAAATTCTGGGGCAGTGATTCGTCATCATTATCAAAATTGTAATAGGCGGGATGCGCACTATACGCATCGATAAGGTGCTGCGGGTCTTTTACCAATGTGCAGCCAGCTTCAAGCGGACTGTACAACCATTTGTGCGGATCGAGGGCTATGGAATCGGCCTCGTCCATGCCACGGAATATTTCTTTGAACTCTGGAACTACTGCCGCAGGCATACCATATGCGCCGTCTATGTGAAACCATAAATTGAAAGTCTTACAGATCGAAGCAATTCCTGCAAGATCATCCGTGACACCTGTGCTAACATCGCCTGCGGTGCCCACTACCATAAAAGGCTGATTCCCCGCCTTGAGGTCGTCTTTGATCGTGGCGACCAATACCTCATTATCCATTTTATTATCAGGGTCGGTGGTGATCCAGCGTATCGATTTCGCACCATGACCAAATAGCGTGGCAGCTTTGTCAATCCAGGTGTGCGTCGTCTTCGAGCAATAGACGATAAGTTTCGGTGAGGAATAAAGGCCATCGTCCTTTATGGCGCTGGTAGCTTTGCTGGTTCTCGCTGCAAGGAATGCCGTGAAATTTGCCATGTTGCCACCGCTCACCAAAAGGCCTCCGTAACCTGACGCTAATCCAATGAATTCCGCCAGCCATTTCACTGTTTGCTTTTCAATCTCAGTGGCGACGGGACTTAAAATCCGGGCGCCGACATTTGGATTAACAGCTGACGCCAACAGATCGGCTAACGCACCAATCGGTGCCGGCGATGAAGTTATGTATCCCAGGAACTTGGGATGTCCATTGAGCAGCGAATGATTTAGCAAGAGATCAGCTGCCCGTACGAGAATATCGCCGGCTGCTGTTCCATGCTGGGGTAATGATGCTGTTCCAACTAATGATTGCACCTCGCTCACCGATTCACCCGGCGTCACTGGTTTATCCTTAATGGTGTCAAAAAATTGTGCTATTGTGTCAACTAATTGATAGCCGATCGTTTGGAAGTCAGTCTTGGAAATTTCAAGAGGTGTTAGGCGTTTGTCCATCATCCTTAAAGATATTTTCGCTTTGCCGTTTCGCGGCGGTACCCATCCTATATTTCTTTTTGGTAAGCTACCACGTCGAGGATCTTTCCAAATTTTTCTCCGACGTTCCGAAAATGTGCGCATTTCTCAAAGCCCAATCGCTCAAAGAGGGCAATGCTTTCCGTGTTTTCTCCGGTGATGATCCCTAATAAATTTTTCAAGCCAACTTCCTTTGCCGTTTTCTCCAAATGTTTCAGCGAGACAGTTCCTATACCCTTGTGTCTGACATCAAACTTCAGATATAGCGTTACCTCTGCGGTCCGGTCATATGCCTGCCGCTTCTTATAGTAAGTTAAGAAGCAATAACCCAGCGGTTCGTCGTCTCGGTAGATCAAGAATGATTTATAGACCGGATGGTTAAAAAAAAGGAATTCCTTTAGCTGCTCCACCTGGATTGGCTCGGTGTGAAAGGTAGCCGTGGAATTTGCAATGTACCAATCGTAGATCGCTTTGATAAGGGGTAGATCTTTTTCCTGAATATCTCTGTAGACTAAATCCATGAGTTGAGAATTGACGATTTAGTGATTGGTCGCACGATCTTGAATTTGCTGCAAAATAACGAACGTTTCATTAAACTCATTCTCAAAATTTCTCTTCGATCTCTCCGACCCTCCGGGGCACTCTGTGAATTTCTTTGCGGCCTTTGCGATTAAAAGCGCACGTTCAATCTCCATGAAAAATGCAAAAGCGCAAAGTACGCGAAGGAAACCGCAGAGAAAGGGCAGCGTAAGTGCAGGAGATCTTAGCGGGGTGGGATGTTCGGCTGATTTCTATCCTGCCGTGCATTCAACTATCTTTCACTATGAAATCGTTGGCCGTTTTGCTGCTTACCGCGCTGTTTCTGCCACTCTATGGTCAGACGGGCCGGCTTACGGGTAAGATCATAGACGCAAAGACACTTGAGGCCCTCCCGTTCGCCAGCGTTTTCATCAACAATTCGACGGTTGGAACCAGCGCCAATGCAAACGGCGATTTTGTGTTGAACAATGTACCTCAAGGCCCGGTTGAATTAGTTTATTCCTTTCTCGGGTATCAACCCTATACAAGCAAGCAGGTCATCCTGAACGACAACGCTGTGGCCGTTACAATAAAGCTCGTACCGCTCGACAGGCAACTGTCAGAAGTTGAGATCAAAGCTTCCAGGGATAAGGCGTGGGAAAAGCATTTGAAAAGATTTGAAAAGATTTTCCTCGGTGACGACAAGTTTGCAACCGGCTGCAAGATCCTCAACCCCTGGGTGATTGATTTCACAGGCAACGGAAACGTCCTGATTGCAAAAGCCTCCGCCCCGTTGGAGATTGAGAACACCATGATAGGATACCGCTTGTCATTTTATATGAAGGACTTCAAGTATACTGGCGATACATATTCTATTATTGGCAACACGCGGTTTCAGGAAATGACGGCCATCCACCGTGGCGAGGCATTGCAGTGGGCTAAGAATCGTGAAAGCATATACCTTGGTTCCACACGACATTTAATGAAGGCAATTATCGATAAACGCATCAGCGGTGAGGGCTTCAGGTTATATACAGACAAAGTCGCCAACACACCGCGTACCGACAATTTCTCCTTTGAACTTCAGCACAATATTATTCCGTATGACACAACGTCAATTGTTACGAAAAGTTCAACAGCAAACGAATACCTCATTTCCATGAAAGGCAAAATTGAGGTACATAATATCTATTCGCTTTCCAGATCGTCATTCTATAAAGATTTGTCCAATGCATTGAGCTGGCTCGAGGTGAAGAAATCCATCGTTCGCGTTAATGACGAAGGTGTTCTGCTTAATCCTGCAGAGGTAACCATCTCCGGTGATATGTCCACCGCACGGGTATCGCACTTTCTTCCATTGGACTATAACAGCAAACACATTATTGCTGTACAACCCCGAAAGAATTTATCTGCCAAACGGCTGCAGGAAAAAGTATACATAGTGACCGACAAACCATACTACTACCCGTCAGAAACGGTTTGGCTAAGCGCATTCATGAACTATCAGGCCCCAGGCGTGGCAGATACGCTTAGCCGAATATTGTACGTTGACCTTATCGACGCTAACAGAACGGTGGTGGGATCACGCATGATGGTTATCGACAGCGGACGCACAGCGGGGTCATTCGAAATCACTAAGGACATTGGCCCCGGAAATTATGTCCTTCGCGGCTACACGCAATGGATGAGAAATTACGGAGTCGATTCATTTTTTTACCAACCCATTTCTGTGCTGGATCCGTACGATAGCGTTGACGTCAAGCCAGAACCTTTGACGACTGATGGCAACGTGAAGGTAAATACCGATAAGCAGGTTTATCACCGACGCGAAAAGGTTCTGGTGAATATTAGCGCTGCGTCCGAGGATGATCCAACAGCCAGCGTTTCAGTTTCCGTCACGAATGCCCAGCCAGTTGCAGAACTTCTCAACATCACGAAAGATTACCCATTTGAAAAGGATCTGCCGAGCGGCATGCTGTCCCGGTTCATCTACCCAATAGAGTATGCGTTGCGATTTGATGGCGTTTACCAGAACAGGAAAGGAAAGGCCGAAAAAGCAACGTTCACAATGGTCTCCGATGATTATAAACAGATTCACAACATAACCACTGATCTGTCCGGCCGATTTTCGTTGAAAGATGTCGCATTTTATGACTCTACAAGGTTTGCGATTCAGCTCGAAAGTGGGAAAGTAACCTGGAATAAGAAAGATGGACCTGATCTTCCAGTCAAGATGCCCAAACAAGGCATACCGGTGATAAAAGTTGCGTCGCCTTTTAGCTCAAATGCATACGAAGCTGAAAATAGTACCGTGCTCTTGAAGGAGGTAATAGTGAAATCAAATAAAGAGGAAGTCCATTTCGAAAATCGCTATGGCAAACCTGACATCTCTGTCAACGCTGACGTACTCAGTGCGGCAAGTCCAAACCTTGCCAGCGCAATCCAACAAAAGATCCCTGGCTTCAAGTTGATATATCAGTCCACGCATTGGTTCCTGGTGCGGGAACGGGGTGAATTCACCATTGGCGCAGCTGCCGAACCTTTGCTGTTCATCGATAACGTGCAGGCTAACACATCGAACGAAACTACTGGTGACAGGCTCTATGCAATGAGCACATCACAAGTTGATCACATTGAAGTGACCGGTATGATCAACGCCAACGTCGGTGCGAACGGAAGCCATGGATTGATCGCGGTATTTACAAAAAAGACGTCAGCAGCGGTTTCCAAAGAATTACAAATAGTTAAACTAAAAGGTTTTGACCGGGTCAAACAGTTTACGGGACCAGACTACGCATTGACAGCCGACGGCAAAGGAGAAGACAAACGATCAACGTTGTATTGGAATCCCATCGTCAATGTTAATGCGTTATCAAAAGAACAGCTTTCGTTTTTTACTTCTGATTTGACCGGCACATTCCGGATAATCATTGAGGGGGTGACGGGTCGGGGCGCACCGGTTAGGTCAGAAGCGGTTATTAC
>Ga0193753_10004294_pt1 | contig 10230 bp, 6 predicted proteins | sample H1c2metaG_FD_144925 | JGI IMG/M metagenome (GOLD analysis project Ga0193753, IMG submission 144925) | Soil microbial communities from a riparian zone of the East river system, Colorado, United States - H1c2 | ecosystem: Environmental > Terrestrial > Soil > Riparian zone | place: USA: East River... | reverse complement strand
CTGTGTGCTGCCGCGCTGGTTCAACAATGAGCGCGCGCACTCCAGGGTGCCAAGTCGCACGTGCGATGCGGAGCACAGACCGTAGTGTCGGATCTTGTGAAACCCTTTGGGCAACACATGCTGGAGCAAACGCCGCAGAAACTCGACTTGCGGCAGCGTGCAAGTGCGACCGTTCTTGGTCGCGAAGGTGACGCCCTCCTCATTGCTACGCAGGATGCGAGCGTTGGAGATTCCGACCCGATGTGTATACCGGCCTAGATAGTTGAAGACTTGGTCTGCGCCGCCAAACGGCGCCTTGACGTAAACCACCCATCGCTTGTCGAAAAGAGCTGCGTGCACTGTACTTTCGCTGCCGCTCGGAATGGTGACCAAGCCGCTCTCAATCGCTTCGAGCAAGGCGTCTCGAAACAGACGGCGGAAGAGTTTGGCCATGACCTTGACGGGGAATAAATAGCGATCACTGCCACGTACCCATCGCGGCTGATCGCCGATGCGTAAGCCGCCCGCGCTCACGATAGCGTGCACGTGTGGATGAAAAAGCAGCTCTCTAGTCCACGTATGCAGGACCATCGTGATGGCGGGGGTCGCGCCCAAGCGCTTGTCGTCGTGCGCGAGCGTGAGCAGCGTTTCGCTTGCAGCTCGCATCAGCATCGTGAAGAGCCGCTCGCGGTCAGCCAGCACGATCGCCCGCAACTCTGCCGGCAGCGTGAACACGACATGGAAGTAGGGCGTGGGCAAAGTGCGTTCGCGACGGCGCTCGAGCCAGCGATGCTGTTCTAAACTCTGGCAGGTGGGGCAGTGCCGATTACGACACGAGTCGTACATCGGCACTGTGTATCCGCAATGGTTGCAAACATACTTGTGCCCGCCGAGCGCCGCGGTGCGGCAGCGCTCGATCGCGCTGAGCACAGAGTGCTGTCCAGGCGTGAGCACGCAGCTGGCCCGCAACGCTGCGCCATAAGCGCGCGCAATGTCGCCGACCTGCACGCGTGGCTCATCGCCTAGCGTACGGCGGCATGCGGCCACCGATGCAGCCACCCGGCCCGCGCGCTACCCGAGGATTCGGCCTTGTTCCGTGTTGAGCGCTTCGATCGGAGAGTTCAACGTACGCCGTCGCGCCTCACTCAGGTGTGTGTAGCGTGCTGTGCTCGATAGCGAGCGGTGTCCCAGAAGGATTTGCACCGTGCGGATGTCGGTACCCAACTCCATCAGATGCGTCGCAAACGTGTGCCGAAGCAGGTGCGGATACACCTTCTTGCCGATGCCCGCGCGCCGTGCCGCGCTGCGGACCGCCCAACTCACCGTGTCGCGATGCAGCGGACTCATACCGTCGGGCGCAGGGAACAGCAGCGTGCCTTGAGGACGGCGCGCGATCCAATAGACACGCAGCGTCTCCAGCATGCGCGGTGACAGCGGCACGAACCGGTCATGTCGACTCTTGGTGTCACGTACGTGCACCACCATGCGTTGCCTGTCGATGTCGGAAACCCTCAACGCGAGCAACTCAGAAACCCGCAGGCCTGCTCCGTACAGCAACGCGAACATGGCGCGATGCTTGATGTCGGTGCCCCTGGCGACGAGCAGTTGCTGGACCTCGCTCCCACTCAAGACGTCCGGCGTACGATGCAGGTTACGAACGTAGGGGATGCTTTGCATCACTTCGGGGCGTCCGAGTGACAGGAACAGAGATCTCAGCGACGCGATCGCAACGTTTACCGTTGCCGGCGCGAGCTGCTTTTCCTGTAGCAGGAACAACAACCAGCGGCGTGCATCCTCTGTGCCCAGCTCGTCGGCGCTGCGCCCATGGTGCGCCACGAACCTGCGCGCGTACCGCAGGTAATTCTCACATGTGTTGGCCGACATCCCTCGCAGAACGAGATCCTCTGCCATCTTGTCTCTGTGCTTGCCCATCGGTCTTCTCCTGGCATCGTGGGGGCATCCGGAAAGTCGGATGCCTCAGACGCCAGCGTCACCGACGCGTGCATCGTGACCATGGCTGAGCCGTCTCAGCTCTCGCTCTCGGCGCGGCCTTCGCGCGCGGCTCTACGCTGCCGCGTAGCGGCTTCGTTCAACGCGTTATTCGCGGAGCGAGACTACGGTCGTAACTTCATGAAAAGCCGCATCGCGAATCGAGCAACCCAAACAGTGCCCCAGAGAACAATCCCACCCGGTCTGGACCGGACAACGCCGTGAACCGTCGCGAATGCATGGCGAGTTTGCGCGAAGCGCGCTGGGCGAGGCTTGTGAGCGAAGCGCGGCCCCTTGCCCAAGCCTACGGCGTTTCGAGCACGACGACGTCATGGGTCCAACTCGGGGTCCGCCCGCGTTCGCTCACCGCGCTCGCTCGCGGCCTCGCCACTCACTTCAAACGGGCGCGCAACGCCTGCAACCTCTGCACTATCCTTGCGTCGCTTTTGTTCGTCGCTACCGCTCGATCGATCGCCCTGCCCGCTTCCGCTCCATAGATGCCGACTACTGCCTTTTCCGCCTCGTTCACCGCTGAGCCCTGCACCACACACGCGATCAACGAACGCAGTATCTCCGGGGCGCCTCTGCTGCTCGGGTCTCTCTGATACGCGATCGAATACTGATTGATCGCGTCGGCCCTCCACTCGCGATTGAAATACAACGCCGCCAGTAGCAGATGACCTCTCGGGTCCGTCACGTGCTCACGGTTGTAGCGTCTCAGAGTCAACACCGTTCGATCGTTGCCCCTCGCGCCATTCAATATGGCCTTCCGCAGGTCTCTCAAATCTTTAGGCAACGCTCCCCGCGACCACGGATTTCTCGCCGCTGGCCTCGGCTGGCTTGCACTTGCCGCTGGTAGCGGCGGCGCTATTTCTCGCTCACCCAACTCCTGTTCTAAGGCTGCCTCGTCTTCACGCGCTGCCTGCAACATCGGCGCTAGCCCCGCCGCGACCTCCGCTACTGCTGCTTTTAGGTCCGCTGATGGCGACGCCGATGTTCCGGGCGCCGCACTGCCATCCGCAGTCGCCCTGCCGGACGCCAGCGAATCACCAGGAGCATTCGCACTTGGCCCCGACGGGGCAACCGCTCCACCCGGCGTAACCGCTCCACCCCACGCACTCGAACCCGGCCCAGCCCCCGGCCCGCCTTTCACATAGCCCTTCTGCAACGACCCTCGCGCGTCCGCAGGCGCATGTCTCGACTCCGACCCAAACCCACGATCCATCAACCCCGCACGCTGCGCTCCCCACACCGCAAGGGTCGCAACTCCCGCTGCCAACGTGAGCGCACCCATCTGGACGCCAATCATCGTCCACAATCCCCGTGGCTTCGACACAGGCGCAGGCACGCCCGCCGCTGACGGCTGCGCACTTTCCGCAGCCAACCTTTCACTCGCCGAGGCTGAGAGCGGCTGCGTCTTCGCATTGCCGATCGTCGTCGTCCCCACGACCGAGTCTTTCAACAACCATGGCTCCGGCAACGCATCGAGCGCGGTCAACATCGCCCCCGCATCCCCAAAACGATCATCCCGGCGCTTCGCCGTCGCTCGCTCCAAAAACACATCGAGCTCTGGGCGAATCACCCTGCGCGTCTGTACGTCGTTGAGCTTCGGAAGCGGCGAAACCAGATGACTTCGCAACTGATCGATCGCATCACCATCGAACGGCAACCGCCCAGTGAGCATCTGAAACAAGATCACGCCGGCCGAATACACGTCGCTTCGCTCGTCGGCCGAATCACCCGACGCCTGCTCCGGCGACATGTACGCAGGCGTTCCGACGACTGCCCCGGCACGCGTGAGCGTCGGGTCAGGGCGCTCACTCGGAACCGAATCGGGACCCATGAACTTCGCGAGGCCGAAGTCGAGAATCTTCACGCGCTCGCCACCATTCGGCAGCCTCTGCAGAAACACGTTGCTCGGCTTCACGTCGCGATGCACGAGCCCGCGCTCATGCACGAACCGCAACGCCGCGAGCAACTCCTTGATCAACCTGGGCGCCTCACCTCCCCCAAGTGGGCCGCGGTCCAAGCGTTCAGCCAGCGTCTCGCCCTCGAGGAGCTCCATGACCAAATACGGCGTGTCTTCGGCGATGCCGAAATCCGTAATCGTCACGATGTTCGGATGGTCGAGCGTCGCTAGCGCCTTCGCCTCGCGTTCGAACCGCCCGCGCAACAGCTCGCTCTCACCACAATGCTGATGCAACAGCTTGATCGCGACGGACTTATCGAGCTTTTCGTGGGTGGCGCGATAGACCGCACCAAGACCGCCAACCCCGATTTCCGCCTCGAGCCGGTAGCGCCCATCGAGCGCGCGCCCAAGCGTGCGCGGGTTCGGAACGCCGGCCTCTTCTTCCACCACGTTAGAGAATGCTACACGAACGCTAGCCGGCTGTCCGAGGCGCGATCCCGCGCGCCACTCGCGCGCACATGTGCGGCAGGCAACTCCTTCGACACCGCATGCGCTGCATACTCACCGTCAACTTCTCGCCTTGGTCGCGCTACAGCGGAGGTAGCCAGCGATCCACTCACAATCTCGCGCGCGCACTCGCTCGACGCGGACATGCGGTGCAGGTGGTGTACACGAAGCCACCTTGGGAGCAGGTGCCGCTGCCGGATGCACTGCCCTACGAGGTCATCTGGGCCGCACTCCCCGCACTGCGTTCCGAATCAGATGCACTCTTGCAACCGATCACCCCGTGGTTCGTCGCGCATCAAGTCGAACGCTTGCTCCGGCGCACTGGACCCGCAGTCGTTCACGGCAACGGTGAAGAAGCCGCGCTCCTCCCTGAGCTTCGCACGCATCGCAAAACGCCGCGATTTGGATTCGTGATGACACCGCGCTATCCGGCACTTCCCCCAGTCTTCGAGAGCGGACAAGCCCACCGCTCGGGCGCACTACGCGCATTGTTCTCCGTCACCCACACGAAGTACGTGTTGCTCGGTCGCGCGCTCGCCGGCGCGGACTTCATCTGCCCGACGAGCCGGTTCGCATCCGAGCTCGTTCAGCGCGCATACGCACTCGACTCGCAAAAGCTGCGCGTCATTCCCAACGGCGTGAGCGAAGAGTTCTTGAAAGCGAGCCCAGGGCGCGACGCACACGACTCACCCGCGCAGGTCCCGTTCGCGATCTACTTCGGCCGACTTGCACGGGAGAAAGGCGTCCACACGCTGCTCGACGCGCTCGCAGACGCGGGACCAGAGCCAGAGACGTTCGTGTTCGCTGGCCGCGGCCCGGAACTCGAGCGTATGCGCCAGCGCGCGCGAGCGCTCGGCCTCGCGCATCGCGTGCGTTTCATGACTTGGCTCGATCCCAAAGCACTCGCGGATCTGGTGCGAAAAGCCAGCTTTGCGGTGTTGCCGTCGCTGGAAGAAAGCTTCGGCAACACGATGGCGGAGGCGATGGCGCTCGCTGTTCCCGTGATCAGCACGACTGCGGGATCGATTCCGGAGTTGATCGAGAACAACCGAACCGGTGTGTTGGTGCCACCCGGTTCGGCGCAAGCACTCTCGATGGCGATTCGGAGCCTCGCAAACGACCCAGCGCGCCGCAAAGGTTTGGCACTCGCAGCCCAAGCGAAGGTCAGAGCCGAATACAGTTGGGATGCGGTCGCAGCACGGTTCGAGGGCGTGTACGCAGCAGCGCTGGAGGCTCGATAGATGCGGCCACTCTCGCCGCTGCACGCCTGAAGCTCGTAGCGGCAGACCCATCTCGCCCGCAGCCCACAGCGGCACCCGCCACCGCAAACCTAGATCGTCGCGCCCGCCAACCGCTCCGCGATCCGGTCCGCCGCGTGATCCCACGTGCACTCCCGCAAGATCCGCGCCCGTGCCGCTCGGCCCAACGCCGCACACCACTCCGGATCGCCCAATAACCCGTTGAGCGCCCGCGTCAACGCCTCCGGATCATCCGGCGGTACCAGTAACCCCGTCACCCCATCCTGAATCGCATCCGTCACACCACCCGCCCTCGCACCGATCACCGGCTTACCACACGCACCCGCCTCGAGGAACACCAACCCAAACCCCTCGATGTCCCCGGGCTCCTCACGCGCCGGCATCACGAACACGTCACACGCGTTGTAGTAGTCCGCGAGCGGCCGCGTCGAACGCGCAATGAAAGACACGTTGCGCGTAACGCCGAGCTCGCTCGCAAGCCGCGCCAGCCGCCCGTAGTCCGGCCCATCACCCAAAATCACGTACGTAGCACTCGGATGTTCCTTCAACACTTCCGAAAACGCGTGCAGCGCCGTATCGAGCCCCTTCCGCGTCACGAGCCGCGCGACGCTCAACAGCATCGGCCCACCGGCACTCGGCCCCGCGAGATCCGCCCGCAAACCACTCGCATCACTCGGCTGAAACTGTGTCGGGTCGACGCCATTCGACACCACGCAGATATCCACGCTCGACCGCGCGACCGCCGCCGCCAACAGCTGCGCTGTTCGTTGACTCACCGGAAAAAATCCCTGCGCACGCTGCAGCGCGACGCGGCGAACACGATCATACATCGCCTGCGCAAACGGCATCGCCGCGAGCGGCCGATGCAAAAGCTCCTTGCCGTGCGCCGCAATGAACACGCGCAAATCGACCCCGCAAACCCGAGCCGCCTCCTGCACCGCAAACCCAGGCGCCCAGTGCGTCGCAAACGCGACATCGAACGCCCGCCGCCGGAGCAACAATGAAAGCGGAAGGATGCCCGACAGCGCGAGATCATCCCCAATCGACGCCATCCGCAACGTGGGAACGCCGCTCGTCGCGTCGAACTCCCGCGCACCTTCGGACTTCGGCGCGACCACCAGCAGCTCCGAGCTGCGACGCACCAGCCCGCGCGCCAGCTCGAACGCATACGTCTGAATTCCACCGATCACCGGCGGAAAATTGCTGGCGACCATCAACACCCGCACTCGGTCCTCCTCCAGCTCAAGCGCTCGAGCGCATGCGTTCCGCACGCGCATCGGCTCGACCCTGCTCCGCCGACAACCGCGCACCGCTCAATCGCGTCGCACCTTCGGCAACCTTCAACATCGCAAACGCGATCGGACCGCGCACCGAACTCGCCTTTGCACCATCGATCGCGAGCGCGTCATCGGGCTCGAGCACGAGGCTTCGAAACTCCGCGACGACATCCGGCGACGTCAGCACCGCCATGTACTCAGCCTGCGTGTGCCAACTGACGAAGTCGAAGTTCGAAGAACCGACCACCAGCGCTTCGTCGTCGATCAACATCGCCTTCAAGTGGCTCATCCGATCGTACAGCCGCATCCTGAACCCGAACTTGTCGGCCGCCCACAGCAGGTAGTCCTTCACGATTCCCTTGTTGTTCGCGAGCGGCGTGTACACGACGACTTCGACGCCGCGTCGACGCGCCTCCGCCAGCTTCTCCGCAAACGGAAACGTCAAATACGGACTGAATACGTCGATGCGCTTCTTCGCGTTTTGCACGCGCGTCAGCAACCGCAAAAACAACGCGCCGTTCGCGACGCCGCTCAAGCTGTAGATCTCGGTCCCTTCGAACGACGCCTCGGACGCGACTGGCTCCCCCTGAAACGTCCGCGTGAAATCCGCGCTGAGGTAGTCCGCGATCTCGCGGTCGTCGATGCGCACCATCAAGTCGTGCCACGCGAAGTTGTGATCACTGAAGTTGATGCCACCGATGTAGGCGATGCCATCCATCACGAGCAGCTTCTTGTGATTGCGCGCCGGCAGTCTCAGCCCGAGAAACCCGAGCGGATTCGTAAATACGACGCCGACACCCTGCCGCTTCAAGCGCTCGAACATCTCGAACGTCTCGCGCACCTCGGTCCGAAACGCCGGATCCCGCCGCGCGAACGGCGAAAATACGAAGCGATCGCTCACGACGTAGCGCGAATACGTGTCGACGAGCACTCGCCGATCCGACGCCCGACTCGCGCTCACTGCATCCGCCACCGCCAAACCGGTGCGGTCGCCCTCGAACGTCATCGCTTGGATCAACACGCGCTGCCGAGCCCGACCGATGTCGTGGCGCGCGCGTTCCCAAAAAGCATCCGAGCCGACGAGGAGTTCGAAGCGAGGCATGTGTGAGATCGGAAAAAGGCACAGAACCGCGCCCGAACCCGGGTTGATAACACGAGCAGTTTCGCGGAGCGAGCACCCCGTACCCCGACCGCGCGCAAAGCTGTGGTAAGAGGCTGCCGCCGCCCATGCCCGATACCGGTCCCGCTAACCGCATTCGAGTGCTGCTGCTGCTTCCGTCACTGCACGGCGGTGGGGCCGAGCGCGTCGCGATGCTGCTCATGAAGCACGTCGACCCCTCGCGCTTCGACCTGCGCATGGGCCTGCTCCACAAGAGCGGCCCGTACGTCGCTTCGCTCGATGAGGCGCGCCTCGACGTGGCCCGGCTCGGCCAGCGGTATCTCGATTTCGACCGAGGCAACGAAAAGATCTACAAGCCCGCAAACTTGTTGCCGGCCATTTTGCTGACGCCGACGAACGTCGTCATGATGCTCCGGCGCTTCCGCCCCGACGTGGTGCTCAGTTTCCGGAAAGGCATGAGCATCATCACGCTCGGCGCGATCCTGCTTTACGGCCGCTCCAAGCTGCGGTGGATCGCGCGCGAGGGCAACAACACGATCGCGGTGATCCACGACGAGCTGCAGTCGACGGCGGCGCGGCGCGTCGTGCAGGAGTTCACCGGCCGCGTCTACGGTGCGGCGGATCGGCTGCTCACGATCTGTCACGAGATGGAGGACGATCTCGCGCGCGAGCTGCGGCTCGAACGGTCGCGTTTGCGCACGATTCACAACGCGGTCGACCTTGCGGAAGTCGAGCAGCATGCGGCCGAACCCCCGCCTGCAGATCTCTCGCTCGATCAGCCGTATTTGGTCGCCGTTGGCCGCTTGGAGCGGCAAAAGGGCATCGACGTGTTGTTACGTGCGTTCGCAGAGAGCGCGCATCGCACCACCCATCGCGTCGTGCTCGTCGGGCGCGGGAGCCACGAACAGCAGCTGCGGGAGCTGGCAGACGAGTTGAACATCGCCGACCGCGTGACGTTTGCAGGCTGGCAGGACAACCCGTGGTCGCTGATGCGCCGTGCGAGCTTGTTCGTGCTGCCGTCGCGCTGGGAGGGGTTTGGCAACGTGGTCATCGAGGCGCTCGCGTGCGGTGCGCCGGTCGTCGTTTCGGACTGCAGCTACGGGCCGAAAGAAATCATCCGCAACGGCGTGGATGGTCTGGTATTTCCGGTCGACGACGTAAAGGAAACCACGCGGGCGATCGACCGGGTACTCGGCGACTCTGCGCTCGCGGCGCGGCTAACGGCGGCGGGTAAGGCGCGCGCTCGCGACTTCGACGTGCCGGTGATCGTGCGGCGCTACGAGGCGCTGTTCGAGGAGCTGGCGGGCGAGCTAACGAAGTAGGGCGGAACGCACCGAACGGGTCGTTGACCACGGGATCAACGCCCACGGGATCCGTCGTCGAATTGACCGTGCCGCCGCGGGCTGCTACCTCCGGTTCGTCAGCATGGACAGTGCGCGAAAGTTTAGGCTGGGCGGCCGGCGCGGATTGGCTCGGAGCGCTCGCGAGGTCGCACGCGTCGCGCAGACCGTCGTAGCCCAAGACCGCCCCCTCCTCGTCCACATCGTGCCGATACGGCGCTGCAACCTCGCATGCGCCTACTGCAACGAGTACGACGACCACTCGCCCCCCGTCCCGACCGACGAGATGTTCCGGCGCGTGGACAAGCTCGCCGAGCTCGGCACCGCGGTCGTCACGATCAGCGGCGGCGAGCCACTACTGCACCCCGACCTACCGAAGATCATCGCGCACATCAAAGCGCGCGGGATGGTCTGCACGCTGATCACGAACGGCTACTTGCTCGTGCCGGAGAAGATTCGTGAGCTGAACGCGGCCAAGCTCGACCGGTTGCAGATCAGCATCGACAACGTCAAGCCGGACGACGTTTCGAAGAAGAGCTTGAAGGTGCTCGATCGCAAGCTCCGCTACCTCGCGGAGCTCGCTGAGTTCGAGGTCAACATCAACTCGGTCGTCGGCGCCGGTGTGCCGAACCCCGAAGACGCGCTCGAGATCGGGCGGCGGGCGCTCGAGCTCGGCTTCACGGCCACGATGGGCATCATCCACGACGGCACCGGCAAGCTGACTCCGCTCGATGCGCGTGAAGCAGCGATCTTCGAAGACTTCCGCAAGCTCGACCCGATGAGCCTCACGCGCTTCAATCGCAGCTTCCAAGACAACCTGGCGGCGGGTCATCCGACCGACTGGAAGTGT
>Ga0193753_10004293_pt1 | contig 10232 bp, 5 predicted proteins | sample H1c2metaG_FD_144925 | JGI IMG/M metagenome (GOLD analysis project Ga0193753, IMG submission 144925) | Soil microbial communities from a riparian zone of the East river system, Colorado, United States - H1c2 | ecosystem: Environmental > Terrestrial > Soil > Riparian zone | place: USA: East River... | reverse complement strand
TCGCCCGGGGCACGATCGGCACGCGAATCCTCATCGCGAAAGCACGGTGCGATCTGAAAATAGCGGTCGAAGCCACTCATCATGATGAGCTGCTTGAACTGCTGTGGCGCCTGTGGCAGTGCGTAGAATTTGCCGGGATGGATGCGCGAGGGCACCAGGTAGTCGCGCGCGCCTTCAGGGCTCGACGCAGTCAGGATGGGCGTGGTGAACTCGGTAAAGCCGACGGCGTGCATCAGCTCGCGAATGCGGCGGACCACCGCCGTGCGCAGCATGATGTTCCGATGCAGCACCTCGCGTCGCAGATCCAGGTAGCGGTATTTCAACCGCAGCTCTTCGGGATACTCGCGATCGCCAAACACCGGTACGGGCAGCTCGGCAGCGGCTGACAACACTTCGATGCCGGTGGCAAACAGCTCGATGTCACCAGTCGCCAACTCGGGGTTGACGGTTTCCGCCGGTCGGCGACGCACCTGTCCCTGCACCTTGATCACCGATTCGGCGCGCAGCGCCTCAGCCACCTTGAACGCCAGGCTGTCAGGCTCAGTGACTATCTGAATAATGCCGTAATGGTCGCGCAAATCTATGAACAGCAGGCTGCCAAGATCGCGGACGCGATGCACCCAACCCGACAGACAGGCTGGCTGGGCCGCGTCCGACGCACGCAGTTGACCGCACGTGTGCGAGCGATATCCATTGCCGAGGTATTGATTGACCAAGCCGGGCGTGATGTCTTGCTGCTGATCTTCGGTCATGGATTGCTGTTTACTGTGGCAGAAACGTGGACCACGTTCGCTCATCCGAGGAACGCTTGCAGCTCGCCGTAAAGCTCATCCGGTACTTCCTCGGGAATCCAGTGCGCACAGTTCAGCCCCTTGCCGCGCACGTCGCTGGCACGCGGTTGCCACGTGGCGAGCACGTCGTAGAGAGTGTGCATGGCGCCCATCCGTCCCCAAAGCACCAGCAATGGGCACTCGAGCTTGCGGCCGCGATCGGCCGTATCGTGCTCGAGATCGATGCCGGCTGCGGCGCGATAGTCTTCACACATTGCGTGCAGCGTGCCCGGCGCGCTCATGCAGCGCAGGTACTGTTGGAACACTGCTTCGGAAATGTCCTTGGGTATGTGCCTGCGCCAGATGCCGCGCAGAAAGAACTCCACATCGTTGCCGATGAGCCTTTCGGGCAATGGCGCCGGCTGGATCAGGAAGAACCAGTGATAGTAGGCGGTGGCGAGCGCCTTGTTGACCGTCGAGTACACCTCGAGCGTCGGTACGATGTCGAGCACGGCGAGGCGCGTGATGCGCTCGGCGTGATCGAGCGCCATGCGATGCGCGACGCGGCCGCCGCGATCATGGCCAACCACTGCATAGCGCTCGAAGCCGAGTTGCTCCATGACCTCGACCTGGTCGTGTGCCATCGCGCGCTTGGAATAGCCAGCGTGATTGGTGCCATCCTCGGGCTTGCTGCTGTCACCGTAGCCGCGCAGGTCGGTTGCGACCACCGTGAACTCGCGCGCCAGGCGCGGCGCGATGCGATGCCACTCTGCATGGCTCTGCGGCCAGCCGTGCATCAGGAGCAGCGGCGGCCCGCTGCCGCCCTTGACGCCGTTGATGGTTGCACCGGAGGTCTGGATGCGAATGGATTCGAAGCCGGGGAACAGGTTCACGGTTGAGTAAGTCTCTCGCCAAGTACGCCAAGGCCGGAGTCGGAATGTGATATGGCAGAACGGATTTGCTCGCCGCTAGCATTTGCGCGGCTGCGCCGGCGCTCACCCATCTCACTCCTCGCTCCGCGGGGCCGCAGTCGCCTCCTTCTTCGCTTCGGGCAGACTCAGGGCGATCAACTCGCCCGGTGACTTGCCGTCGCCCACGAACATTGCAATGTACTGCTTGCCATTGTGCAGATAGGTGATCGGTTGTCCTGCCTGGGTTGCGGGCAGCTTGATCTCAGCCAGGATCTTGCCCGACTGCTTGTCATGAGCACGCAGCGTTGGACCACCGTCCCAGCCTTCACCGGCAATCAGCAGTGACTTGGTCAATAGTAATCCGGCGCGCGTGGGCACACCGGTGCGTGGCAGTTTCACCCCTGCGAGCGCTGGGTGCTCACGCACCGCTTTCGGTGTGTCGGCATTGGCCATCCACCACAGGTGTTCGCCGCGATTCATGTCGATGGCTGTGATCCGACCCCACGGCGGCTTGACCAGCGGCAGCGACTCGAGAACCCGCGGTGCGCGAGCTGTACCTTGGATGTAGCGCACCGTCGATGCCTTCGCATCGCTCACCAGTGCCAGCACCTCGGCGACCGTGCGTGACGGGACATAGAGAATGCCCGTCTCCGGATCGAGGGCACCGCTTTCCCAGTTGGCGCCGCCGGTCGCGGACGGCAGCGTGAGGATGCCTTGAGTACCGTCACTGGCATCGGCGAGCGATGCCGGACTATAAAGACGCGTGCCCAGCCGATACTGCTTGATGGCTGCCTTGGCGACTGCGTGCACGTCCGGGGTCAAGTCGATCAGATCGCGCTCGCTGAAGCCCTGCACATCATAGGCAGCAGGCTTGGTGGGAAACGGCTGAGTCCGCGCGGTCCACTCACCCGGCACATCCGTCTGGGGCACCGCTGTTTCCTTGATCGGCCAGATGGGCTTGCCGGTGGCACGATCGAACGTATACGCGAACGCCTGCTTGGTGAGCTGGATGACGACCTTCTTGCCGTTCGGCAGATTGGCAAGGATGGGTGCGCTCGGGTTGTCCCAGTCCCAGATGTCGTGATGAATGATCTGGTATTGCCAGCGCATCGTGCCGGTCTTCACATCGAGGGCGACCAGGCTGTTGGCAAAGAGATTGTTGCCGGGCCGGTCCCCGCCATAGCGATCGCCGGTGGCCGCTTCCACGGGCAGATACACCAGGCCCAGTTCGGGATCGCCTGACATCGGCGCCCAGACACCGGCGTTACCGGTGTATTCCGCGGATCCGTTCAGCCAGGTCTCCGCGCCAGCTTCGCCGGGCATCGGAATGGTACGAAATGTCCACAAGAGCTTGCCGGTACGCACGTCGAAGCCACGCACGTCACCTTTGACGTTGGCCTTGGACGGCGGGCGAAACGCGACTCGCATGGCTGCACCGACCACGATCACATCGTTCATGACCAGCGGCGGGAACGACAGGCCGATGTCCAGGTCCTTGCGATCCTTCGCCAGGCGCAGTCCCTGTTGCAAATCGACCGTGCCGCGCGTGCCGAACGCCGGGTCAGGAACTCCGGTGGTGGCATCGAGTGAGACCAGCGTGTAACCGGGCGTCACCGCGAGGACGCGTTGCACCTCACCGGCGCGCCAATAGGCGACGCCGCGTCCGGAACCCTTGCGTGCGGCGTTCTCGAAGCGCTGACCTTCATTGGCACGCCACATCCACAACAGCTGACCGGTAGCCGGATCCATGGCGACGACATCGCGCGTCGCACCAACGGTTGCAAACATGGCGCCGCCGGCAACCAGGGGCGAGGAGACATTCTTCAGTTCCGGTGAGGGGCCGAACACGCCGGCTTGACGCCGCCACGCAATCTGCAACTTGCCGACATTGTCGGCGTTGATCTGGTCGAGCGGTGAATAGCGCTGTGCGGCGAGATTGCCGTTGAACTCGGTCCAGCCCAGGCTGGGCTTCGGTGCTGCCGCTTTGGCACTGGCCTGAGCCGCGGGCCTGATGGTCACCTTGTCGAAATCGGCGGCACTCACGAGCCTTTGCGGCAGCTCAACGTTCACTATGGTGAGCACATGCGCCGTTACGGCGAGGTATTCCTCGTCAGTGCGTGAGCCCGGCGACTCGGCCGGCATGGTGGTCTTGATGCGCTGAAAGAGGTCCTGTGCCGAGCGACCCACCCAGTTCGCGTTGAGCCGCGCCGTCATCTCGTCGTTGGTATGGCAGCGTTCGCAATAGGCTTGAAAAACCTGCCCGCCCTGCTGCGCCTGAGCAGGCAACCAAGCCGCGCCAGCAAGCACCATCAGCAGCGCAGGCCGTCCAGCGGACCGCAACTTGCCCATGCGCGACACCGCCCGACCCGTGGCCGGTTGCCCGTAGCCCGTAGAGTGCACGCGCTTACCCCCAATACTGTCAGTCGTAGTGCTTATCGAGACCGCAGCGAGTTTCGCACGCTTCGAAAAGCGCGCGAAGAGTCTCGGGGTCAACTGAGGCTGGCCGGACACATCCGAGAGCGAGGGAAATCCAGTCGTAGGAACCCGAGGGGTGGAATGAATATCCTCGCTCATCCCCACCGCCGCCACGGCGTCTGAAAATTCTGAGCGAAAGAAGGTTGCGTTGACTGCCGATGCCGTTTGAATGAGCGGGTTGAGTCCGGGCGAGAAGCTGCAGCTGCGCGTCGCTGCTGCATTTGCTCACTCGTTGTCACTCAGTCCATCGTGTCATCCTGTTCATCCTGTCCAAATTTTTACTATCGGATTGCTGGACGTGAACACGCGCGCTTGCGCCTGATCTGCAGTCGAACCAAAGCGGGAACGAGGGAAAATCGACCGCCATACTGAGTTGAAGGGTTCGCCGCAAGGGCGTGACCGGAGCCCGATCCTCGCTGGAAATATGCCCCAAAAAACGCAGGGGCTACCGAAGGCAGCCCCTGCATCATCGATCGACATCTATCGGCAACGTGCTTTCAGCGCGAAGAGACCCGCTCCTTGTCAGCGCCGGGCGCGCCTTCCTTCGCTGGGGCTTGCGTATACGTGAAGTAGCCGATGAACATTTCATCCCAGCTCTGCGGCCCGCCTTTCACCGTGGCGGTCGGATCAGGGTTGCCGCGGTTGAACTTGGAGTTGTCGAACACGCCATCGGTCACTACCCGCGTGCCGGCCGGCAGCACCTTCGGCGTGCTCAGCCGGTAGGTGGGCTGCCACGCAAAGTTGTAGTTGGGCACGTTCATGAGGATCTCGGAGGTGCCATCCGGATAGATGGCCTTGAAGCGGAACGCATGGCCGCGGTAGTGCATGTGCGGACGCAACGCATACAGCGTGGTATCCGCGTCGAACACGTGTTGCGCATTCATGGCGTGGGACATTTCGCCGGGCGGGATGACCAGATTCGGGCCGCCGTTCGAGATCGGGATGGTCTGGTACTTGTACTGCGGCGGCTTGTTCTTGTCGTAGAAGTACAAGCCGACCCGCGTCTTGTCGGTCACCGGCGTGCCCATCGGCGTGTAGTGCATCTGCATGACCAGCTTGTTGCCAGCCGGGATGAACACACCGGTGTTGGTCGGAAACACCGTCGCATCGGTCTTGCCCGGCGCGTAGCCTTCGAGGAAGTCGCGTACGTTCTCCTCGGTCACGCCCTTGCTGCGGTCGAAGTCGGGCGACGTGATGTACGACAGCAGGTGGTGCAGGACCCGATTGTCGCCGGGGATGAATTGCACCGCACGCACATAGCGATCTTCGTTGAACGGCAGATCGATGGTGTGGTTGAAATAGTCGATCACACCAGTGGCTGGCACGTCATAGGCCGGCACTTCGACGATCAGGTCGGGCTTGCCCAGCTGCCACTCGGTCTTGCTGGGCTTGACCGCCTTGAGAATGTCCTTGCCCTTGCCGCGCGGCGTGCCGGCGTCGATCCAGTGAACCAGGGTCTGCAGATCGTTGTTGCTGATGTAGTTGGCGTTATCGAAATGGCCCACGTGCGGATCCACCTGCACCGGCGGCATGCGCTTGGTCATCAGCACTTCACGCATCATCGGCGCCCAGCCACGCACCACCTCGAAGCTCGACATGGCGAACGGAGCGATGCCGCCGTCCACGTGACAGCGCGCGCAGTTGTCCTTGAGGATGGGGGCCACGTTGGCACTGTAGTCCGGGACATTCTGTGTCTGCGCTGCCTTGGCCGGGAACGTGAGGTCGCATCCCTTCGGCGGGGCCGGCAATACCACGGTGTCGGCGTCGAGATTGCCCGCCACCACTCGGCTCAACGCATCGGCCAGCGGCGTGCCGGCCGGCTTGGCTGCCGGGGGACCTTGCACGCCATCATCACCGCCGCCACGCGCCACCGGGCGATCGAGCGGACCGCGGTAAACCAGCTTGCGCGAGTTGGGCTCGATGACCAGCACCTCGCCGGCCTTGGAGATCTCCAGGCTCTCCGCCACCAGCTGGCTGTCGTCGTACATGATGGGGAAGTCGACGTCGTACAACTTGGCAGTGCGGCGGATCGATTCGAGGTTGTCATCCTGCGATGCGTTGAGCATCAGGAATTCGACACCCTGGCTCTTCCAGTTGGTACGCAGCACCTTGTAGCGATGCAGCTGTTCGATGCTCTCAGGGCAGCTGTTGGACTGCGCGATCAGTACCACGGCCTTGTTGTTGCCAAGTCGCGAAAGCTGTTGGTGCACGCCTTGGTGATCGATCAACGCGAAGTCACCGACCTGGGTCGGGCTCGCGAAGGAGTAAGTCGTGGACAGCAATGCGGATGAGAAGACGACAGCTACCGCATTACTTTTCCAAGCTTTGCGCTTCATAACAATTTTTTCCCCCGAACTATTAGGAAGAATCCGCAAAAAGTGACGCGGCGCGGTCATTTCAAGAGTCCTGGCCGCATCGCTGACCGAATCCGATGACAGGCCCGGCTCGCCGAAACGGCAATTTGGGCCTGAAAAAATACAGCTGGCTGTTGCGACGCGCGAGCCGCATGGCGGGGCAAGCACGTCGGGCCAGAGTATAGGCTTTCGTAGGTGTTCGCTGGAATTGGTGCTATAGCCCGACTGCGAAGGCTCTCGCGATTCCCGGCACCCACCGATGTTTTGTCATTTCGCATAGCGGAATCTGCTCAGTACCCTCCCCGATGGCCGACACCCAACGCAAGTGTCGTCGCCCACCGCTAACAAGCGCTAAAGTCCGCACCCGTCGCCCGATGGGTCAACAAGAACGCAACAGGAGCTGCTCATGATCCATTCCGGAATTGCCGGTCTCGCTGTCTGGTCCAGTGTCATCGTCGCCGGATTGCTAGCCCGCGATGCCCACGCACAACTCTCCAATCCAACCGTCACGCCGAACCCTTACACGGCGGTGCCTGGCGTATGGGCCAAGCTGCCGAACAACCGCGAATGGGGGGCGACCAGCACGGTCTTCTATGCCGGCGACGGCAAGATCTGGGCAGCCGAGCGCTGCGGCGGCAACACCAACTGCCTCGACACACCGGACATCGATCCCGTGATGCTGATCGAAGCGGCGAGCGGCAAGATCCTCAAGACCTTCGGCAAGAACCTGATCGTGTGGCCGCATGGCATCTTCGTCGACAAGGAAGGCAACGTGTGGATCGCCGACGCACGCGGGGATGACAAGCGCAAGAAGGGTCATCAGGTCCACAAGTTCAGCGCTGACGGGAAACTGCTGATGAGCCTCGGCAAGGCCGGGGTTGCGGGCAAGGACGAGTACACCTTCGATCAGCCCAACGCGGTGCTGGTAGCACCCAACGGCGATATCTTCATCGCCGAAGGCCACTCCGAAAACGGTGCGAACCGCATCGTCAAATACGACAGCAAGGGCAAGTACCTCAAGGAGTGGGGCGGTACCGGAACCGACAACGGCAAACTGCGCGTGCCGCACTGCCTTGCCATGGACTCCGAGGGCCGCTTGTTCGTCGGGGACCGCGCCAACAGCCGCATTCAGATCTTCGATCAGGAGGGCAAGTGGCTCGACACCTGGACTCAGTTCGGTCGTCCCAGCGGTCTGTATATCGACAAGAACGACGTGCTGTACTCGGCCGACTCGGAATCGAATACCGGCGAGCATCGCAACCCCGGCTGGTATCGCGGCATCCGCATCGGCAGCGCCAAGACCGGCTTTCTGACAGCGTTCATTCCCGATGCGAACAGCGGCTTTGCGCGCGGGACCAGCGTCGCGGAAGGTGTGACCGCCGATGAGGAAGGCAATGTCTATGGCGCGGAAGTGGCGCAGAAGGGATTGAAGAAGTATGTGCTCAATAAATGAGTCATCGCGCTTGTTTTGAGGCTAGCCCTGGCGGTGGCCTTGCAAGGTCGCGGGTGGGCTCGCTTGAAGAATATCGACAGGATGACAGGATGGACTGGATAACAGGAAGTCCAGCCGTAGGCACCCGAGGGAAACTTTTGAGCGAACGAACGTTGCGTTGACTGCCAATGCCGTTTGAATGAGCGGATTGAGTCCGAGCGAGAATCTGCAGCTGCGCATCGCTGCGACGTTTTTCTCGCTCATTTCTCATTCTGTACATCGTGTCATCCTGTCCATCCTGTCCATCCTGTCCAAATTCTTGCTATCGGATTGCGGACGTGAACACGCGCGCTTCCGCCTGATCTGCAATCGAGCCGAAGCGCGAACGGAAAAGACACCGCTCTTTCCGTTCGCCCGTCGAAGCGTTCGACCAGATCAATCACGATCAGAAACTCAGCCAGCCTCGCCGGCTAGCGTGACCTCCCGACCGAGTCATCGAGGTGTCCTGGCGTAATGCCCGCGCGCCGACTCGTACCCAGCCGCCCGAACAGCTCGCCCAGGCCCCACAGCACCGCCGCACTCGCGATCAGCACCATCCCCCAACGCATGGCCGCGGCCAAGAAGGCGGCATCGAGCACCGGGGCTTGCCATCGATATTCGAGCAGCTGCGTGCTGCGTTCGGTGAACCAATGCCAGGCACTGTGCGCAGCGAATGCTGACAGCAGCACCACGCCAACACGTTCACTTGGCAAGTACTTGAAGAACAGCCGCAACACCGGCACCAGCAGGCATAGCACGAGTAGCTGTCCGAGTTCGACGCCGACGTTGAAAGCCAGCAGCGAACTCAGCAGGTGTGAACCGGCAAACTGCATGCGATCGGCAAGGATGAAGGAGAAGCCGAAGCCATGGATGAGACCGAACGCGAACACGATCATCCAGCGCCTGCTGGCCTGCGGGCCCAGGATGTTCTCGCACGCCATGTACAGAATCGACAGCGCGATCAGCGTCTCGATCAACGGCGGGAACCACAGGGCGGTCGGCGTCAGACTGAGCGCTGCACTCACCAACGTGATCGAGTGCGCGAGCGTGAATGCCGTGATCACCGGGACCAGCGCCCAGACGCTGCGGGCGACCACGATCAGGCAGAACAGGAACAGCAGATGATCGATGCCGCTGAGGATGTGACTGAAGCCGAGCCCCACAAAGCGCGCAGTCGCGTTCCAGAAGCCGGGATCGAGCTCGATCCGCCCTGGCGCGCCCACATAGCTGAACACACGCTCCGGGCTGTTCGGCGGCACGAAGTGCAACACCGTCTGCGTTTCTTCTCCCAGGCGCTGCAACTGTGCATCCATCGAGATGCGGGTTGCAGGCTGCGCGAGCGGATACGCGATCAACACATCGAGCCAGCCCTGCTTCCAATAGATCTCCTCGCTGTCCGCCAGACGCGGGCCGCGCACCAGGGCCAGGGCCTCTGCGAAATCGACGAACGACCGATCATCTCCTGCAGCAAACCGCGTGCGCAGCAGCTTGCCATTCCCGAGCGCTTTGCCGTCCGCGAAGAACTCGAGCCCAGCGACCAGATACAACCGTGCCGCATCCTCGAGGGCTGCATCCGCTCGCGCGAGATCGATATAGCCGGGGCCACGCGTGGGAAAGTCGATCTCGGTCAGCGACTCCATCGGTACGCGCACCAGCACCAGCAGTTGATCGTCCTGCGGCTCAACGTACGCCAGCACCGCAACACGACCGGGGATATCGTGCGCATGCGCAGCTGACCCTGCGCCGAGCAGCAGTCCTGCAACCAACGCCGTTGAAACAAACGCCGTTGACAAAAACTGACGTAGCAATCCGCGCATGCAGGCCCCACAGTTTGATTGGACCGGAGTTGATTGGACCGGAAGTTCGTTGGCCAGGGTTGAGTGGAATGACCGCTACGCCGACACGAGTCGCGCATCGACCGCAGTCACGTATACGGCGCCAGTGGCGAATGATTATACTGCCGCCCGCTTCATCGCCGGTCTAAGAGCCAAAACGAGCTCGCGCAGTGGGGGATCAAACAGATGCCAGCGCGTAAAAAATGGATTCTCGCGGCGACGCTCGCGGTCGCGTTCACAGGTCTGGGCATCGGCCAATTGCAGCTGCAACAGCAGGCGGACGCCGCGTCCACCATGGCACCTGCATTCCAGGTCGACCCGTTCTGGCCGAAGCCGCTGCCCAATCACTGGATCCTGGGCCGCGTCATCGGTATCGCCGTCGACGCACGTGATCACGTGTACATCATCCACCGCGA
>Ga0193753_10004292_pt1 | contig 10233 bp, 10 predicted proteins | sample H1c2metaG_FD_144925 | JGI IMG/M metagenome (GOLD analysis project Ga0193753, IMG submission 144925) | Soil microbial communities from a riparian zone of the East river system, Colorado, United States - H1c2 | ecosystem: Environmental > Terrestrial > Soil > Riparian zone | place: USA: East... | reverse complement strand
CCTCGGCTTCCAGGGATTCGCCGTGGCCACCATCGCCTCCGCACGGAGCGAATCGGAGGCTCGCATCGCACTCGCGCGCGCCGACGCGGACCTTTTGGCCGCGCGCGACGAAGCGACACGCGCGCGGGAGCGGACGCGGATTGCGCGCGACTTGCACGACGTGCTCGGGCACGACCTGACCGCCCTGGGTCTACAGCTCGAGATTGCATCGCATGTTGGCAAGGACGCCGCGCGGGTCCAGGTGGCGAAGGCGCGCGAGCTCACGTCTCGCCTGCTCGAGGATGTGCGCAGCGTCGTCGCCTCCATGCACGCCGACCCCTCCCCCTCCCCCGCCCTCGTGACCGCCCTTCGCGCGCTCGTCGTCGAAGTGCCCGGCCTTGCGATACACCTCGACGTACCGGAATCGCTCATCGTAGAGGAGTCGCGCCGCGCCGAATGCGTCGTTCGTTGCGTCCAGGAGATCGTGACCAACACGCGCCGGCACGCCCGGGGTGCCGAGAACGTGTGGATCCGCCTGCGCCGTGAGGACGACGATATTACGGTCGAGGCACACGATGACGGGAAGCCGGCCGAGAACAATGTTCGCGATGGCCATGGGCTTCGCGGGATGCGCTCGCGGCTCGAGGAGCTAGGCGGATGGCTCGAGGTACGGACGGCGTCCGAGCGCGCCTTCGTGATCAGCGCGCGCCTTCCGCTGGGCAGCTTGGTCGGCGCCGAGTAACGAGCCGCGCGCGCTTTGCCGATTGACCCACGACGGCGCGAGGGCAATCCTCGTCGGATGTCCACTCAAGACGATGTCGAACCGACTGCCCCTCCGCCGGCTTCACGCGACGAACTCGTCGCCATGGTGACGAAGGCGCACCAAGGCTCCGCGTACGCCGAGAGCACCCAGGCGGGGCGCACGTTGGCGGCGCAATCGAAGTTGCCGAGAATCATCGCCGAGAATCTGGGCGCGGGCTTCGGCCAGTGGGCCTTCTTTCCCGAAGCCGAGGAGATCGTCGATTTCGCCCGCGCCTACGTGCCCCCTGCGACCGAAGAGGACGCGTGGACGATGGCACGCACATGGGCGTCCGACGACGCCGCCTCGCGCCACACCTTAATGGCCCTCGTGGGGCGCGAGATACTTCAGCACGAGCTCCGTCGAATCCACGTCCCCAAATTGCGCGAACTGGTCGACGAGCCGCGCCCCGCCCGCGCCCGCGCATTGCGAACGAGTCTGGGGCTCGACGTTCCCGCCCCTGCGCCGCCAAAAGGCGAGAGCAAGCCAAAGGCACCCGCCAAAGCCAAGTCCACGTCCAAGGGAGCGATCCCCACGCGCATGCCGAAGCCGGCACTCACCTCGCGCGCGAAACGCGAACCCGAACCACCGGCCAAGCGATTCGATCATCCGAAATTCGGCGAGGGCGTACTCGAACGCAAAGACGGCGACGGCCCCGAGGCAAAATTGACCATCAAATTCGCAGCCGGCTCGAAGACCCTCCTCGCCCGCTACGTCACGGAGATCCCCGCGTAACACGGCAGCGGCCGTTCGCACGGGACCTTGCGGTCCGGCTCCCCCCCTTCGGGGGAGGGCTGGGGAGAGGGACCGAAACGCTGTATTTGCACGAACCGCGAAAGCGGTTGAAGTAGCCGTCGAAGTCGGCATCGTCGTTTGGCAATTGGTTCTTTGGTGGCTCTTCGCCGCTCACGAAAACTGCCCCTCGAAGGCGATGGCGAGAGCGTCCGCGATCAACTGCCGTAGGTCGGGGCGACCGCCCTGCTCGGCCCAGCGAATGAGTGCCGCACTCACCGCGGCAAGGCAGGCGCCACTGGCGACCCACAACCGAAACTCCAGATCGGGATCCGGCGGATCGCCACGAAACGCTTCGACGATGATTTTCTGCGTGGCGTGCTGGCTGTCCCATTGGCGCGCACGCAGCGCCGGCGTGGACAGCACGAGTCGAAGGCGCGTCAGGAGCAGGTCCTTTCCCCCAGGAACGGCGAGTCTTTCGTGCAAGCCGTCACCAGCTCCATCGCCAGCCGTGTCGCGACGCCCAGCGCCCACCATGAGGCCAATGTCCTCGATGAGCGTCTTGCCGATACGCTGCACGAGCGACTCCTCGGCCGGCCGCGCCGCGATGCGTTCGGCGATCACCGCGTTGTAGTCGTCGCTCAGCACCAGGTCTTCCTTCGTTGGGAAGTGGCGATAGACGGTCATCGGCGAGACGTTCGCCGCCTCCGCCACGTCGTTCACCGTCGTCCCGTCGTAGCCGCGCTTCGAGAACAATCGCATGGCGTGCTTCTGAATGGCCCGCTGCGTCTCCACGCGCCGGCGCTCTCGCAGGCACTGCAGCTTGCTTTTCATGTGGTAGTCACTAACATATTGGTAGTTACTATCACTCCAGAAAGGTCGGCATGATGAGATTGACGGGAAAGACGGCCCTGGTGACCGGAGCCTCACGAGGAATTGGACGGGCCATCGCCCGGCGGCTGGCCGCCGATGGTGCGCGGGTCGCCGTGCATTACGGTAGCAACGAAGCCGCCGCAAACGAAACGGTGACGGCGATCGAGCAAGCCGGCGGCCATGCTTTCCCACTCCGGGCGCAACTCGGCATCGACGGCGATGTGGACACTTTGTTCGCCGGACTCGAGGGTGGTCTGCGCGGGCAGCCGCTCGACATCCTGATCAACAACGCGGCGGCCGCACCGGCCGGCCCGATCGAAGGAGACACGCCCGAGGCGTTCGACCACATGTTCGCGGTCAACGTAAAGGCGCCCTACTTCATCGTTCAACGGGCTCTTTCGATGCTGCGCGACGGCGGGCGCATCATCAATATCTCTTCCGTCTGCACCCGGATCTCGGTGCCGATCCAAACCTCCTTCGCGATGACGAAGGGTGCCCTCGAAGTCATGAGTCGAACCTTGGCCAATGGCCTCGGCACTCGAGGGATCACGGTAAATACCGTGACCCCTGGCGCGACGATCACCGACGTGAACGAATCCTTGTTCGAAACGCCAGGTACCACGGCACTCCTTACGGGCATGACGGCGCTCGGCCGCCTCGGCCGGCCTGCCGACATCGCCGACGCCGTGGCATTCCTCGCCTCCGAAGACGCCGGCTGGATCACGGGCCACGTGCTCGACGCCAGCGGCGGCATGTACCTCGGCCCCCGCGTGTAGGAGTATGACGTTCCACACGTCGTGCGCCGTGAAGTCACGGGGTGCGAGTCACCGCCTCTCGCCCGCGACGCCCTGCGCGAGCAGCGCGAGACCCATCGAGGCGCGGCCGCGGGGGCTCTGCATGTCGAGCTCGCCCGCGCGCATCGCATCGTAGCAGTCCCCGAGCGACGGGGCGTCCGCCCACGTCGGCGCGGGCCGCACGCTCAGATCGTCGACGAGGCTCAGGAACGTCAGGCCAGAGAGTAGCCCGACGAGCTGGCGCAGCGCCCGGAAGCTCGCGCGCGAGCGCTCGTCGAGCGGCGCGCCGTCGTGACGTGCGACCAGGTCGAGCGCGACGGCGTCCTCGAAGCGGAGAAAGAGCGCGAGCGTCGCGAGGTCATAGTACGGATGCGCGAGGCCCGTGACCTCCCAATCCACGAGCCACGCGCGCGCACCGTCCCACATGACGTTCACCGGATTGGTGTCGTTGTGGCTCACGCCACGGCGGGGATCGCCCGCGAGCGTGGCGGCGATCGCCTCGAGCGTCGGCGCGAGCGACACGGCCCACGGCGGAAAGCCCGGCCGGTCGCGGCCCGTCTCCCAGGCCGCACGCGCGTACGAGAGTGGGTCGCGCTCCGCGACGCCCGACGGATCGAGCGCGTGCAGCGTGCGCAGGCGATCCACGAGGGACGCGAACATCGGCCCGCGCTGCGCCGGATCGGCGAGTGCCGCGGCCATGGGCACGCCCGGCACGCGCACCGAAACCACAGCGCGCGCGGCCTCGTCCACGTGCATCACGGCCGGCGCGACGCCCGCATCGGCCGCACGGCGGAGGACGCGCAGCTGCTGCGCAAAGGATCCCCCGTCACTCCGGCGTCCCTGCACGCGCAGGACATACGCACCACGCGACGTCGTCACCGCATAGACGCCCGCGCCGGAGAGCCCGAGCGTGATCGGCTCGATACCCTCTACGACGCCGACGCGATCTTCGGGCAAGAGGGAAAGGAGGGCGGCACCATTCGCATCAAGCGCGGGCATGCACCATTTGTAGCAAGCATCACCACCCCAGAGCCATGAGCGAGCTGGGCATGATGGATCTTGCCGCCTTCATCGCGATCGACGAAGCGCTCCTTCAGCCCGAATGTCTCGTGAGAAAGCGGATGGCGCGACCCACATCGTCGTAAAAGAGATAAGGACAGCACGTGGACGGTCGATCGGATGGATAGTTCGACATCGGAATCACCTCGACACCATATTACCGGGTTGGGACCGCGGGCGGTGTGCACTAAATGGTCGAGAAGTACTCGGCGTCTGCAGGTCACGTCGTAAGAAGGCCGAGCTCTTTGCCGACCGCAGCTGCCAGCGCCTGTGCGGCAGAAAGCGGGCGCACGAACACCGTGAGATGCGTCACCAAGTTGGTCTTTGCGTCCACCGTTCCGAGATCGATCCCTTCGAGCTCGAGGTCCCCCACCTTCGCACGGAACACGAGCGCGGTTTCCCCACCGCCATGCAGCTCGCCGACGTAGTGAAACTCCCTGAACACGCGCGTAACCGCGCGAAGAACGGCACCCACCGTTTCGCGGCCGGTGAAGGGGTGAAAGCGCACCGGACTATGGAACACCACGTCGGGCGCGAGGCTGTCCACGAGGGCATCGGGGTCGTTGGCTTCAACGGCTTTGCGGAATCGGTCCATGATCTCTCCTTGGTGGTGCGGGGTGCCAAGATTAGAACATCCCGTTCGGGTTGAGGACTTCCTCGGGAATCGGCTGAATCACGTCCCACAACCTCGCCCGCAAGCGATGGCGCCATGCCGCAAACTCTAAGATGCGAGCCTCCTTCCCGAGGACTTCGCCTCTCGACTCGGATTAGGTACTCTCGAACGATGGCGAACCCCTACAGCCCACCAGGCCCGTCCGGCGGTTATGTGCCGCCGCCGTATCCTCAATACGCGCCCCCTCAGAACGCGCGCGGTTCGGGGCTTACCGTTCTTGCCTATTTCGCGGTCATTTTCGGTAGCCTCGGTCTCCTCGGTGCACCGATGACGCTCGCGGGCCGATTCATTGCGCGCGATCCGGTATCGCGCCGCACTCAAGAGATCATGTGGGAAGGCGCGCTCGGCGTCTGGACGAGCGTCTCCCTTTTCATCGGGCTGATCCTGTCGATTGTCTTGCTCAGCGCCGGCATCGGCATTTTCAAGATGCGCCCGTGGGCACGCCGCCTCTCGCTCATTTATGGCGTGATCGGTGTCGTCACGGGGATCCTTCACTCAATCGTGCACTTCGCGCTTTACGTGCCCGCGATGGCGCGTCTCGCGGACGAATTTCCGCGCAACCCGATGGCGCGTGCCGGGGCGATCGGAGGCGCGATCGGGGGCGTCATCGGCGCCTTATTCGGCCTCGCGCTCCCAGTAACGATGCTCATCGTGATGACGCGCCCGCTGATCCAAGCGAAGTTCCAAGCGCAGCGTCCCCACGGTTAGACCATCCCGTTCGGGTCTACCTTGGCTTGCGACCCAACGGCGTCGCCGGTTTCGGCCGCGCCAACGGACGGATGATTTTCGAGTAACGACGAAGCGCCGCTTCGTTGCCCACGAGGCGCAATTTCCCTTGGCGAATCGCATCGCGGCCGCGAAGGCGCCCCACCCCCACGTCGATGAAGGTGGTCGCATCGACGTGGATCTCGACGTCGACGGGCCGACCGCTGCGTCCTTCCGTCACCTGGATCTCGCCATCGTCCACGATCACACTGATCACCGAGTCGTCGATGTGGAACTCGTAAACGTCGCGCACGCCGCGCGCCGACGAGGCGTCGAATGTTTCGCGGAGGAAAAGAAACCCCCAGACGGGACGAAAAGCCTCTGTGCGCTTTCGAGGATTGGATGCAAGAATTCGAACGCCCCAGGCCGCGAGTGGAATCATGGCGCGGGCGAGCTCCCGCCCCTCTTCCGTGAGCTCATAGACCTTTGACGCGGCTGGAGGCGGCAGCGTTCGACGGCGGATGAGCCGCTCATGCTCGAGACGATTCAGCCGCTCGGTAAGAACCGATGTGCTGATCCCCGGCAACCCTTCCTCGAGATCCGCGAAGCGGCGCGGCCCAAAGAGAAGTTCGCGAATAATCAGCAAGGTCCACCGCTCCCCGATTCGATCGAGCGCCTTCGCCAATCCGCAATATTGTCCGTAGAGCTTGTTCGCCACGACGCCTCCGTTCGATTTGACGATCTCACAAGCCTACCATATACTTCGAAAATAGAAGTTCATACTTCTTGATAAAAAGTTCGCATTCGGACGCCTAACCGAGCGAGAGGTAAAGAACATGCCGTCCGTCATCCAGCATCACGACATCCCCGAAGTGATCCGTTCCATCAGCGGCATGGATCATCCCGATTACATCGACCTTTTCTCGTTGACGACCTCGGGAGGCCCAAAAGCCTCACCAGAACAGTGGGCTCGCAGAGCGATTGAAGACGTGGCCGGCCTGGGCGGCCAATTCATCTGGCGCGGCATCCTCGGACTGCGGTTGAAGTCGCGCCCTTCGACGGAGCGGGTGGGCGGATGGAAAATCGCCGATGGCGGCAAAGATTGGATCCGGCTCGAAGCATCATCATGGTGCCTCACCGCCCACCTCGTAATCCGACTGGACGAGCACCTATCCGTCGGTACCTTCATCCGTTACGACCGTCCGCTCGCGACGCCCATCTGGCGCCCCGCATCCGCCGTCCACCGTCACTTGATGCCCGGCCTCCTCCACCAAACCGTCCGCCTACAAGCCCGCCGGATGCGTGCTCGGCACTGATGTGGCGAAGCGAAAAACGTGAAAACCCCGAAAGGGACTTCCTTCCGGGGCTTCCAAGGGTCGAAGCGAGTCACTGGCCGCCCGGCGCGTTCACCGAGCGGCGCAGCGCGCGCGCTACTTGCGGCCGGCTTCGGCGGCGAGCTTCTCGCGGTACTTCTTGGTCATCTCGTCTTGCTCTTGCCTCGGCACGACGGCATAGCGGGCAAACTCCATGGTGAAGGTGCCTTTGCCCTGCGTCGCGGAGCGCAGATCGGTCGAGTAACCGAACATGGCATTGAGCGGCACTTCGCAGGTGACGCTGACGCTGTCGCCGGAGACGGTCTCCAGAATGACGCCGCGGCGTTGGTTCACTTGACCGACGACCGATCCCTGAAACTCCGTGGGGGCGTCGATCTCGACCTTCATGATGGGCTCCAAGATGGTCGGGGCTGCCTTCGCGTAGGCTTCTCGAAAGCCCATGAGCGCGGCGGTCTTGAACGCCATTTCGGACGAGTCGACGGCGTGAGCCGCGCCATCGTTGATCGCGGCCCTTACGCCCACGACCGGGAAGCCAATGAGGGTGCCCTTGCGCACGCCTTCTCGGAAGCCCTTGTCGCACGACGAGATGAACTCGCGAGGAATGGCGCCGCCACTGATGTCGTCGACGAACTCGTAGGTCTCGACGGCGTCCGCCGGGAGCGGCTCGATGTATCCCATGACCTTGGCGTACTGGCCGGAACCGCCGGTCTGCTTTTTATGGGTGTAGTTGATCTCGGCCCGGCGGGTGACGGCCTCGCGGTAGGCGACCTGCGGCTTGCCCGCAACCACGTCGCAGTTGTACTCGCGCCGCATGCGCTCCATGTAGATGTCGAGGTGGAGCTCGCCCATGCCGCTGATGATGGTCTGCTGCGACTCCTCGTCTTGGTGCACGCGGAATGTCGGGTCTTCCTTCGTGAAGCGGTTGAGCGCTTTCGAGAAGTTCGCTTCCGACGAGCGATCTTTCGGCGCGACCGCCAGCGAAATGACGGCCGCCGGCACGTGCATCGACGTGAGCGTCAAACTGACTTTACCGTCGGTGAACGTTTCGCCGGAGCTGGCCTCGACGCCGTAAAACGCGACGATGTCGCCGGCCTCCGCGGTCGGGATCTCTTCGCGGTCCTCGGAGTGCATTCGGAACATGCGGGGGACGCGCACCTTCCGCATCTCGTTGCTCACATTGAAGATGGTGTCGCCGGCTGCAACCGTGCCCTGATAGACCCGGAAGTACGTGAGCTGTCCGTACTTGTCCTGCTGAAGCTTGAACGCCAGGCCCACGAACGGCTTGGTCGGGTCGGAGTCGACCACGACCTTCTCTTCGCCCTTGTTCTGATCGTGCGCCTCGTTCACGACGTCCGTCGGACGCGGAAGGTAGTGCACGACGGCATCGAGCAGGAGCTGAACGCCCTTGTTCTTGATCGCCGAGCCGCACATCACGGGGGTCATTTTGAGGGCCAAGGTCGCACGGCGGATGGCTTCGCGGAGCTCCTCCACCGAGATCGGCTCCTCGTTGAGGAACTTCTCGGCGAGGCCGTCGTCCACATCCGCAACGTCGTGGATGATCTTCTCGCGGGCCGACGTGGCGACGTCGACGAATTCAGCGGGGATTTCTTCCTCGCGAATGGTCTCGCCGTCGGGGCCATCGAAGAAGAACGCCTTGCCGACGATCGGGTCGATGATGCCCCGGAAGTCCGACTCCGCGCCGATCGGCACCTGGAGCTTGACCGGGTGGTGACCGAGTTTTTCCTTGAGCATGTCCGCGACGCGCTCGTAGTTGGCGCCCGGATTGTCCATCTTGTTAACGAAGGCGATACGCGGCACGCGATAGCGCTTCATCTGCTTGTCGACGGTGATCGACTGGCTCTGCACGCCCTTGCCCGAGTCGAGCACGAGAATCGCCCCGTCGAGCACCCGCAGCGCGCGCTCCACCTCGATGGTGAAGTCCACGTGGCCGGGCGTGTCGATGATGTTGACGTTGTGCGGCTGGAGCTGCTGCTGCGATCCGTTCCAAACGCAGTAGGTCGCGGCGGACTGAATCGTGATGCCCTTCTCGCGCTCGAGATCCATCGAGTCCATCTTTGCGCCGACGCCGTCCTTGCCGCGCACTTCGTGGATCTTGTGAATTCGACCCGTGTAAAACAGGATGCGCTCGGTGAGCGTTGTCTTACCGGAGTCGATGTGCGCGGAAATACCAATGTTGCGGATACGGTCTAGGGGGATGCGTGCGGCCACGGAATTTCTCTCTCTCTTTTCGCTAGGGGGCCAAAAGGCTACGCGCTGTTACCACGTCAGCGGGCCTCTGGCGAGCACTGCGAGTCGATCCTTGAGCCGGAAAAGGCGCCAACGAAGCGCAACCTCACGATTCAAGCGGACTCACCGGGTCAGCGTCGCGAAACCGTCACACCGCGGGACCCCCTAGGACGACTGCGACAGCGCCTTCGCAGCCATTTTTAGCTACTTGAACGCGACGGTGCTCGCGTTCCACTTCCCATTGTTGGCGTTCCACACGGCTCCGTAAGGGCCAACCTTGGATGTAAAGAAGTAAGCGGTGAGTTCGCCGTTCAACTTGGGAAGGGCATGGAACGCGCTGCCGGCGCTGAGGCCAATGGTGTCCTCACATGCCATCACGGCCGAGATGACGAGGGCCAGCGGTGTCGAAGGGGTCACGGCCGGTGCGGTGAGGGTCGTCGCTTCGGGCTGATTGCTAGCGACCCCCCCCGTGTCGAGTGGATCCGTTTTGCTCAGACCGGAGAACTCCATCGCCCAGGCCTCGACCTCCACCGAGTCGCCCATCGCCACGTTCACGGACGTGGCACCAGGCCGGACGTTCGCCGCGTACCAGATCTCGAGGCTATCGTTGCAGCTGCTGCCGACCGAGCGGTGATTGGCCGACACGTAGGTGTTGCTCCCGCCCGGCGCGTTGTCGTTGATCAAGCCGACGATGATCCCGTCGTCGTCCTCTTGTGCGGTGATCACGACGATCAGATCGCCGGCTTTCGTTGGATGATCGAGTGCGATGGGGATCAGCTGCCCCGTGTGCTGCGCCGTACCCTGATTAACGAGCTCACGGGGAACTCCAGCCTCTTGCGGTCCGCTGTCCTTGGTGACCTCGGAGTCGGTGGCGGCGTCCCCGTCGATCGGGTCCACACGGGCATCGGTGCTCGCGTCGCCCGCGTCGCTCGGGTCGTCGAAGGGTCCTACGGAGTAATCCAACGAACAGGCGAGCACGGCGCACACAACGCTCGAGGCGACGAACGGGGGCAGCCATCGGAAAGGCCTGCGTCGCCT
>Ga0193753_10004291_pt1 | contig 10233 bp, 7 predicted proteins | sample H1c2metaG_FD_144925 | JGI IMG/M metagenome (GOLD analysis project Ga0193753, IMG submission 144925) | Soil microbial communities from a riparian zone of the East river system, Colorado, United States - H1c2 | ecosystem: Environmental > Terrestrial > Soil > Riparian zone | place: USA: East River... | reverse complement strand
ATGTGCAGTGAGCCCGCTTGCGGTTTTCCACTTGCGGCTGTCTTTGCGAATCGCAGCGGCCCCAATGTCAGTCGTCAGCTAGGTGGTCAGTACTAGCAGCCTGTCCGCACGTTCCGGGCGTGGTGATGACATGTCTGACATGTGAGATCGGGTGCTTCGGCAGCGTGGCCAAAGGCTGCGCGCGTTCGGCGAAACGGCGGCGAACGACGCGGCCGAACGACTGGAAACTTGCGCGGAAGAGCGGAGAGTGCGATCGGCGAACATGCAGCAAGTGAGCCCGACCACCGCCGCGATCGTGGCGTCCGTCCTCGGGCTGGCGCTCGGTGCTTGGCTCGCACTCGCGCTGCGCCGTACGCGCGAGACCTTGCGAGCGCGCGCCCATAATGCGCGCGGCAGGCGTGCCGAAAACGCAGCAGCAAAGCTGCTCGAATCGAACGGCTATCGAATCGTGGGGCGGCAAGACCGCAAGACGTACGTCGTTCGGCAGGGAGAGACGGACCAAAGGGTCGAGCTCATTCTCGACTTCGTCGTCGAGAAAGGCGGCGAGCGTTTCGCGGCAGAAGTGAAGAGTGGCGGTGCGGCCGCCGGGATCGAGCGTGCCGACACACGGCGCCAGCTGCTCGAGTATCAGCTCGTGCTCGGCACCAAACGCGTGCTGCTCGTCGATCCCGAACGTTCTCTGATCACGACGTTGGCGTTTCCGATCCCGCGGCCGCAGACAGCAACCGCTCCGAAAACGAAGGGCCGCTCGTTGGCGGCTGCACTCGTGTCGCTGGTGATCGTAGTGGTGGTAGTCGTAGTTCTGGTCACGGCGAAGCGGTGATCGGGTCTAGTGCCAGCGCCGCGTCGACGAGCGCTAGGTGCGAAAATGCCTGCGGAAAATTTCCGAGGAGTCGCTTCTGTTCCGGCAAGTACTCCTCCGACAAGAGGCCTACGTCGTTGCACAACGCCAGGAGCCGCTCGAACAACGCTCGTGCTTCGTCGTGCCGGCCTTGGAGCACCCAGTTGTTCACGAGCCAAAAGCTACACGGCAGGAACGCGCCTTCGCCCGGCGGAAGGCCGTCGATCTCGGGCCGCGTTCGATAGCGAAGAACGAACGTGTCGTCGATCAACAGCTCTCGTTCGATCGCAGCGAGCGTGCCTCGCACGCGCGGATCGTCCGCCGGCAGAAACCCGACCAGCGGCATACGCAGCAAGCTCGCGTCGAGCTGATCCGTGTCATAGGCCTGCACAAACGCCTGCTTCGTCGTCGAGAATGCGCGCTCGCAGACGTCCGCATGGATCTGATCGCGGACCGCTCGCCAGCGCTCGACCGGCCCGTCGTAGCCCATGTGTTCGACCGCTTGAATCGCGCGGTCGAACGCGACCCACGCCATGACCTTCGAAAACGTGAAGTTCCGAAACCGCCCGCGGACTTCCCAAATTCCAGCATCCGGCGCCTGCCAGTGCTGCTCGAGAAAGTCGAGCAAGCGCAGCTCGACCGCCCAGCTCGCGAGGTTCTCGACCTTGGCCAGGCGGGCCTGGTGCATCGCCTCCATCAACTCGCCGAATACGTCGAGCTGCAGCTGATGGTGCGCGTCGTTGCCGATTCGCACGGGCGCCGAGCCTTCGTAGCCGGGGAGCCACGGCAGCTCGAACTCGGTCAGCCTCCGCTCGCCGCTGATGCCATACATGACTTGCAGCTGATCGGGCGTGCCCGCGACCGCACGCAGCAGCCACTCGCGCCAAGCGCACGCTTCATCACTGTAGCCTGCAGCCAAGAGCGACGTGAGCGTGATCGCCGCGTCTCGCACCCAGCAGAACCGATAGTCCCAGTTGCGCGTGCCGCCGAGAGCTTCAGGCAGTGAGGTCGTGGGCGCGGCCACGATGCCACCGGTCGGCTCGTACGTGAGTGCTTTGAGCGTGAGGAGCGAACGCTGCACCTGCGCGCGATACCGGTCTTTGTAGCGCGACTTGGCGGACCAGAGCGCCCACGCCGCATCCGTGCGGTCGAGGACGTACGACGCTGCGAGCGGCGCCGGCCGTGAATGGTGCGACACGGTGTACGAGAGCGTGAACGGGAGCCGAACGCCTTCCTCGATCACGAACTGCGCGACAGTTCGAAGGTTCTCCCCGTGGACTGGAACCTCGGCGTGCAAGTACAGCGCGTCCGGCCCCGCAGTCGCGCGCAGACCGCCAGGCTCGCGCGTCACCCAGGGAACAACTGTGCCGTACTCGAAGCGGATCACCAGCTCCATCTGCATCTGCACGGCGCCAGCACGGCCTTCGACGATGCGCGTGATCTGGGGGCACGCCGCATCCGCCGACAGCGGCATGCAATCGATCACGGCGACGACGCCTTCGCTCGTCTCGAACTCAGTCTCGAGCACCAGGCTCTCGTCGCGGTACCGGCGCGTGACGTTCTTCGGTTTTTCGACGGGCGCGAGCAACCAGCGCCCGTGTTCGGGTGTCCCGAGCAGCGCCGCAAAACACGCCCCTGAATCAAAACGCGACGGGCAAAACCAATCGATCGATCCATCGCGGCCCACGAGCGCTGCGGTGCGACAATCTCCAATTAGCGCGTAGTCCTCGATGCGGCTCGGCACCCCCGAACTGTAGCCTCCGAGCGCGCAGCCGCCACTGCGGGACCGACTTCGAAGGCGGGCGCAGGTCAGCCCATCTCGAGCAGCCACTGCTCGAGCGCATCCGCGAACGCTCCATGTCGCGCGACGTCGTGCTCGAGCGCATGCGTCGCAGCTGCGCGGACCTCCGGTGGTGCGTGCGGCATCGCGAACGAGCGTCCCGCGAAGGCGAACATCGACAGGTCGTTCAGCCAGTCCCCTGCGACCGCGACGTGAGCCGCGTCGATCTCGAGGTCGTTCGCGAGGTCCGACAGGGCTGCACCTTTGCTCGCGCCGCGCGCCATCACGCGGACGACGCGCGCACCCGTGCTCGTGTCGAAGCTGATGATGTCGACCTTCGGCACGTGCGGCGCCAACGTTTGGACGACCGCATCGGCAGTAGCCGGGTCACCGATCCCGACCAGCATGATCGCCGCTTCAGGCTCTTCGCTCCAGATCACGGCCGATCGCACGTCGTGATGCAACGTGAGGCTGTGCGACCAGCCGCGCAAATACCGATGATGGACCTCGTCGTCGCGGCAGACGTGAATGACGTCGTCCGTCATCACGCAGCTCGCGAGCGCGGCCGTTCGAAAGGTCTCGAGCACGTGTTCGGCGATCTCGGAGTGTACGAAGTGCCGGCGCAACACGCGCTGCGTCGCTCCACAGGCGAGCACACCGCCATCCGCACAGACGAGCGGAGTGTCGAGCTGCATCGCTTTTGCGATCGGATGTGTGCGGCTGGTGAGCCGCCCCGTCGCGATCGTGACGACGACACCGCGCGCCCGGGCAGCCGCAATTGCAGCTGCGTCGCGAGGATGAATACCGTCCTCTCGGTCTACCAAAGTTCCATCGAGGTCAGTCGCGAAGAGTAACACCGCTCGTAGTGTTATGGCTCAGAGCGCCATGCGCAAGTGTGACGTGCTGCGCGCGCCTGCGTGCTTGCCACACTCCGCGTGCGCCTCACAGTCACCCGACTAACGCTGCACTCGATAGGCGAAGCGGACCGCGAGCGGCTCGTGGTCGCTGAGCGGCATGCCATCCGGTGAAACGAATACCTCACTCTCGAGATGCCACGACTTCGCCTCGAGCTCGACGCGATCGCTACTGCGGTAGAGCAGCTTGTCGATGTTGCCAGGACGTGGACACATGAGTGCGGTGCATGCGTCGGTCAAGCTCGCAGTTTGCAACAAGCGTTCGAGTTGTGATTTGGCGGGCTCGGTGTCCGTCGCGAGGTTGAAGTCGCCGCCGACGATCAGTGCTTGGCCTTCGGAGTTTGCTGCCATGAACGCGATCAGCTGATCGATCCCCATGTCGCGCGCCATGTCATCCGCAGCGGATGAACCAGCTTCCATGTGCAGATCGTAGAAGTGCACGGTCGTGCCGTCGGCGAGTTGCGCCGGCGTCATGCTGAAACCTTTGAACGCTAGACAGTCGCTCGCAGTATCGACGCACGTGCTCCACGCAACGCGGGTCGTGTCGCCGAGCGGGAACTTCGAGAAGATGTTGATCCCATCCCCGAGAAGCGCGGTAGGCCGAGAGGGATCGTTGCCGAGCGGTTGTTCCGCCGGCACCGTCTTGTAAGGAAGGGTCGAGCCCGCGACCAAAATCTCGTGGTAGACGCGAAGCGGCGCGACCGGATTTGGATCGGGCGTCTGCCAGCTCTCTTGAAGGAACACGAGATCGTAGTTGTTCAACAGCGGCGCGATCAGCGGCGTGTAGGTGAGCGGCATCGACTGCGACAACCCTTCGGGAAGGCCGGCGACGTTGTACGTGAGCGCGACGAGCTCGCCCGATTGGACTTCAGGCTCACCTGGCTCAGCTGGCATCGTGGCGTCGTCGTCGAGGCCCGCATCCAACCCCGAGGCCATCATTCCGGAGGCGCCGGCAGCACCGGCTCCAGCTGCGGCCCCGGCTTTGCCGGCAGCACCCGAAGCGCCTGCGCCGGCACTGCTGCGACCTGCCGTTGCAATGCTTCCAGATTGTCCGCTCGAGCCCGACCGCCCTGCTCCCGCAGCGCCGTTCCCGCTCGTTCCGCCGTCGCTGCCAGCTGCAGTGTTCGGATCGCTGCCGGAGTCGTCGTCTCCGCACGCCAGGCCCATCGTTACGATCACACTTGCGAGAACGACGCTGGTGAAGAATCGCATGCGCGGACTATAGCATCGCGTCGAGCACCCCTCCCGCGATGCTCGGTCCGCCACTCATCATGTCGTCAGGGTCGTTGCCATAACTCGTGATCACGAGCTGCAATTCGGGGATGATCACGATGTACTGAGCGTTCGCGCCGATCGCTGCAAACGACTTGCCGACGCGCTTCGTGCGCGAAAACGCGACGTTCAACCACAAGTTATAGCCATAGCCAGCGTTCGCCACCGGGAACGGCGCGCTCGTTGCTTCGTTGTAATACTGTTCGGAGATCAGACGCTGACCTTTCCACGTTCCGTTGTTCGCCCAGAGGTGGCCGAGCCGGGCACCATCACGGCACGTCGTCGAAACGTTGCCGGCAAACGAGATGAATCGACCGCCGCCCCAGTCGATGTCTTGCATCTCGAGCGGCGCGCGTAGGTTCTTCTCGAAGAACTGTGCAACCGGCATTCCCGACTTCGCGGTGATCGCGTTTGCGAGGTTGCCGAGCAGCATCTGGCCCATCGCGTAGTCGAATTTCGTGCCGGGTGGATCGACGTGCCCACTCATCGACAGCAAGTGTTTGATCTGTACGTCTGGCAGGACAGTCGAATCCGGCAGTAGTGTCTTCACGAGGTCGTCGGTCTTGAACAAGCCTTGCGTCACGGCCATGCCGACTAACGTCGATCCGAACGACTTGCTCGTCGAATACCCCGCATTCAGCGTGTGCTCGTCGCCGGTGAAGTACTTCTCGTAGACGAGATACCCGTCGCGGAACACCGCGAAACACTGGCGCCCTGGCAGTGACGTGAGGAGATTCGCCGCTGCGGTTTCGAGCTTCGCAGCATCGAAGCCGGCATCGGCGGGGGCCTTCGTCTCCCAGCTCGCGCCGGGAAATACGACGCCGGCGGGGATCGGTTGCGCAGGCGCCGTGGGCATCGTCCCGGGCGGTGGAGTCGCCATGCCTGGCGTCCCTGCCGTAGCCGGGGCGCCTGCCTGCGCCGCTGGCGGCTGCGCGCGATTTCCAGCCGACGCCGCGGACGGCGGCGGCTGCCCACCGACGCTGCCAGCTGCAGCGCCGCTGGAGCTGGGCGGATTCGTCGCCGGCGTAGCGCCACCTGCCGCCCCGGAGACGCTCTGGCTGCCGGCCGTACCGGCATTCGGGTTCGACGAGGCAGGCGACTCCTCGTCCGAGCATGCCGCCATCAGCAGCAGGGCGGCGGCGATTGTGATGCGTTCCCAGACCATCGTGACCTCGCGCGTAGAGCCCGCTGCCGCACCGAGCGGCCAATGCTCCGCGTGTCTGCGTTACCCGGACGCGAGCTCACGCACAATCATTCGCGATGGCAATCACATGACCCTCATAGGCCAGGGTCCCCAACTCGAGGCACTTGGGCAGCAGGACGTGCGCCCGCGATCGCGCGCGCATCCCAGCGCAACTGCAGCACTTCAGCGCAAGACGACCCGCCGCTCAGTCGGGACGGAACGCCGTACAGGTAAAGCTCGCTTCGACCAGCGAGTCGTTCTTCTGCGTCACCGTGTCACACGCCGAGCCCTGCAGCCGGATGTTGCGCTCGTCGATCGCCTTCCAGCCATTGGGATCATTGCACTTCAGCGGCGTGCCGTTGAGCGACACCGTTCCGTCGCATGCTTGATCGAGAAAGATCGCGCCGTTCAGCTCGATGTCGCAGCCAACAGCGGCACCGGCCAAAGTCTCGAGGTTTTGCGCGAGCTGATCGGGATTTGCCGGCTCGTACAGGACCGCCGCGCCGTTCGACGCGGGATTGCCGAGGTTCGCGAGCTGCTGAAGGTGATCGTGGAACGGTCCGGTCGAGTCCGCGAGGCTGATCACGTACGTGGTCGCGCCCTTCATCGTGCCCTTGTTTACAGCGTCGATCGAAGGCTGATAGTTCGTCGTCGTCGCTGCCATGCCCTGCATGCCCTGCATGCCCTGCATGCCGTTGCGACGCCCGCCGCCACCCGCACCACCGCACGAGTTGGGCTCGCCGTCCGTCGCGAGAATGACGACTTGCGCCGCACCGCGATCATCCGGGCCTTGTGCGTCGATCAAGTTGTCGTAAACCCAATCGAGCGCAGGACCGGTCGGCGTGTACATGCCCGGCTGCACCATCGGCAAGCCGCTCACGATTTGAGCGCCGTTGTTCAACGCCGGACGGACCGGTTGGCCAGGGATGGGGCAATTCGGCTGAGTGCCGTAGACGACTAGCCCGAAAGCCACGACTTTTTCTAGTTTGGGGACTAAACCGTTTGACCCGATTAGCGCGTCTCGCATCGCAGTCCAGCGGCCGTTCTGATTGTTGGTGCATTCCGACGCTGATTCGGCGCCGTTCGCGGGATAGTCGGTCGACATGCTGCATGAGCCGTCGATCACCAACACGATCTTCGGTGACACGCGCGCGGCAGTGATTCGACCATTTGCGCACGAACCATCGAGGAAGCCGGCGCCGGCTTGGCCCGAAGCATTGCCTCCACCGCCCGTCTTCGCGCCGCTGCCAGACGAAATGGCGTTCGGATTATCGAAATCGGCCTTCGGTCGATGATCGACGGGCTTCTTGTCGTCCGAACACGCACTCGCCCACGCACACAATATGAGCCACAGCACGAGTCTGCAACTTCGCCAGCGTGACTCTCTCATGGTAGCAAGCCTCCGGCACACATATGCCCTCCAACTAAGTCCTTCCGGTGTTCGAAAAAGGCTCAGATAGTAAGGACACGCCTGGCCGTAGCTCGAGACCATTGGCGGATTTGGATCCGCGAGCTCCGCGGTGGCTCGTCACGTTGCTCGCCGTGAGCGCCGGCGCGACGGTCGCGAACCTCTACTATAACCAGCCGCTCCTAGCTGCAATGGCGCGCTCGATGGGCGCGAGCGAGCGGGAGACGGGGCTGATCCCCACCTTGACGCAGCTCGGGTACGGCTTGGCGATGGTGGTGCTCGTACCGCTCGGCGACCGCTACGAGCGACGTTCGTTGATCGTGCGGATGACGTTGGCTTCGGTGGTTGCGCTCGGGCTCGTCGCGATTGCACCGAACCTGGTCGCGTTGTGCGCCGCCAGCTTGCTCCTCGGTGTCGCGTCGATGGTCCCACAGTACATCGTGCCGTACGCAGCAGGTGCGGCGGCGCCTCGTGAGCGTGGTCGCGTCGTCGGCTCGGTGATGAGCGGGTTGTTGATCGGAATCTTGGTCTCTCGCACGGTGAGTGGATTCGTCGGCGCGCAGTTCGGCTGGCGGTCGATGTACATCGCAGCTGCCGGCGCGATGGCCGCCCTCAGCGGCGTGCTGCGCGTGTTCCTGCCACCGCAGCCACCCGACCAAGAGATCTCCCTGCGCGCGTTGTACGTGTCGCTGGTCGGACTCGCGCGCGATCAGCCGGTGTTGCGTCTGCACGCCGCACTCGGCGCGTTCACGTTTGCAGCCTTCAGCACGTTTTGGTCGACACTCGCATTTCACCTCGAGTCGCCGCCGCTCGGGTTCGGCAGCGCGGTGACCGGTGGCTTCGGTTTGATCGGCGTCGTGGGGGCGCTCGCTGCGCCGCTCGCGGGACGGTTTTCGGATGGACGCGACTCCGGAATCGTCACGATCATCGCCGGATTGTGCGTGCTCGGTTCGTTCGTGATCTTCGGTGTGTTCGGAACGTCGCTGATCGGTCTCGCGGTCGGCGTGATCTTGCTCGACCTCGGTGTGCAAGCCAGTCAGATCACGAATCAAGCGCGCGTGTACGGTCTCGCGCCCCACATGCGCAATCGACTGAACACGGTGTATATGGCCACGTACTTCGCTGGCGGCGCGATCGGATCCGCGCTCGGTGGTCAGGCCTGGGCAATCGCAGGCTGGACTGGTGTTTCGCTCACGGGCGGCGCACTCGCAGCGGCAGCGCTCGCGGTATTCGTAATCGGCCGCGCACGTTTGCGGCAACGTGAAGATCGAGAGAGCTCTTCGGATGTGCAGTCTGACGCGGGTGCCGCTTAACCTGGACAACGGAAGTTCGTGCGCGGCACCCTCACGCGCGTCATGTCTGCGTATCGTTCGAGCCTTCTCGCAGTGTCCGTTTGGCTGATCGCGTGTGCGTCCGCGCCGCCCGCGAGCCGTAGCCTCGATCCGCGCACGAGCTTGCAACTCGCAAACGCGCCGGAGCCGCACTCTCCCGAAGCGGACGCACTTTGGACACGGGCAAATGATGTGCTCGAGAAGCGTTGCGTCGTCTGCCATGGTTGTTACGACGCGCCCTGCCAGCTGAAGCTCGAGTCGTACGAAGGTGTCGAGCGGGGCGGCACGAAAGCACAGGTCTACGATGCTTCGCGGCTGACGGCGGCGGACCCTTCTCGCTTGTTCATCGATTCGCATCTGCTCGCGGGCTGGCGGGCGAAGGGTTTTCACGCGGTGTTGCCCGAGCGAGGCGCGCCCGACCCAGACAAGAGCGTGTTGATGCGCATGCTCGAGCTCAAGCGCGCGAACCCGCTTCCGCTCGACACGAATATCGACGAGGCGTTCACGCTCGCGCTCGATCGGGAACAGACCTGTCCCGACACGCAGAGCTTCGACGGCTATGCGAAAGATCATCCGCTGTGGGGCATGCCGTACGCGTTGCCGAACCTCGATGCGGCTGCCCACGCCGCTTTGGCCGCGTGGGTGCACGCCGGTGCGCCCGCGGGCAAGCTGGTCGAAGTACCGCCCGCGATTACGGCGCAGATCGCGCGCTGGGAAGAGTTCTTCAACGAGACGTCTCCGAAGCGGCAGCTCGCCGCGCGTTACATCTACGAGCACTTGTTTCTCGGAAGTTTGTACTTTCGCGGCGTGGACGCTCACACGTTCTTTCGACTGGTGCGCTCGCGCACGCCGACCGGGTACGCCGTCGACGAGATTCCGACCCGGCGGCCATTCGAGGATCCGGGCGGCAAGTTCTACTATCGATTCGTGCGGCGGCTCGGCAGTCCGCTGTCGAAGACGCACATGCCGTACGCGCTCGACGACGCGCGGATGGCGCGCTATCGCGAGTTGTTCGTCACGCCCGACTATCGCGTGGACTCGCTGCCGAGCTACGACCTCGAAGTCTCGGCAAATCCGTTTCAAGCGTTTGCAGCGCTACCGGTCGCATCTCGCTATCAGTTCATGCTCGATGAGGCGGAGTTCATCATGATGGGCTTCATCAAGGGGCCGGTCTGTCGCGGTCAGGTTGCGCTCAACGTGATCCAGGAACGCTTTTGGATCGCGTTCATTGCGCCCGATGCGCCGTTCGCGACTAAAGAGGCAGCGCTGCTCTCCGACGTGAAACACGACATCGAGCTACCGGCAGAGGCCGGAAGCAGCACGTTGGGTTTGCGTTGGTTCGGTTTCTCGGACGAACACGCGCACTACGTGAAGCAGAAGAGCGAGCTGCTCGCCGAGGAAGCGCGGGCGGGGCGCGGCCTGAGCGCCGGGGCGATTTGGAACGGCGACGGCAAAAATCAGAACGCCGCGCTCACGGTGTTTCGTCATTTCGACAGAGATCGGA
>Ga0193753_10004290_pt1 | contig 10234 bp, 15 predicted proteins | sample H1c2metaG_FD_144925 | JGI IMG/M metagenome (GOLD analysis project Ga0193753, IMG submission 144925) | Soil microbial communities from a riparian zone of the East river system, Colorado, United States - H1c2 | ecosystem: Environmental > Terrestrial > Soil > Riparian zone | place: USA: East... | reverse complement strand
GGAACAGATCCGCGTCATCACCGTGAATCAAGAAGAAGCAACGCTGGCCTTTGCGGCAAAAGTGCTTGATCAGGCCAAAGCGCTGGGTTTGCGCGTAGATGTAGACAACAGCAACGAATCAGTAGGCAAAAAAATCAGGCAGGCCGAAGTGATGAAGGTGCCGTATACCATCGTAATCGGTGAAAAAGAGATTGAGGGCGGCAAGGTAATACCGAGGGTGCGTGCCGACATGGAAGTGCAAAAACCCCACGAATCCCACGGAGTAGCCGAGTTCCTGAAGACCATAGCCAACGAGGCCAAAAGCCGCGTTAGCAAAACGTCGCTCTAACAGGGGCTGGAAAATTCCCCCAAAGCTGCTATAATCTCTGCTCTGCTATGAAAAAGACTATCGCATTCGACATGGACGATGTTCTGGCGGCTAATGCCGAGGGGTTTGTGGCGTTTACCAACAAGCGCTGGGGTACAAGCCTAACCACCCAGGATTATGATGAACACTGGGCCAAGCTGTGGGGCGTGGATCACGAGGAATACATGCGTCGAAACGACGAGTTCCACTCTTCGGGGGCTGTGGCGCACTATCGCCATTACGATGAGGCTGCACCTGTGCTCACGAAATTCAAAGAAAGCTACAGGTTGGTCGTTGTTACCTCTCGTCGTCGCATAATAGAAAAAGAAACCCACGCCTGGCTAGACAAACATTTCAACGGCATTTTTGACGAAATTCACTTTGCGGGCATATGGGATAATCACGATCAGCAGGCGCACCGCGTTACCAAAGGAGAGATCTGCCAGCAAATAGGCGCGGACTATCTGGTAGACGACCAGCTCAAGCACTGCATGGCCGCGGCCGGTGCCGGATTGCAAGCGGTACTGTATGGCGACTACAGCTGGAACCAGACCAACACGCTTCCAAAAGACGTAACTCGGGCGCATAATTGGCAAGAGGTATTAGACTATTTTGAACGAATCCGAGGTTGACGGAGAATTTAGCAAGCGCGTATCTGCTCTGGTGGCACAAATCCCAAAGGGCAGGGTAATGACGTATGGGCAGCTGGCGGCGTTTTGCGGCAACGCACGGGCAGCCCGTATTGTGGGCGGTATAGCTCACTTTGGTGATCCGGATTTGCCCTGGCAGCGGGTTGTCAACAAACAGGGTGGGCTGGCCGCCGGCTATCCGGGCGGCAGAGCCGGTCACAAGCAAGTGCTGGAAGCCGAGGGCGTCCAGGTTAGTGATGACTATACAGTCAACGTAGGGGAATTGCTGTGGACTCCAGGGCAGGAACAACCCCGATTATTGTAATTGTAGGCGAGACGGCCAGTGGCAAGAGCGCTCTGGCACTCCACCTGGCCGAGCGCCATGATGGCGAGATTATTTGCGCCGATGCCCTCACGGTGCGCCGTGGCGTAGATATCGGCACGGCCAAGCCCACGGACGCAGACCGCGCCCGGGTGCCGCATCATTTGATTGACGTGGCCGCTCCTTGCCAAGACTTTACGGCAGCTGTATTCAAAGAGCGCGCCCTCAGCGCCATAGAGGATATTGCGGCCCGGGGTAGTGTGCCGTTCCTAGTGGGCGGCACCGGCCTATATATAGACGCGGTCCTTTATGATTACAGTTTCTTGCCCGCAGGCAACAGGCAAGGGCGCGAAGCTCTCAATGACCTGAGCGTAGAGCAGCTTTTAGAATTGGCTTCGCAGCGGGGTCTGAATGTCAGTGATATCGATATCCGCAACAAACGCCGAATCATCCGTCTGCTAGAGACCGGCGGCCAGCACGCTACCAAAACCGGCCTGCGCCCAAACACGCTGATACTGGGCATTTCCCAGCCGCGCGAACAACTCAGGGAGCGGGTGACATCCCGCGTGGATCGCATGCTGCAGGACGGGCTGGAGCAAGAAGTCAGGGGTCTAGCCAAAACCTACGGATGGCAGTGTGAGGCGCTGAAAGGCATCGGCTATCGCGAATGGCAGGCATACTTTAACGACCAGCAAACTATGCAGGAAACCAAAGAAAAGATCATTAAGTCTACACTCGACCTCGCCAAAAAACAGCGCACATGGTTCAGGCGCAACAATAGTATTCATTGGGTCGATGACCCCAGTAAAATTGAAGCTATTGTCACAACATTTTTGAGCAAATAGATACGCTACTTACGCAGTTGTCTGTTACAATAGCCCTATGATTGAACAATTGTTTGGGTCCAAGACGAGGGTAAAGCTACTGCAGCTTTTTTATAGCAACCCCAACCGTTCCTTTTACGTGCGTGAGATCACGCGCAAAATTGACGAGCAGATCAATTCCGTCCGACGCGAGCTGGCCAACCTGCTGAGCATTGGCATTATCTCTTCGGACACCACAAATAACCGTCTGTATTACGAAGTAAATCAAACCTATGAGTACTACAAGCCGCTGGAAACTATCTTTGGCGGCACAAAAGCCAGCACCACGGAAGTGCCTACCAGCAGCGGACAGGCTCAGGATTTGAAAGGGTTGGGCAATGTAGATCTGGCTCTGTATACCGGCCAGTTCACGCGTGACGATACCAGCGGGATTGATATCCTGATAGTAGGCGACGTCAACCAAACCAAGCTGGCCAAACACGTAGCCGAACTGGAAGCCCAAGAGGGCAAAGAGCTGCGTTATGTCGTTATGTCACCAAGCGAGTTCAAATATCGCCGGCAGGTGAATGACCGATTCCTGGGGATGGTACTAGGTGCCAAAAACCAGGTGCTGGTAGACAAGCACCACGTGCTGAAGCCGGCAGAACCTGCCAAAAAGGCTACATCAGAAACAACAGAAAAGAAGGAGACCTAAGATGGAAGTACAATATTTTGGCGCAAACTGCGTTCGTTTGACCACCAAAAAAGCAGTTATCGTAGTGGATGACAACTTGGCAGACCTGGGTCAGAAGTCTGTTGCCAAGAGTGGTGACATAGCGCTTTTTACGGGCCCTCATGGTACTCCTGCCGCAGAGGTAAAGCTGATGTTTGACCAGCCTGGCGAATATGAGGCGTCAGATATCTCCATTCAGGGCATTCCGGCCCGTTCTCACCTGGACGAGCCAGGCATGCACACCGCCACTATGTTCAAAATAGCCGGAGAAGACGTACGTGTGGGTGTACTGGGGCATATCTATCCTGATTTGAATGACGACCAGCTGGAAGCCCTGGGCATGGTAGACGTGCTGCTGGTGCCGGTAGGTGGCAGTGGCTTTACGCTAGATAGCATTGGCGCCCTCAAGCTTATCAAAAAGATTGAGCCCAAGATTGTCATCCCGACGCACTATGCCGAAAGCTGACTGAACTTCCCGGTGCCGCAGCAATCATTAGAGGAGGCACTCAAAGGCCTGGCAATGGAAACGCGCGAGACAGCCGCCAAGCTCAAACTCAAGCCCGGCGAATTTACGGACACCACGCAGCTGGTAATTTTAGAGAAGCAATAGAGCGGCGGAACAAGCTAGACAAATAAAAAAGCTCCCGGAGGGGAGCTTTTTAGGTTTCCAGGAGGCCTTTTTTCTTGAGCGTCCTGATGGCCTGGGTGCTTATCTTCATGGTGACCTTTTTGCCGTCGACTACAACGGTCTTGGTCTGCAGGTTGGGCTTCCAGACTTTCTTGGTGTGGCGCTGCGAAAAGCTGACATTGCTGCCAAATTGTTTGCCTTTGCCGGTGAGTTCACATATCTGCATAGTTTTTCCTCTAGATTCAAGGGATGATTATATCTGTTTTGCTTCGGTAGGTCAATGACTTGATGCGAACTTGGGGTTGTAAAAGCAAAGTATTATCAAACTGTCGCCCGGTACGCCCTATGGTACTTTGGCTTCGCCCCCTTGTGGTTGGAAATCGGCACAATGCTCCTTGGTCCGATTCCCAACCACAAGCAACAACAGGAGGCATCCATGGCCAGAGAACAGTGGGATGACTTGCCGTCATCCAGGGTGGCGTGCATAGCAAGCAAGCTCGGCAAGCACTCGCCCCAACCGCCCCGCGGGGACACGATCTACTGCGGTAGATGCAGCCAGCCTCTCCAGAGGAAGCGCTAGGGGCTCACCGGGGTACGTGAGACGAACGAGCGGCAGTTTCGCCGGAGGCACATCTTGTGCTGTCCACTCGCAACTGCTGCCGTTCGTCTCACCCCCGCTAACTTTCGAAAAACCCAGCGGTTACAATTTCGTGAATGACATGAATTCCAGGGTCGGGGTATACTAAGGCGTATGCAATTTGATGTAGACCAGATACTTACCATTGCTATCGTTATCCTTGTGTCGGTGAGCTTTCATGAGGCCGTCCATGCCTTTACGGCTCATTGGCTGGGTGATCCAACCGCCAGAGATTTGGGCAGGGTAACACTCAATCCCTTCAAACACATCGATATTTATATGTCGGTGTTGCTGCCGTTGTTGCTGATTGTAGCCAAGCTGCCGCCGATTTTTGCGGCCAAGCCCGTACCGTTCAACCCCAATCGAGTGAAATATGACGAGTGGGGGGCGGCGTTGGTGGGCATCTCTGGGCCTCTCAGTAACCTTGTGCTGGCTGCTGCGGGTGCTGGTATCCTGCGATTGTTTGGGGCGCAGGCGGGGATTGCGGACGCGCTGTTGATATTTGTAGAAGTGAACGTGTCTTTGTTTGTCTTCAATATGATCCCGTTCCCGCCATTGGATGGCTCGCGTCTGTTGTATGCGGTCGCTCCGGAACCACTACAGCGGCTGATGTATCAGATTGAATCCATGGGCTTCTTTGTGCTGATATTTATCCTTTTGATACTGGCCCCGATTATTAGCCCCGTGTTGTCATTTGTCACAGAATTCTTCCTGGAGCTTCTGCTTGGAGTGAATGTTCTTGTATAATAGATTCCAGGCTGGGCAGCAGCCGGCAAAATGATAATCTGAATACTTATCATTCGGGAGTTCAATATCCGTGTAAGACCGTGGTTTTACCGTGCGAACACCCACCTGGGGTTTCATTCCAGGTTGTCATGCCGGTGCCCGGCCGCACAAAGAGTCTGAGCTTTGGCCCAGGCTTTTTATTTTCTTAAGCCCAGAGGTTATCAAAGCATAGAACAGATGGTATAGTAGGAACGTTATTGTCGGGGTGTGGCGCAGTTTGCTAGCGCGTACGGCTGGGGGCCGTGAGGTCGCAGGTTCGAGTCCTGTCACCCCGACCAATTATTTTGAATATTTTTAACGGCTTTTAGCCGGTGATAAGCATTGAATCGCCATAGCTGAGAAAAGCGTACTCTTGGCGGACGGCTTCCTTGTAGGCGTGGTGCAAATGGTCCCAGCCAGCCATGGCTGCGGCCAGCATGAGCACTGTGGTTTTGGGCGCATGAAAGTTCGTCAGCAGATAATCGACCACGTTAAATTTGTACCCAGGGTAGATAAATATGTCTGCTTCCCCGGAAACGTCGTGAGCCGGGTCCTTCAAAATGTGATCACCCGCAAACTCCAAAGTGCGCGCTACTGTTGTTCCAAGTGCTACAATTTTGTATCCGTTAGTATGGGCATTTTGCAAGATTTTGATGGTCTCTTTGGGGATTTCAAAATACTCGCTATGCATGTGATGACCCTCGATATCATCGGATCGGATGGGCAGGAAAGTTCCCAGTCCCACATGAAGCGTTAGGCGGGCGATGTGTACGCCTTTTTGCTCAAGCCTTTGATGTAAGCCCTGGGTAAAATTCAGCGAGGCCGTAGGTGCGGCTACAGAACCGGCTTTTTTGGCAAACACGGTTTGGTAGCGTTTGATGTCCTCGGCCGTGGCTTGGCGGTGCATATACGGCGGCAGGGGCACAGAGCCGGCATGCTCGGCCAGCTCCAGCAGGTTCGCCTGAGCACTAATCTCTGCAATACCGCCATCCAGGACAGTCTCCACGGCTACCGGGATCTCAGACACCATCAGTCGCTCCCCGGCGTGAATTTTGCCCCGATACAGCGCCCGTCTGCGCATAAAGTCGGTGTTGTGATGGTCTTCTAGCAGCAGTAATTCACGCTGCTGCCCCTTGTCGTTTAGGGCCACCAGCCGGGCTTTTATAACCTTTGTATCGTTGAGTACCAACACGTCGCCGGCCGAAAGATAGTCTGCCAGATCCGCGTAGTTGCGGTGTTCCAGGCGGCCGCTTTGTTTGTGTAGAACCAGCAGGCGGCTAGTACCCCGCACTTTGGGTGGGAATTGAGCAATACGCTCCTCGGGCAGGTCGTAGCTGTAATCACTCACACGCATGCCGGCTATTATCTGTTAAGATAGCTCCATGTGGCAAGAGAAAAATAACGAATTGTACAGAGAATTTACCTTTAAGGACTTCGAAGAGGCCTTTGCCTTTATGCAGGCCGTAGCCGCAGAAGCCGAAGCTCGCCACCACCACCCTCGTTGGGAGAACAACTGGAATCAAGTACAGATCTGGCTCAACACGCATAGTGCCGGCCATACCGTGACAGACAAAGACTACGCACTTGCCGCGGCAATTGACGGCATCTTCAGACTGCAAACCGAGCCGGCAATGGCACCGGCGCCTACAACGGTCCAAAAATCGATAAAGCTCTATTCAGACGGAGGCTCCAGAGGTAACCCGGGTCCTTCGGCATCCGGCTATGTACTGTTGCAACAGGACGATACGGTCATCAAAAAGACCGGTGTCTATCTAGGCATCACCACTAACAATCAGGCAGAGTACCAGTCTCTAAAATTTGGCCTGGAAGAGGCCAGGAAGATGGGCGCCCAAGAGGTAGATGTATTTATGGATAGCCTGTTGGTGATCAATCAGATGAAAGGCATCTTCAAGGTAAGAAACCGTGACCTCTGGCCCATTCACGAAGCCATAAAAGAGCTGGCCCAGCACTTCAAAAAAATCACCTACACGCACGTGCCAAGGGAGCTAAACAAACTAGCCGACGCCGAAGTAAACGAAACCTTGGACAGCGAAGCCAGGAAGTAGGCCAAGAGGTGTATTTTGTTTTATAAGGTATACTGTAGGGGCCAGATTATTGATCTGATCGCCTGAGCACCTCTTGCCTGGCGAAAGCAGCCGGCCTAGGTAGCTGGCGATCGCTGCTTATCGTATGGTGAGAGGTGTTCAGGAGGAAAGTCCGGGCAGCACAGGGAAAGGCAGTTGCTAACGGCAACCGGGGGCAACCCTAGGGAAAGTGCCACAGAAACTATACCGTCCCGACTTGTCGGAACAAGGGTGAAAAGAGTGGGGTAAGAGCCCACAGTCCCAGATGGTGACATCTGGGAGAGGTAAACCCTGCCTGCTGCAAGGAGATGGGCTCATGTTTGTCGAAAGACAGACTGGTTTCCCGCCAGAGTTCATCGTGAAAACCGCTCGATTCCGGTGGCAACGCCGGAACTAGATAGATGATCAGTTAAAACAGAACCCGGCTTACGGATAATCTGGTACTAAAAAACACTCCATCATGCGAGTGTTTTTTAGTGGGCTTTGAAGCGCCCCGACACCTTTGGCGCCGGGCCATACGCTTATTTAAGTGCGGCTTTAGCAACTGCCGTAAAAGCGGCGGGTTCGTTGACTGCCAGTTCGGCCAGGATCTTGCGGTCCAGTGAGATATTGGTTTTTTTCAGGCCGGCAATCAGGCGGCTGTAGGTGGTGCCATTCAGGCGGGCTGCAGCGTTGATGCGGGTATTCCATAGCTCACGAAAGGTACGCTTGCGGTTGCGACGATCGCGGTAAGCAAACTGGAGTGACCGGGTAACGGCTTGTCGGCCGAGCTTAATAGATGTCCGGTTGGGCCGTGACATGCCCTTGGTGGCTTTTCTGATCTTTTGGTGGCGCTTGTGTGATGCCACGCCTCTTTTAACGCGCATTATTTGACTCCTAGTTTGCGTTTGATGTTCTTGGCCCGCTTGCCTGTGGCAACGGTGGGAACGGCAAAAGTGCGCTTACGTGAAGCACTTTTCTTTTCCAGCAGGTGGCTGCTGGATGAATGGCCGTGCATTACTTTGCCGTTTTTGGTAACTTTCATGCGGTCTTTTGTGCCGCTATGCGTCTTTAGTTTTGGCATGGTTGCTCCTTATAACAAAATTTAGCTGTTTGCCGGCTAGCTGGGGTTTCTGTTCGACGACAATTGTTTCGCCAAAGCCTTCGATAACTTTATCGGCAAGCTTAAAGCCCAACTCTTTGTGGGCTAACTCTCGGCCGCGATAGAATACCGTAATTTTAACTTTGTGACCAATCTCCAAAAAGTCGGTGACTTTCCGGAGCTTGACGCCCAGGTCGTGATCGCTGATCTTTAGGCCAAAGCGCATTTGCTTGACCTCGAGGGTTTTGGCATTACGCTTGTTTTTCTGCGCCAGTTTGGTGCGCTGGTAGTTGTACTTACCCCAGTCAACGATCTTGACTACCGGCGGGCTGGCGTTGGGAGAGATCTCTACCAGGTCAAGTCCGCGGTCTGCTGCGGTCTTCAGAGCCTCACTCCGTGACAAAATACCGAGCTGCTGCCCATCCTCGTCTATTACACGCAAGCTTGCTGCCCGAATGGACTCATTCAGGCGAGTATATTTGTCTATGAGAGTGTCTCCTTTGCTACCATCTTAGCTGGTTGTCGTAATTTTAACAGATATAACAACAGGGGTCAACAGTTATTTGTAACTTTAGACCAAAACTTCCGTAGGCCGCCGGTACTGAAGGGCTTCGCTGACATGAGCGGCATCCACGGTGTCGGTATCTGCCAAATCGGCAATAGTTTGCGCTACCTTTAGTGTTCGCATGTAGCTTCTGGCCGATATGCCCAGGCGTTCGGCGGCTTGATTGAGAAGCTGTTCGGCGTCATCCGACAGAGTAATAAAACGTTTTAACTCGCGATTGTTTAGGTCGGCATTGTGCTTGAGGCTATCACACATGCGTTTGAGCTGACGGCTACGGGCATGCACTACTCGTTTTTGAATTGTGCGCTTGGCTCTTCTTGGGCACTGCCGTGCAGTAGGGTGCGGTGCTTTACCTCGTCTACGTCAATATATAGATCGATGCGGTCAATGATTGGGCCCGATAGCTTCTGCCGATACTTATTGATCTGGTGCGGCAAGCAGGTGCAGGGTTTGGTCGTACCATAGAAGCCGCACGGACAAGGATTGGAGGTAGCAACCAGCATAAAATTGGCAGGGAAATTGATGGTGTCGCGTGCTCGGGCCACAGAAATAATGCGGTCTTCCAGGGGCTGGCGTAGGGCTTCGATGGTCGGCCGATTAAATTCGGGGAATTCATCGAAGAACAAAATACCACGGTGTGCCAGGCTGATTTCGTCGGGGCGGGGGATTTGGCCGCCGCCAACAATAGATACGTTGCTGGCGCTGTGGTGTGGTGCACGAAAAGGCCGGCTGGTAATAATATGGTCGTACTCTTTGCTAGCCAGGCTGTGCAGCTGGGTCACCTCCAGAATTTCTTCTGTCTCCATAGGCGGCAAGATAGAAGGCAGTGCCTTGGCAAGCATGCTCTTGCCGCTGCCGGGAGCGCCATTTAATAGAATATTGTGCGAGCCTGCTGCGGCAATCTCTAGGGCACGTTTGGCGCGAGCTTGGCCGACTACATCCTGAAAGTCGTGCAGGTTACTGGTCGTCAGATGGCTTGATGGTTTCTGCGCCAGACTGTATGCGCTCCAATGGCACCGTTGCCGTCAGGTCCAGATAGAGATCACGAATGTGCTTTACGGGCACGATGGTCAGACCCGGTACCAGGGCGGCCTGTTGGGCATTGCCGGCCGGTACGTAGAAAGTGGTGAATCCCTTATTCCTGCCCGCCAGCAGTTTACCGATGATACCGCGAACACCCCGAACGCTCCCATCAAGTCCCAGCTCGCCAATGCAGGAAGTGTTTGGGGGCAACGGCTGAGCAATCTGCCCACCCGCTAGTAAAATCGACACCGCAATGGGCAGATCAAAACTCGTACTATCTTTTGGGATGTCGGCCGGAGCTAGGTTGATGGTGATGCGTTTGCGCGGCAGGTCCAGCTTGGCGCTGGCAAAAGCGCTGCGGATCCGTTCCTTGGATTCTTCAATTGCTTTGTTGGCAAAGCCCACAATTATTGCAGCCGGCAGGCCGTTTGAAATGTGACATTCCACGTCCACTACAACCGCCCGGTTGCCCACGTCCAAAATACTTTTTACTACCGCACTCATATCGGATCAATTGTGCCAAATGTTCACAAAATAAAACAGTCCCGATTGTGTAAATCGGGACTGTTTTGGCGAAGTTTGTTGATTTTATTTTGGAGGAAATTTTTTAAACCGTTT
>Ga0193753_10004289_pt1 | contig 10236 bp, 7 predicted proteins | sample H1c2metaG_FD_144925 | JGI IMG/M metagenome (GOLD analysis project Ga0193753, IMG submission 144925) | Soil microbial communities from a riparian zone of the East river system, Colorado, United States - H1c2 | ecosystem: Environmental > Terrestrial > Soil > Riparian zone | place: USA: East River... | reverse complement strand
CAGCGGCGGGGTCTGGCACACCGGCGGCATGGTGGGCACCGAGCGGATCAAGGGATATCAGCTCTGGCTGGCTCTTCCGCCAGAACTGGAGAACGGCCCTCCGGAAAGCCAGTATATGAACAAGGACCTGTTTCAATCGTCGGGGCCGGCGCGTGTGATCCTGGGCCGTCACGCAAACGCGACCAGCGGCATTTCGGCACCCGAGACTGTCAATTACCTGGAGGTTCGGCTCAAAGCTGGAGAGCACTGGCGTTTCCAGCCGGCGAATGGTCACAGTGTTGCCTGGGTCGCCGTGCATCAAGGCGCGCTTCTGACGCCCGAGACGGTGGTGAAGGGCGAGCTCGCCGTTTTTGTGGAATCAACCGGGGCTATCGAATTTGAAGCCCACAGCGATACCGCTTTCATGCTGGGATCGGCCATCAAGCACCCACACGACCTAGTGTTGGGTTATTACTCCGTCCATACCCATGCAGCCGCTCTGCAAAAAGGCGAGGCCAGGATTGCCGAAATCGGCAGGCAGCTGAAGGCCGAAGGACGGCTTGCCTAGCCCAGCAACTACTGGGATGCCTGCCGGCGGATCTCCGCCACCTGCTGCGCGGTGATCGCCGAAGGCGCGGCGCCGAAACGGGCGGTCACATAATTGGCGACCGCGGCGATCTCGGTGTCGGAATAGGCATGGCCGAAGGACGGCATGGTGACCGGACCATCCGCGCTCTGGCGCGTTACGCCCCACACGATCGCCTGGGCGACATTGCGGGCGCTGGGATCATTGATGGTGCGGCTGCCGGTGAATGTGGCATAGGACAGGACCGCACTATTGCCCGTCCAGTCATGACAGCCCACACAGGCTCCTGCAAAAATCGCCTTGCCGCGCGCGTCGGCGGTGACGGTTTTGGGCGAGACGGAAGCGGGCGCGATTTTGGGCGCGGGCAGGGTGGGATCGGAAATCGCGGGAATGGTGCGCAGATAGACGACCAGCGCCTTGATGTCTTCGGGCGCCAGATGCATCAGGCTCTTGTCCACCGCTTCGCCCATCGGGCCGGACGCCGTGCCATAGCCGGTGGCATGCCCGGTCGCGAGGAAATCCGCCAGGGCGGTGTCATTCCATCCACCGATGCCGCTGTCCTTGTCCTGGGTGATATTATAGGCCTTCCAGCCCGCCGCCACGGCGCCGGAGAATTTCTTGCGGTTGTCCAGGGCCTGCATCAGGTTGCGGGGTGTATGGCAATCGCCGCAATGCGCCATCGCCTCGGCGAGATAGGCGCCACGATTCCATTCCGGGCTTTGCGCCGGATTCGGTTCAAACCGTTTGTCGGAATTGAAGAAGGCGGACCAGAACGCCATCAGCCAGCGCTGGTTGAAGGGAAAGGCCAAGGTGTTGGCGGGCGCGGTCGCGTGCCGCGCCGGCAGGCTGAACAGGAAGGCCTTGATCGCAAGCGCGTCGGCATCGCTGATCATCGTATAAGCGGGATAGGGAAAGGCGGGATAGAGCCGCATACCATCCGGCGCGACGCCTTTGTGCAGGGCATTGAGGAAATCAGCATCACTCCAATTGCCGATGCCGGTGTCCTTGTCGGGTGTGATGTTGGGCGAATAAAGCGTGCCGAAGGGCAGGTTGAAGGCCAGTCCGCCGGTGAAGGGCTCGCCACCCTTGATGGTGTGACAGGCTTCGCAATCAGCAGCGCGGGTCAGATATTGGCCGCGTTCCACAAGGCTTGCATTGCGCAGCCCGGCAGGAACGCCGGTCGGGTCAGGCCCTTTGTAATCCTGGAGGGCGATCCGACTGCCGCCCGCGAAGTTCAATGGGCCCGGCCCCAGCACGATCCAGGCAATAGCGCCCAGCACGAAAAGGGCGACAATCAGCAACATGACAAGAAAGCGTCTCATGCCTGTTTCCTTCCGGCCAGCACCTCGCGGTCGATGGGCAGGCGGCGCAGGCGGATGCCGGTGGCGGCATAAAGCGCATTGCCCAGCGCGGGCGGACCGGCGTTGGCGCCGGTCTCGCCTATGCCGCCTGGGGCTTCGCCGCTTTTGACCAGGTGAACTTCGATATTGGGCACTTCGTTGATGCGCAGCATGCGATAGTCGTGGAAATTGTTTTGCTGCACGCGACCCTTGGCGATGGTGATGTCGCCGAACAAAGCGGCGGTGAGGCCGAAGATCAGCCCGCCCTGAAGCTGGGCGATGACGGTGTCGGGATTGACCGCGATGCCGGTATCCACCACCGAAATCAGGCGGCGGAGTTTGACTTCGCCGTTTTCATCGACTTCCGCCTCGCAGACGGTGGCGATGAAGCTGGTGAAGGATATCTGGGCGGCGATGCCGCGCCCGGTACGCGCGGGCAGGGCGCCGCCCCAGCCGGATTTTTGCGCGGCAAGCTGGATCACGGATTTCAGGCGCGGTGTCTCGTCCAGCATGGAAAGCCGGAACGCCACCGGATCCTTGCCGGACTTGTGCGCCAGCTCATCCATGAAACTTTCGATGGCGAAGATATTGTTGTTGGGGCCCACGCCGCGCCAGAAACCGGTGGGAACGGCCGGCGGCTCGCGCCGTACATATTCGACGCGAAAATTGGGGATGGCATAGGGCATGTCCACCGCGCTATCCACGGCATCGAAGTCGACATTTTTGGTATAGGCGGCCGGAAGCCAGCGCGCGACGACTGACGAACCGGTGATGCGGTGGGTCCAGCCATTGATCTTGCCGTCCTTCAGGCTGGCGGCGAGCAGGTCACGATAGACCGGCCGGTAGATATCGTGCTGGATGTCTTCCTCGCGCGAATAGACCACTTTCAACGGACTGTCGACATGCTGAGCGATCCGCGCGGCCTTGACGGCCATGTCGGGCTCCAGCCTGCGCCCGAAGCCGCCGCCCAGCAGATGCTGATGCACGGTCACTTTCTCGAGCGGCAGGCCCAGGGTCTGGGCGACGGTGGATTGCACCCGCGCCATGATCTGGGTGCCGATCCACAACTCGCAGGAGTCCGGCGTGACATGGACGACGCAATTCATCGGCTCCATGCAGGTATGGGCCAGGAAGGGCAGTTCATAAGCTGCTTCCAGCCGGTCGCCGTCCCCCAAACCTTTGTCGGCGTCGCCTCTGGCCTTGGCGACCGCGCCCTTCTGCGTACTGGCGCGGCGGATGTCATCCCATATCTGCGCGGAATCCAGATTGGCGTGCGCGCCCTCGTTCCAGGTGATAGCCAGCGCGGCGAGTCCTTTCTGGGCCACCCAATGGGTGTCGCCCACGACGGCGACAAGGTCGTCCAGCACTACGATCTGGCGCACGCCGGCAACGGCCTTGGCCTTGCCGTCATCGACATGCCCGACCTTGCCGCCGAACACCGGCGAAGCCGCCAGGGCAGCGAATTTGACCCCCGGCGGCATGGCGTCGATGCCATAGATCGCCTTGCCATCCACCTTATCGGGCGTGTCGAGGCGTCTAAGCGGCTTGCCGATCAGGGTGAAATTCTTGGGATCCTTCACCGGCACATTGGCCGGCGGCTGGATGCTTGCGGCGCGGGGGGCCAGCGCGCCATAGCCCTGCTTGCGGCCGCTGGCGGCATGGATCACCTGGCCGGCGGCCGTGCTGCAAGAGGCGGCGTCCACGCCCCATTGCTGCGCCGCCGCCGTCACCAGCATGGCGCGCGTGGTGGCGCCGGCGGTACGCAGCGGTTTCCAGAAGGCGCGGATGGAATTGGAATTGCCCGTCGCCTGCACGCCCAGCATGGGATTGGCATAATGCGCTTCGTCCGGCGGGGCGTGTTCCAGGGTCAGCTGTGCAAAATCGGCGTCCAGTTCTTCCGCCATGATCATGGCAATGGAGGTGTAGACGCCCTGGCCCATCTCCACCTGCGGCATGACCAGTGTGACGCGACCATCGCCTGCGATGCGGATGAAGGCATTGGGCGCGAAGCCTGCGGGCGCCGCCTGGGCCATGGGCAGGTGAAAAGCGTACAGCGCCATCCCCGCGGCGCCGGTCTGCAACACATCGCGGCGGGAAATTCTGGGATATTCGGCTGCGGATGACATGACGTCTCCTTATGCCGCGTCGGCGGCTTTCTTGATCGCGGCGCGAATGCGCACATACGTGCCGCAGCGGCAGATGTTCCCAGCCATTGCGGCATCGATATCTGCATCGTCCGGATGCGGCGTCGCCGCCAAAAGCGCGGCGGCCGACATGATCTGTCCGGACTGGCAATAGCCGCATTGCACGACCTCCAGGTCGAGCCAGGCTTTCTGGACTTTCGCGCCGGCCGGGGTCTCGCCGATGGCTTCGATAGTGGTGATCTTGTGGTTGCCGATGGTTCCCACCGCCAGCATGCAGGAACGCACCGCCTTGCCATTAAGATGCACGGTGCACGCGCCGCACTGGGCAATGCCGCAGCCGAATTTCGTGCCGGTCATGCCCAGCACATCGCGCAAGGCCCAGAGCAAGGGTGTGTCGGGCGAGACGTCTATGTCGCGGGATTGGCCGTTGATCTGGAGCGAAATCATCGCAGTCCCCAGTGAAATTTCTGCCGGAAATATCCAGGCCAGTATGAGCCGAATTTTGGAAAAGGAAAGTAGGAAAGCCGGCGTGCCACCGGATTGAAAACGGAGGATAGCTCGCAGCCGTGGGACGCTTATGGAACTAGAATACCAGCGATGGAAGGTATGGCATGCCGGGTTAGCATTTCATGCATTCTTGGTTCATCCTGCACGCAAGAAGGACTGTCAGAAGGTCGCTCTGATAGGGGGAGCACCCGGAAATGATTGTTGACGGCGGGATGAAGAGCGGCCCCATGCGCTTGCTGGCGGCGGCCGTCATTCTCGTTTTTCTTTGCAGAACCGTCAGCGCGCAGCCACTTACGGCTCAGACCGCCGATCCGGCAATCGGCCGTTGCATTGCGCAAAAACCAATGCCGGATGTGAAAAGCGCATTCCGTTGGACAAGCTGGGGGGTCGATTTGTCGAACAGCCGCTTCCAGCCGCGTGCCCAGGCGGGCCTGGCGAGCGGTGACGTGCCGAAGCTGAAACTGAAATGGGCTTTCGGATTGCCCGACACATCGCATGCCTGGTCGCAACCGACGGTCGCGGGCGGGCGCGTGTTTGTGGGCAGCCAGGGCGGGCGGGTCTATTCCCTCGATGCCAGGACCGGCTGCACCCATTGGTCGTTTGTCGCGAGCGGCGCCACACGCACGGCGGTCGTGATCGGCCCGCGCCCTGGGCGTGCCGGTTCCTATCTGGCCTACTTCACCACCATTCCCGGTTGGCTGTATGCCCTGGACGCCGAGACCGGCGCCCAGGTCTGGAAGGTCCGCGTGGAGGACCATATCTCGACCCGCCTCACGGGCTCGCCGGTCCTTTATCAGGACGTCATCTATGTGCCATCCGCGTCATTCGAAGAAGGGATGGCGACCGCCAAAAGCTACGAGTGCTGCTCGTTTCACGGCAGCCTTTCCGCTTTCCATGCCGCGACCGGGGTGCGGATATGGAAGAGCGACATGATCGATGCCCCGGCTGTCCCGTTGAAAACAGCCCCATCTGGACAACGATTGCTGGGCCCTTCGGGCGGAAGCATATGGTCCGCTCCTGTCATCGATCCGGCGCGCAAGGCAATCTATGTGACAACCGGCAACGGGTTCAGTGGTCCGCCTCAGCGCAACACCGACGCCATTGTCGCGCTGGACCTGGATACCGGACATGTCCGGTGGAGCCGGCAGGTCGGGGAGGACATTTTCGTGCCCGGTTGCGGCAAGCCCGGCAACACGAATTTCTCCTGCCCGGACGAAAATGGACCCGATGCCGATTTCGGCAGCGCGCCTATTTTGGCGCATCTGCACGGTGGAAAGGATCTGATCCTGGCGGGCCAGAAGTCCGGATTGGTCTGGGCCGTCGATCCCGACCGGCAAGGTGCGGTGGCGTGGCGCTATCGGGCCGCGGAAAAATCGGCGGGAATTTTCGGTGCGATCGTCTGGGGTCAGGCCGCGGATGGAAAGAATGTCTATGTGCCGGTTTCCAACATCCAGGATCCGCCGCATGCGGGCGGTTTGCACGCCATCGCGCTGGCGACCGGCAAACAGGTATGGCTCGCTCCACCGGCCAATCCCATTTGTGCTCCCGGGCCGGGCTGCAACAAAGCCCAGGCGGCGGCGCCGAGCGTGATCGATGGTGTCGTTTTCGCAGGCTCCGCGGACGGCGCGCTGCGCGCCTATTCGACCGCGACAGGAAAGGTGATCTGGAGCGCCGATACCAACGGGGAATTTCCTACAGTCAATGGCGTGAAGGCGCATGGCGGTTCGATGATCGGTCCAGGCGCGGCCATTGCCGGCGGCATGGTTTACGTCAATTCCGGATACGGCTCGCATGAAGGGCGCGGCGGCAACCTGCTGCTCGCGTTCGGCGTCAAATAACGCCCGCGCATATCATTTGTCCGCCGGCAACGTGAACGCGACCAGGCTGTCGCCGCCACCCGGCGCGTGTAGCGCCGTCCCGCCCGTCGCCATGACCGCCACATATTGTTTGCCGCTTTTTCCCGTATAGGTGGCCGGCGAGGCGGTGGCCGAATAATCCAGCTTGTAGGTCCATAGCAGTTTGCCGGTTCTGCTGTCGAAGGCGCGGAAGCGCGCGTCATCGGTGCCGCCAATGAATGTCAGCCCGCTCGCGGTCAGGGTGGGTCCGCCATTGCTGGGACGTCCGGTTTCTTGCTTGCCTTGCGCGAAGCTGTCGGTGATGCCCAAGGTGATCTGCCAGGCAATGTCGCCGGTATTGGCGTTGATGGCGGTGAGATGTCCCCAGGGCGGCTGCTGGCAGGGATTCTGGTTTTTGTCCGCGAAATGCGCGGTGCTGAAACCCCACTTGCCGTTGGCGTCCCTGCTCAATTTTTCGACATAGCCCAGGCTGTTGGTATTGATGATGTAATAGCTGAGCTTGGGATCGAACGCGCCGCCGGCCCATTCCGCGCCGCCTTCGCCACCGGGAAAGCGGATGATGGAGCGGTCGGTGGGAATGGGCTCGAAGCGGATGCTGGGTTTCAGTTGATCCCGCTCGATCCAGGCTTGGCAATAATCATGCAGCGCCGGGGTCACCGTCGCCACTTCGTTGAGCGCGAATGCCATCCGCGCCAGCGGCACCGGCTTGTTGGGGACCGGCTGCGTCGGCCAGGCCTGTTCGCCCTCCGCCGTGCTGGGCGGCACGGACTGTTCAGTGATGCCGAAGATCGGCTCGCCCGTCACGCGGTTCAAGATGAACAGAAGGCCGGCCTTGTTGATGGCGGTGATGGCAGGGATGGTCTTGCCGTCCTTCCTGACCTCGATCAGCGTCGCGGGAGAAGAAAAATCCCAGTCCCAGATTTCATGATGGTTGATCTGGAAGTGCCACAGATACTTGCCGGTGTTGGCGTCAGCGGCCACCAGCGTATTGGCGAACAGGTTTTGGCCATGGCGGTCGCCGCCATAACGGTCGAAAGCCGGGGCGCCGAAAGGCATATAGACGATGCCGCGCTGCTGATCGACGGTCACGACATTCCACACATTGGTGCCCGAACGCTTGACCCAGCTGTCGCCCTGCCAGGTGTCATGCCCGACCTCGCCGGGCCGCGGCACGGCATGAAATTGCCATGCCAGCTTGCCGGTGCGCGCGTCCCAGGCCCGCACATCTCCGGCCGGACCCTGCGGTACTTCGCCGACACTCGAACCGATGATGATCAGGTTCTTGTAGATGGTCGGCGCAGAGCCATAACGATAGGGCGCGTCCGGAAAGCCGTTCATGACCTCCGGTGTTTTGGTATCGACTACACCGTGATTGCCGAACGCTTCCACCGGCAGGCCGGATTTCGCGGACAAGGCGATGATGTTTCCCTTGCTGGTGCCGAAGATGATTTCGCCGCCATGCGTTGTATCGCCCGGCCAATAGCCGATGCCGCGGATCGGGGTCTGCTCGCCTTCGGCAAGCTTATAAGTCCAGATTTCCTTGCCCGTTTCGGCATCCACCGCCACCAACCGCGCATAGGGGGTGGAGAAAATCATCACGCCGTCGATCACCAAGGGCGTGGTTTCCGAACCGGGCGCGCGATTGGAAGGTGGGGCGGCGGGATTGTGGGCCGGGTTCATGTGATAGGTCCAGGCCAGCTGCAGTTTGCTGACATTGGCAGGCGTGATCTGGGTGAGCGGTGAAAAACGCTGGCTGCCGGGATCGCGACCGAAGCTGGCCCAGTCGCCTTTGCTGTCGGCCGCAGCGGGAAGGGCGAGGGCCGTGGTGAGCAGGGCGGCGAGCAGAGTCTTCATGGCGGTCCCCGGATATCTTGTTTGTGGTATTTTGTTTGCGGGTATTTTGTTGGCCGGGAGTTTAGCGGCTGGTTTTAGATATAGAAGTCATTTTCATATTTGATCTGCAACAGACGCGGTGTTAGCGTCAGTCAAAAGCGCGACAGAAGCGTTTGCCGCTGCAGTGCGGCATCAACAGGGAAGCGGCGCTCAGCCGCGCGGGACAGCATCATGGACAAGCGGCAATTTCTTACCACTGGATTGGGGCTTGGCCTCAGTGCGACCGCTGCTTTTGCGCAAGGCGGCCGGCCCGCCGGCGTCGACGATCTGGGTCGCGGCCCTGGGGTGGCGGAGCCGAAGCGCGCGATCCCTACCCGCAAAGCGAAGACCACCAAACTGTTTTTGACACCGCCGGGCTGGCCCAATGCCATTGCCGTCGATCCCGCCAAGGGTTTCTGGGTCCAGGAACAGCGTCATGATGGCAACCGGGAAAAGGCCTGGCTGCTGGACTGGAACGGCAAGCTTCTCAACACCGTCACCACCAATTGCCAGAACACCAGCGGGATGACCTATGGCTATGGTTGCATCTGGAGCGGCGCCAATGGCGCTTCCGTAAAAAACCATCCCGAACCGCCGGTCAACGGTATCTTCCAGACCGATACCTCCTCCAAACAGATCAGCCATCGCCAGATTCCATTCGGGCCTGCCGACAATGGCGGTCCCTGCCATGGTGTCGCCTGGCAGAATGGCAAGCTCTGGATCAGTTCCAACCGCCTAGAATCCCTGGTGCGCCTCGATCCCAAGACCTGGCAGGTCGACTACATGTTCCCGCACACATTCCTGCCGGAGTTGAAGGACCGGATACACGGGATCGAATATGACGATAGCACCGGCTATCTGTGGCAAGTTTCCGGCACGCAAAAGCCCGATGTTCCCAATTATGACGGCTATACCCCCAAGTTGATCAAATACGACATCAAGACCGGCGCCGTGGTCGAGATCGTGGAGTTCGTTCCCGGCTCCTGCGACCCGCACGATCTCGCCATCCACAATGGCGTATTCTATGGCGTCGATGCCGGCGAGCATCCGCGTTGGTCGATCGACAATCCCGCCTATCAGCGTGCCGGCTGGCCGCCGCTCAACAGCCCGTTCGGCGGCTATGTTTTCAAGATCGACTTCATCTGACGGGAGATAAAGTTGACCCCGTTCAGACCTTCTGTGTTCGGCGCCCTGTTTGCTGTGCTGTTCTGTGCCGGCACGGCCGTCGCCGCCGAACAGAAGTTCGAGACGCGCCTGACGCCGGCGCCGTTCGACGGCGCGATGCGCGCCAATGTGCAGGGCGACGGCCAGGTTTCGGCCAGCCTGGATGGCAAGAGCCTGACGGTGACCGGCAATTTCATGGGGCTGCCCTCGGCCGCCACCACCGCCAAACTCTATAGCGGCACGGGCATCGGCATTCCGGGTGATGCGATCCTGGATCTCGCGCTGGGCGGCCAGAGTGAAGGCACGCTGTCGGGAAAATTCACGCTGAATGCAAAACAGTTGGCGGCGCTGAAGCTGGGGCACGTCTATGTCCAGATCAACAGCCAGAAGGCGCCGAACGGCAATCTCCAGGGCTGGCTGCTGCCGGAACATCCCTTTCCCGGCCCCGATGTGCCGGTGAAGGGGCACGGATTTTTGCCGCAGCTCGATGTGCCGGGAAATTGGACCCAGAAATAATTCGCCATGAGGAAAAGCAACATGCGCGGATTTGTTTTCATGGCTGCCGCCGCGGCCATCGCCGCAACGGGCGTCTGGATTGGAAGCGGCGTCGCACAGACGGCCGAAGGTCCCTTCACCCCGGCGCAAGCCACGGCGGGACGCACGGCCTATGCCGCCAGTTGCGCCGGCTGCCATCAGGCCAATTTGTCCGGCTCCGGCGAGCAACCGCCGCTGGCCGGCCCGGGCTTCATGGCGGCCTGGGGCCGACGCACCGCCAAGGAACTGTATGA
>Ga0193753_10004288_pt1 | contig 10236 bp, 8 predicted proteins | sample H1c2metaG_FD_144925 | JGI IMG/M metagenome (GOLD analysis project Ga0193753, IMG submission 144925) | Soil microbial communities from a riparian zone of the East river system, Colorado, United States - H1c2 | ecosystem: Environmental > Terrestrial > Soil > Riparian zone | place: USA: East River... | reverse complement strand
GTGAAATTATGTACGCCGTTCACCATCAGGGGCGTGGACTTGATATCGACCGCGCCTACCCCGCGCTGCGAACTGACATTCGCAATGCGATACATCCACGCCAAAGCGAGCGAATGAATCGTCGAAGAGTTGATCTGCCGCAGGGTGCTGAAGCGACGGCCGCTGTAGTCGCCGTTATATGTCGGCCAGGAAGTCGTCGGCGGCTCTCCGATAGATTGTGGGTTGAGGATTTGCGCAACGGATAGGCCGCTGGGAAGGGCGGCAAGCAGCAGCAAGATGGCCAGACGAGGCATAGTCACTTCAGCATCCTATCCTTGCAGATTGGCCCGGTTGAGTCTCGTGCCGTAAAATCAGAAAACGATGGCAGCAACAAATTGAAGATCCTGATTACCGGTACCTGTGGTTTTGTCGGTAACAGGCTCGCATTGGCGCTCCGGCATCTCATCGACAACGCCGAAATCTGTGGCATCGACAATCTGCTGCGCCCCGGAAGCGAAATCAACCGGAATTCAGCGGTAGCCGCGGGCATCCGTTTTTTCCACGGCGACCTGCGCTTGCGCAGCGATCTGGAAGCGCTGCCTGCCTGCGAGTGGGTCATCGACGCGGCAGCGAATCCCAGCGTTCTGGCCGGCGTCGACGGACGTTCGAGCGCGCGCCAAGTCAGTGAGCATAATCTCTCCGGCACGCTCAATCTGCTCGAATATTGCCGCGAGCATAAGTCCGGTCTCGTTCTCATCAGCACAAACCGAGTGTATTCGGTTCGCGATCTCGCCGGGCTCCCGGTGCGCGACGGCGGCTCCAGCTTCGCCTTGGACGAAACGCGGCCTCTACCCGCCGGCGTAAGCGCGCGCGGCCTCACCGAGCAGTTTCCCGTGCGCCAGCCCATTTCGATTTACGGAGCCACGAAACTTGCCTCAGAAATCATGGCGATCGAATACGGCGCCACTTTCGGATTTCCCGTCTGGGTTGACCGCTGCGGCGTACTCGCGGGAGCCGGCCAGTTTGGCACCGCCGAACAGGGCATCTTCTCGTATTGGCTGCACGCCCATGCGGCGCGCCGCGCCTTGCGATACATCGGCTTCGGCGGGCGCGGCCTCCAGGTCCGAGACGCCTTTCATCCCGATGATCTCGCCGTGTTGATCGCGCGGCAGATTCGCCGCACTCCTCCGTCCGAACCGATTTACAACGTAGGAGGAGGACCCGCGAACACCATGTCCCTGGCCCAGCTAACGGCCTGGTGCGACCACCGCTTCGCGCCTCACCAGCCGCAGCCTGACAACCGCGAACGCCCCTTCGACGCTCCCTGGATGGTCATGGATTCTGCTCGCGCACGAGCCGAATTCGACTGGGAGCCCACGCGGACACTTCCTTCGATCCTGGACGAAATCGCCGCGCACGTCGAAACGAATCCCAACTGGCTGGTCCGGTGCAGCGCGCTATGAATTCCAATTTCGTGCGCCCGGACGCCCCTCCTCTCAAATTGTTGAGCATCGTCATTCCGGCCCGCGACGAAGAAGCCTGCATCGCGTCCACGGTCGAGCATCTCTACGTCGAGTTGAATATTCACGGTGTCCCGCACGAGATCGTGGTCGTCGACGACGGCAGCACCGATTCCACTTGGCAGAAATTGCAGCAAGCTTGCGAGCGCGTCCCCACGCTCCGTCCCATCCGCAACACAGGGCTGCACGGCTTCGGCCGCGCCATCATTTTCGGCTTCGATCACATGACCGGTGATTCCGTGGTTGTCATGATGGCCGACGAATCCGACGATTGCCGCGACGTGGTCCGCTACTGGAAATTGCTCAACGAGGGCTGGGATGCCGTATTGGGCTCACGCTTCACCAAGGGCGGCGGAGTAATCGATTATCCGGCATTGAAACTGCGCATAAACCGGCTTGCGAATTTCTTCATACGCATGCTGTTTCGCATTTCCTTGAACGACACCACCAACGCCTTCAAGGCTTACCGCCGAACCGTCATCGATGGCTGCCGGCCGCTGCTCGCTCCCCACTTCAATCTCACCGTCGAACTGCCCCTCAAGGCCATTGTTCGCGGCTATACGTGGACGGTTATTCCCATCACTTGGCGCAATCGCCGCACCGGTCAGGCAAAGCTCAAAATCAAAGAAATGGGCAGCCGTTATTTGTTTATCTGCCTGTATGTCTGGCTTGAAAAATATTTTAGCGGCGGCGATTTCCGCAAGGCCGGCTGATGAATCACGGCCTATTTACAGAGATGCGGCTCGCCAATCGCCAGCCACTGCCCCCAACCGCGGCCATGGTCCTCTGCAACGATTTGCAGATGCTGAGCGTTTGGCGGCAGGTCGACTGCCCAAAAGCCCCACTTAGTATCTGAGCCAATTTGAGGCACTGACGCGACCGCTTCCCCTGTGTCTGCATTGATCACGGTTTCCGAAAGACCTTCGACGGAAGGTCCGTGCGCACTAGCCAGCGCCAGGCAATTTCCCACGGGTCTAGCGAACGGAACCGACGTGAGCACGCCCGTATTCGCGTCGCTTCCGGCATAGCTCTCGTAGTAAGTGGTCGCCGCGGGCACATCGATCGGCGTGCCCGGAAGTGGCTCATTTTTGATCCAGCTTCCTTTCGCCTCCCAGCGCATCGGCTGGATCGGATCGCCAACCTGATCGGGGTGCAGAATCCGGAGCGGAGGGATCGCGGTGGGCTTCCCGGCCGGAACGAGCGCCTTGCCGCGACCCTCAATCGTGTAAGGCGAGAACGACTTACTTTGGAAGCTGAGATTTACGTATCCCAACCAGGCGATTGACTGCGGAGTCTCATAGGATGCAAGTCCGCGCGGCAATCCGCCTGGCAGCTTTTTGCCAAACCCGACGATTCGCCCTTGATCGTCTAAAAATACGAACTCTTGCGGATGCCAGATCCGCCGTGGTGAATCGGTCCATCCGATCACAACCAGTCCTGACTCGAGCGGATAACTAGCAGTAATGGCGCCCGCTTGGCGGTCGTTCGAAACAAAGCGAAAAGCCGCGGAAGCCGGTTTCCCCAGCCAATCCGTTCTGCCGTCCGCAAACGTCGACGCACGATTCTTGCGCAGTATTGCCAGCCACTGCTTCACTGGCGCTCCGCTCGGATACACCGTCTCCATCAGTCCCGGATCGTCGACGCCCGACTCAAAAGCCAAAGACGCCAATTGGCTATTCAACAGACTGCTTCTCGCAAAATCAGACCAATCGTAAATCCGGCGCGACCTGCTGGTGAGCGCAAAACACACCAGGACAACACTCAGGAACCAAGCCCAGAGATAGTACCGCGACTTACCAAGCAGCCATCCAGCAGCTAGAATCAAAGCCGCGTGGGCTGCCAATGGAACGGTGATGTACCTGTGCGCGGTGGCCGCGGAAAAAGCCCCATCCTGCGGGTTCATTCTTCCCATCGCCGTGATCGCCGCGGTGAGAAGGCAGAAAAGATAAAAGCCGAGGAGAACGATACTGGTCCTGCTGTTCAATAACCCGCGTTTGAGCGCCAACAAGATAAAAACAAAATAGACGGCCAGTTCGAGGAGACCGATGCAAACTCCGAGCCGTGGTCCGGCAACAGTGAAAGGCATCCCAAGATAGGCGCCCACGAAAGAAAGTGTGTAAAAAGGATGAGTGAGCAGCGCAGCGAAGTTAATCCCGGCCGAAAAATGATAGTCGACGAAATACAATCCAATCGATAGGGTGGCACTCCCGGCCAGAATCAACAACTGGGACTTACTCAAGCGCAGAACCCAAGTAGCCAACAGCATCACTGCCCAGAAGAACAAGCCATTCGCGGACGTATAAGTACAGACGACGGCACACCCGATGGAACCGCCGAGATACATCCAAGATCGCCTCGAACCCGGCGCGCGCGCGAGCAGGAAGAGCGCCAGCACCGCAGTCGCCAATAGGAGGGACCACTGTACAAGAAATGGGCCGGCAGCCGAAAACGCGCCGCCCGCCCAACCCATCACGGCGCCGGCAAGAAAAATCGCGCAAGCGCGGGCGAACAAAGGTAGCTGCCTGTTTCGGTATAGCGTCGCGGAAAGCAAAAGCCAGGTGCCGAAATAAAAGAAGACATTGAGCGCGACTGGCAGAATTTCGCGCCCGCGGAAGAACAAATAATCGGCGGCAAAAATAATTTCAGGAAAAACGATCCGATGCTCGCTGTGCTGCTGCCAGAGAACGCGAAAATCCAGGTTGCGATAGTGATCGATCTGCCCTACAGTATCCCAATAATCGAAATAAGGAAGCGGCGAGTACGAGCCGATAACCGTCCTTCCGAAGCTAACCCAGATAGTGGCCATCCAGGCTAGCAGAGCTATTGCAATCGCAAATCTAGCGGCTCGCATTCACTTCAACGTCACCAGATAAGCCGTGAGATTGTGCATATCGCTGTCATTGTATTGGTCAAGCAGCCGCCGATGTGGGGCCAGCTTGTCTTCCACCGCAACCTTGACTCCCTTCGCGCGAGCGTAGGAGTGAAATTCGCCCTCACCGTCGATCAAAGAGATATCGAAGTCGTCCAGTTGTTTGAGCGTTCCGTTCACCTGCTCGCCCGAGGGAAGAGTCACGGTAACCTTTGCTGGCTCCCGGCTGGCTGGGTAGAGGAAAGCTTGCTGCAGGTCGGACGGGTTGAGTTTCGTCGCGATGTGTAGTAAGTCGCCGGTCACCGAATGGCAGGTGTTGCACTTACCCGTACCATTGAAATAAGCTTCGCCCGCGCTCGCATTTCCCGTAACAATGTTTCTTACTTGGTAGGTGCCACGGTTGGCGACAAGCTCCACCTGCATGTGGAGAAATTCCGCCAAGTCAGCGAGCTGCGCTTCCGTGAGCGCGGGAAAGGCCGGCATCCCGCGCGCCGCTCTGCCGTTATGCACGACGGGCCCGATTTCTTCGCCTTTGTCATCGTGCAGCACGATACTCGACCGAAGCAAATCAGGGCCAGTGTCGCCGCCGCGCGCGTTGGCGCCGTGACAAAAGGAGCAGTTAGCCGCAAACAACGGCTTGCCACGCGCTGCCGCCGCCGCATCCGGCTGCCGCCCCAAACCCAAGAACTCGCGCGTGCCGGCAGCCCCGCGCCGCCCTTGTCCGGGATGCGGCGCGGTTTGGGCAGCCAGGACGGCAGATGTCAAGACGATGAGCAGTATCCGCACTCCTGGATTCTAGATCATCGCGTGGCCGCGGCGCGCGCCACGATGACGCCCGCGCTCGAAGCCATCGAATCGTAATATGTAGTGAATCGCTTGGGCTCTGGCGCGCTGTTGTACAGCTTCAGATTGTTCGCCCATCGATAGCCGATAGGCTGATACCAAAGTTCCACTTCGATCCGAAAAGGGCCAGGCGCGCTTCCGGTCTCGACTGTGTACCGCACGCGGTCGCCAGCATCCGTGAAATCGGGATCGTCCGCGGCTCCGCCATACACGGCGATATCCTTGTCCGCGCTTCGCTTGTCGAAGCCGTGGGGGAGAAGCCGATTGTCCTTGAGATACCCTACGGCTGACAACAGCCCCGTAGTCACATGGCCAGCCGGATCCTTGAGGATGGATTCATAGATTTGGACCTGATCGCTGCTGGCGATCTCGCTGTAGTGTGGTTCAAAGCGAGCGGAATCGGTGTCATTGTCGTTCCCTTGGATCGACCCGTCCCGATTCATCGCGCCCGATTCGAACACGATCCGGCCGTTCGCATCGCGCACAACCACGTGCAGCCACGCGCGGCGCGACGGATAGGCAGTCGGAAACTTGTGGCCGCTCGAGTTTTCTACGAAGACCTCCGCCTCGAGCCGCCCCGCAACGAGATCGACGCGGTCAATGTGGATGCGTGACGATTTCTCTTCCAGAAAGGTGATCGTCGCCTCCGCGGCAGAATGAAGCTCCTGCGGAAGCGCATCTACCAGGAGTTCATCCCGATACCTGTTCAACATTCCTTGCAGGAAGAAATTTCCCGCAACGAATACGTGTTGATGCAGTCCTTCGCGCGCGATACCCAAGACTTTGCTGATCGGTGTAGGCTCTTTGACCTCCGGCATGTGGCAAGCCTGGCAAGTCTGCTTGTCGCGGTAGTCGCTGTGCAGCCACTCAAGGTAGGGCATCTGCTCGGGTAACTCGCCAATAACCTTTCCATCCGGTCCGAGAGCCTTGGTATAGAGTTGATGGCACGTAGCGCATAACTTCGAATCGCGGATATGCGAATCCTCCGTCGGGCGAAAACCGCCCGTCGAAGTCCGCATGATCGTCTGGTTTCCCTTCTCGATATCGAATGGCCCGTATTCCGGATGCACGTCCTTCGATTCCGGTGCATGGATGAGGAATCCGCCGTTGAAGCTTTCGCGCGTTCCAAGCCGGTCTTTCGCGATCTGGTGGCACACCGAACACGACACACCGTCTTCGGCTTCACGGCCCTCCGTCTTGTCCGAATCGAATGGCAGATGATCGAAGACTTTTCCCGTGCGGCCTCGCAGCTTCGCTTCGAATCGGCTGATGGGCATATGACAGGTTGAGCACTCGTCCTCGATCGCAGCCTGCGCGCCAGGATGATCGATCGATTCCCGCCGCACGCTCGCTTGCCAGTACGGATCGCGCGACGAATTTGCCATGATGCTCGCGCGCCAGGCGAACCCGATGGACACGTCCTGCCCGGAAGCCGTGGTTAGTCCGTTGTGACATGCGAGGCAGCGATCGGAAGTCTGAAAAGTCCGGTCTTTGCCGTCACTAGGCGCCACCGAAAAAAGAAGGAGCGTCCCCGCGAGCAAATTATTTTTCATTACCAACCTTGTGTCAATTTGCCGTCAGCCCAGTCCCACAATATGTAGAACAGCACCTGCGTTTGTCTATTGCCCGTATTGGTTACCGGAATTCGGACCCCCACATTCCCGCGTATGTGTTGCCGCCTGCTAAGTGTTACCTGAAACTGCGGCACGACGTCCCAGTCCGTGCTCGCTCCCGTTGCCAGGTCCCGATTCGCCAAAAATTCAACCATCGGCGACCACAGCCGGCCGAGACCCTCGTTCGGGGCGAAGCTCTTGCCCACAACGGAATTCCAGAAAACGGATCGCGGCGTAGTCTCAGTGTGCGTAGGCAAATCGGCTCCGCCTTGCAATTGGAGAAAAAATTTGGCGGGCAGCAGTTGCCCATAGGCCGCAAAGGTTTCGAACGTTGTTACACCCGTTCCGGACCCCCTGGCTTTGTTACCCGTGGGTAAGGCGATCTCACCAACCAAACTGAATATCGATCCTGTCCGAAGGCTAGAGAATAGTTCCCGCTTAACGCCGATGGAAGAGTCTCCAAATCCGCCATACCATGTGTGATTCTGATCCTGAAATGTGAATGGAACGCTCACCTCGATTTCGTTCTTCACTCCAAAGCGCTGCTCGTACACGGCTGTCGTCGAAACACCCGGTGCCCCGCGTGCGTTTAGAGCGGTCGTAATGACCGCTTCATTCTCGGGAAAGGCTTTGTCGGTGATCAGCGCGCGAGGCAAGTTCAATTCGCCGCGCGGCCAGGACGAATTGCTGCAAAATCCACGCAGGTACTCGATCACCTTGTTGATCTGACTGTTCGTGAGGGCCTCGCCAAATGACGGCATGATTTGTGAAAATCCTCGAAACCGGCCTCCGTGCACGATCACGGCCTTCCAGTCCGTATTCAACTCAGGCGTGGTCTGGTCGCACTGGGTAAAGTCTGGGAATGACTGCGGCTTCGTGAACCCGACCGTCGATTCGGGTGCACCCTTCCCATTCGCAGCGTGGCAGGCCACGCACGCGGCTTCATAGATTTGCTTCCCGGTGTCTAGCTTCAGTCCGGGATACTTTCCGGACTGCGCAAACAACGAGAGCGCAAACGTCGCGACCATGGAAGCAACTCTGAGACACACTATCGCCTCAGGTTAGCCGCCATAAGCTAAACAGAAGATAAATCTTGGCTCTTCGTGTGATTATCGTGTGTGCGGCTGCTTCTGATCGAAGATGAAAACGACGTGGCCCGGATGATTGCTAAAGGACTGCGCCAGGAATCGCATGCCGTCGATATTGCCGCCGACGGCGCGTCCGGGCTGGATAAGGCCCTATCGCATCCCTACGATCTGATCGTCTTAGATATTCGATTACCCGTAAAGGACGGCTTTGCCGTGTGCCGCGAATTACGGCAAGCCGGTCTACAGACACCCATTCTGATGCTGACCGCGAGCGGAGCGTATCAGGATCGAGTCAACGGGCTCGATCTGGGAGCGGACGACTATCTGGTCAAGCCCTTCGATCTTAACGAGCTCTTGGCGCGCGTGCGCGCGCTGCTTCGCAGAAGGCCTTTGCTGCAAGACCCGATCATTCGCGTGGACACGCTCGAAATCAATACGCGATCGCAAACCGTCAGGAGGGCTGGGGAATTCATTCGCCTCACCGCCAAGGAATACGCGCTGCTCGAATGCCTTGCGCGCGAGGCTGATATGCTGCTTGGGCGCGAAAGGATCTCGGAACAGGTCTGGAACGAATCGTACGATCCCTTCTCGAACCTGATCGAGGAATACATCAAAAGGCTGCGGAAAAAAATCGACTTCGCGGGACAGAAGCCGCTGATCCACGCCCGGCGCGGCCAAGGTTATATCCTCACCGGAAGCGAATTCGCATGAACGCCGTTCGCCATTGCCTCTCGTTCAAGCAGGGGAATCGCTATTTCGAACGTTGTCCGCCCTGGATGCGATTCAACCAGCGTGAGCGTGCCGTCATGGCCTTCCACGATCGATTTCGCAATTGCCAACCCTAGACCCGCGCCCGCTTCGTTGCCGGGCCGGATTTCTCGATAGAAGCGTTCGAAAATCCGCTCTTGCGAGGCTTCCGAAATACCCGCGCCGCTATCGGTTACCGAACAAACCCAGCTCTTTCCACGCTTTGAAAGGACAACCTCGATGCTTCCGCCCGCTGGCGTAAACTTCACCGAGTTATCGAGTAAAATCAACACAGCCTGCTTGAGTAGATCCGCGTCGCCCCGGCACTCGGCCTCCGCAAGACCGCGAAGCTTCAGTGTTTGCCGCTTTTCACTGGACAGCTCCTTTGCGGCGCGTAGTGCATCGGAAAGTACATCGTCCAGATACATTTCTTTGAGTTCGACTCTTAATGGAGCGGCATCGGCCTGGGATAGAAAGAACATGTCGTCGACTGTCCTTCGAAGCTGCAGCATCTGCTGTTCGATCAATTGCAGCGAGTCTTGGCAATCGCGAAGATGCGCGTTGCGATCGCGCCGGGTAACTTGAGCAGCCGCGAGAGCGATGGTAACGGGTGTTCGGATCTGGTGAGAGGCGTCCGCCATAAAGCGCCGCTGCAGCGTGAATGCCGCCTCGAGCCGGTCCAGTAAGGAATTGAACCGCAGTCCGAGCGTGCCTATCTCATCGTCTTGGTTGCTCAACTTGACACGAGCGCTGAGATCCGCAGATGTGACTGCGTCAACGGTTCGAGCCAGTTGTTTGAGCGGCCGCAGAGATCGCTCGGCCAGAAAATATCCCGCGAGCCCGGCGAGACCGAGCCCGATCGGAACGAAAACGAATAGCCCAATACAAATGGGCGCAAGCTGCGCGAGAACCGGCGCAACCGGTTTAGCCGAATAGATTTGATACGTGGTAGCGAATTGTTGCGCTCGGAAACTGCGGGCCGCGATCCGAAATCCATCAACGGGTATTCCATTCCTGAGCGCGTCCGGCGCGATGCCGCGAAGGTCGAATCCACTCTGCACTCCTTTGTAGGCCACGATGCGACGGCCTTCGCGGATGAGGATCTGCGTATCGCCAAGAGCAGAGCTTCCGCCCTCATCCAGTACCAGTTGCAAATCCCTCTCGCCGCCGGATTTGGTCGGGTGTTCGCTCAATTCGTGCTCGGCGGACATGGCAGTTGCGCCGGCCGCCACCTGCAAAGCGGCATCAAGCTTTAGATACGCATCATTCCTCACCACGACGTAGGCCGACACGGCAAGCGCGATCACAATGGCTCCGAAAAGCGCGGTGAAGGAAATCGTCAAGCGGGCTCGTGTAGACATTCTGGTTCGGCTTTCATCATAAGATGAAGTTCTCGATGCCACGATTCGCCTTCGGTTTCTTCATAGGTCTGATCATTCTGCCGCTGCTCGGCTGGCTGTATTTCCGCTTCGGCTACGCGCCGGTCGCTACGGCATCCTCGCCAATGCCGTTTGAAAAGCAGTTGGCGCACATTGCGTTAAAGGCACGCATTCGGAACGAAGCGCCGAAGAATTCGA
>Ga0193753_10004287_pt1 | contig 10237 bp, 9 predicted proteins | sample H1c2metaG_FD_144925 | JGI IMG/M metagenome (GOLD analysis project Ga0193753, IMG submission 144925) | Soil microbial communities from a riparian zone of the East river system, Colorado, United States - H1c2 | ecosystem: Environmental > Terrestrial > Soil > Riparian zone | place: USA: East River... | reverse complement strand
CATGGCAACGACGAGCACCGTTACTTTGGAGGGAGCCGAAAAAGGCTTCGCGACGACCCGGTTCGACGCGCTTCTCGGCTGGGCGCGTAAATATTCGCTGTTTGCGTACCCCTTCGTCACCGCGTGCTGCGGCATGGAGTTCATGGCGCTGACGAGCCCGCGCTTCGACATCGCCCGCTTCGGCGCCGAGGCACCGCGGTTCTCGCCGCGGCAAGCCGATTTGCTCTGGGTGGTCGGCACCATCAGCCAGCGGCAAGCGCCGGCCCTCCGGCGCATTTACGAACAGATGATGGACCCGAAGTACGTCCTCGCGTTCGGCACGTGCGCGAGCTGCGGCGGCTTCTACGACAATTACACGACCGTGCCGGGCATCGACAAAGTCATCCCGTGCGACGTCTACGTCCCCGGCTGCCCGCCGCGCCCCGAAGCCGTCCTCGATGGCCTGATGCTTCTGCAAGACAAGATCGCCCGCGGCGATCGCACCCCCGCCATCGTCAAGCCGCGCACCGATCCGGTGCCCGACCTCGTGCAGCTCCGCCGGGGCGACGATGCGCTCACGTTGAGCGAGAAGGAAGCGCGCCTCAAGGCGGAAAAGGCGCTTCGCGATCTCGGCCACACCGGTAAGCCGAGGGTGACATGAGCAAGGCCGTTCTCCAAAAGCTCAAGGCGAAGTTCGGCGACGCCATCCTCGAGACGCACAGCGATCTGGAAATCGAGCGTCGACTCGTCACGGCGCAAAGCTGGAAGAGCATCTGCCAGTACCTGCGCGACGAGTCGACGCTCGATTTCGACATGTTCGTCGACCTTTGCGGCGTCGATTACCCGGCCCGTCTGCCGCGCATGGAAGTCGTTCTGCACCTCTACTCGACGACGCGGCGGCACCGCGTGCGCCTCAAGACCCGCGTTGGCGACGAGGACATGGAGGAGGCGAACCTCGATAGCGTTACGAGCGTGTGGGTCGGCGCCGATTGGTTCGAGCGCGAGGTCTACGACTTGAGCGGCGTGACGTTCCGCGGCCATCCCGATCTGCGCCGCATCTTGATGTACCCCGAATTCCAAGGCCACCCGCTGCTCAAGGACTACCCGGCGCAAAAGACGCAGCCGCTCGTGGAGTACCGCACGGAAGCCGAGGCGGGCGTACCGCTCGAAAAGCAGGCGCCGTTCCGGGCCGACGAAGGGATGTCCTTCGGGCGCTTCGATTGGTTGCACCGGAACGACGAAGAGAACCCGACGGACGAGCCGCTCGGGGTCGTGCACTCGATGAAGCCGTCCCCCGAAGCGGGCTATCGCAACGGCGCGGATGCGGGCGCGAACCACACCCCGCCCGAGCCGCACCAACCGAAACAGGGACCGAAGCAGGACCCGAGCCAGGAAAAGGTAAGCTGATGGAGCCCATCGATCTCGAGCTGGAAGAGGGCGAGCTCGAGCTTCCCGCAGAGCCCATGCACTTGAACATGGGTCCTTCGCACCCGGCCATGCACGGCACGGTGCGCATCGTTCTCGAGCTTTCGGGCGAGACCATCGTCAAGGCCGACGTGCAGATCGGCTACCTGCATCGCGGCTTCGAAAAGATGTGCGAGCGCGGCACGTGGGCGCAGGTTTTCCCGTACGTCGACCGCCTCAATTACGTCTCGCCGATGCTCAACAACGTCGGCTATGCGCTGGCGGTCGAGAAGATGTGCGGCATCCAGGTGCCCGACCGCTGCCAGTGGTACCGCATGGCGTTGGGGGAACTGGCGCGCATCAGCGACCACCTGACCTGCACCGGCGCCATGGCGATGGAGCTCGGCGCGTTCACGCCGTTTCTCTGGTTCATCAAAGCACGCGAGATGGTGTGGGACATCCTCGAAGAGGAGACCGGCGCCCGCCTCACGCACTCGTTCGGACGCATCGGCGGCATGGCCGCCCCGCCCACGCGCGGCTTCAAGGAGCTTTGCCGCGGCGCCCTCGCCCAGATCATCCACATCGTGGAAGAGGGCGAGAAGATGCTCCTAAGGAACCGCATCTTCATCGATCGCCTCGAAAACATTGGCATCATCAGCGGCAAAGACGCGGTTGCGCTCTCGTGGACCGGCCCGTGTCTGCGTGCGTCCGGCGTCGCGTACGACATTCGCAAGGCGCACCCGTATTTGAAGTACGACGAGGTCGATTTCGACGTTCCCATCGGCAAGCACGGCGACAACATGGACCGGTTCCTCGTTCGCCTGGAGGAGATCCGCCAGTCCAAGCGCATCCTCGAGCAAGTCCTCGAGCGGATGCCCGACGATGGCCCAGTGAGTGTCGACGATCCGCGCGTCATGCTGCCGCCGAAGGGCGACGTGTACACCACCATCGAAGCCACGATTCAGCACTTCAAGCTGATCATGGAAGGCGCGAAAGTCCCCAAGGGCGAAGTCTACTCCTACACCGAGGGCGGCAACGGCGAGTTGGGCTTCTACATGGTGTCGGACGGATCGGGCACCCCGTACCGCGTTCGCATCCGTCCGCCCTGCTTCCCCATCGTTGCGGGGCTCCAAAAGCTCATCACCGACCGCATGCTCAGCGACATCGTGCCCACCTTCGGCTCGCTGAACATGATCGGCGGCGAGTGCGATCACTGACCCACGGGCCAATCCCGAATCACTTCTTCTTCAGATGCCTCGCGAGAAGCTTGCTCCCGACGAAGGTGATGCCGTGCTTCGCAAGGCGCATCATCTGCTTATCGTGAGGCACGAAGTCCACGCGACCTGACGCAACCCAGAACCAATCGGAGATGCGTGCGCCGGGCTTGAGGTGATGCTCGAGTTGGTCGATTGCGTTCTTACGCTTCTCGATGACCGTCGAGACCTCGTTTGTGTATGCGGAATGAGGTTCCAGTCCGACCACCTTCGCGGTCTCGTCGTGGCCCAACAGATAGTCCCAGCGGTGTTCTCTCTCGTGGCCCTTCTTGGTTGCTTCGTCCAAATCGAGGCTGTCCGCAAACGATTCGCGTATCTCTTCTGCGATGAAGCCGCGATGGCTCTTTTTTACCGCAGCGAGGCCATCCTCGACGTCGTCCACGAGGCGGCTCGTGGCTCGAAGTACGGATCGAACGCCTTTCATTTCGCGGCCGCCTGGTTGACCGCCTTCCGAACCGCGTCGGCAAATTGGGAGCTAAACCCCGCGAGGCCGCCCCACCCCGAGACGTCGTCATCCTCCGACTCGGGATCGAGGGTCGAGACGTCTTTGGAGTGCACTCGGCGATCGCTTTCGAATCGCAAAAGGTGGGTGCGTACCTTCGCCCGGAGAGCCGCCTCCGCAACTTTCTTCAAAGGTGCCGACGTACCGACCCCGAACGCGTCACAAATGAGCTTCCACGGAGCCTTGGTTTCTTGCATCCGCCGCAACATCCACGCAACCGTGAGCACGAGGGGAGAATGGGTCGACAGAACGACCTTGTAACCTCGCCACAGAAGGTCGAGAACGAGGAGCATGAAGACCGTGACGGCCTGAGGGTGCAAGCCCATCTCGGGTTCTTCGATGACAACGTATTCGATGTCCGGTTGTTTGAGGAACTTCCGCGGCGGCAGCAAATGATAGAGCCCGAGCAAGAGCGGCGTGAACTCGCGCTGTCCGGCGGTCCAAGTCATAAACGGCAATTGGGCACTGCCGTGAGAGAGCCGCAGGCGCTTCGCGTGCTGTGGGTCCTCCTCGACACCGACTTTGCCGCCATGAAAGACGGCATCGTCGATAAGGTCGCGATATTCTCGCTTCAGTACGCGATCGAGGGGGAAAAGCTCGCTACCGTCCTTGGCGCTGAAGCGATCGAAGAGATTCTGACTAAAGAGCCGCGCGACAGCGGGTGTCTCTGCCGTCAGCTTTTGGAAGGGCGCAGCCCAACCGTCGCTGATGAGCATCGCTCGATGCGCCGGAATGAAAAACACGCGTTCTTTTCCATTTCCCAGCCTGCCGATGTTCCCCAGAAGAATGGCTTTCCTGTCGAACTCAACATTCGTCGCGCCGTTATGCCACGCGGCCCCCATCCCCACGCCGAAGAGTAGATCGATAAGGAAAGCGGGGTTGCTTACGTTCTGCCCAGCATCGCGGAGAGCGGACACGAGCTGCCTTCCATCGAGCGCGACTTTCAGCCACTGAAGCGCCAGACTCTTGCCCGTCCCCTGAGGTCCAACGAGAATCGTAAGATCACCGAGACCGATCGAGACTTCGGCCATGTGCGCGAAATTCCTGATCCGCAGGGTCGCCATGGGCTTTCCTTGCTACCACGAATCATCTGGGTCACATCACTTCGGTCGCGACGTCGTCGCTGGTCGGCCCGTAGTCGAGGGCGCCGACGTCGGCCGCTGGCTCGGAGGCAGGTGTGGAGCCGCACCCTGCGGCGAGGGCCGAGGCGAGGGAGGCGGCGGCAATGAAGAGGCAATGGAAGGACGTGCGACGCGGCATGAAAGGTCTCCTTGTGAGGGGAGGCGCTCTGGCCATCCCCAATGGGAAGGGCCGCGCGCTTGTCGCGCGTAAATCGTCCTGGCTGCTTCAAAAGGCGCCAGACGCTCACGTCGAGCTGGCTCTGCGGGAGCGCCCAGTGGGGCGACATTTCCCTACCGTGCCTGAGAACGCGAGATAGAACGCCCCCGGGCCTTCGCCCCCGGCCTTCCTTGGGATCGCAGCTAGTGCTTCCAGTTCGGCGAAAATCGTGGCAGATCGTGGTCGCTCATGCCGACCTTCACGTACGACGGTACCGCGATACCCTTCGAGCCCGGCGAAACCATCATCAAAGCCGCTTGGCGCCAAGGAATCGAGATTCCGCACTATTGCTGGCACCCGGGGCTCAGCGCACCGGCCAATTGCCGCATGTGCCTCGTGGAAATCGCCCCGCCCCCCGGTCAACGCGGCTTGATGCTCGACGTGCTCGAGTGGGACGCCGCGCTCGGCGACTATCGCCCCCGTCAAAAGCCGAAGCTCCAACCGGCCTGCCAGATGGCGGCGCAAGACGGCATGCAGGTGCGCGGCGACACGAGCGATCACGTGCGCGATGCGCGAAAAGGGGTGCAAGAGTTCCTCCTTTTGAATCACCCCGTCGACTGCCCGATTTGCGATCAATCGGGTGAGTGCAAACTGCAAGACTATTGGCTCGAGCACGGGCAGTACCAAAAGAGGATGCGCGACGAGCCGATCCACAAGCCCAAGGCGGTGCGCTTCGGCCCCACCATCGTCTACGACGCCGAACGCTGCGTCATGTGCACGCGCTGCATCCGCTTCATGGACGAAGTGGCCAAGGACCCCGTTCTCGACATGCGCGAGCGCGGCAACTTGAACGAGGTCTTCGTGGCCCCCGAGCGCGAGCTCACGGGGCATTACACGTTCATGACGGAGCACGTGTGCCCCGTCGGCGCGCTGACCACGGTCGACTTCCGCTTCAAGGCGCGCGTCTGGTTCTTGCGCACCGCCAAGAGCGTCTGCCAGGGCTGCGCGACCGGCTGCAATGCGCACCTCGACTACGATCCGCGTTACAACAAGGTGTATCGCTATCGCCCGCGCGACAACGAGCAGGTGAACCAGTATTGGATGTGCGACGAGGGGATGGTGAGCTACAAGCGCGCACACACCGGGCGCGTGCTCGAGCCGCGCGCAAAAGGCGGCGCCGCGACGCTCAAGAAAGCGCTCAGCGACGCGAAGAGCCACTTCGAAGCGGTGCCCGGCGAGGCGGTCGCGGTCGTCCTGTCGGCGCAGCACTCGCTCGAAGACAACTGGGCGCTCTACGAACTCGCCTCGACGTACCTTGGAACGCGGGCCATCTACGCAACGGGCCTGTCCGAGGGCTATGCCGACGCGATCTTGATTCATGAGGACAAGAACCCGAACACGCGCGGCGTGCTCGAACTCGCACCGGCCGTGCACCCGTTCTCGTCGTTGCTCGATGACATCGAGGCGGGGCGGGTGACGCACGTGATCGCGCTCGGCGGAGAGACCCCGGCCGACGACGCGACCGATCTCGCCCCCCGCGCCCAAGCCGCCCTCGAGCGGGTGCAATCGCTCGTGGTGATTGCGGCGCACGAAGGATTGCTCTCCCGCGCAGCGCACGTGCTTTTGCCCGCGGCCTCGTGGGCGGAAGTCTCGGGCACGTACGTGAACGCCAAAGGGCTCCACCAAGTGACCGACAAGGCCATCGAACCCGAGGGGGCGTCGGCGCCCGCTTGGCAACTCGTGGCGGAGCTCGGGCAAGCGCTCGGCTACGACGCATCCTGGACCAAGTTGAAGCAAGTTCGCGCGCGCTTGGTTTCGGCGCCCACCCTTCCCGAATCCGCCGCCGTCACCCAATCGCCGCACGCGACACCGTGACCCCCGAAAGCAAACAGCGATGACCTTAGAGCAATGGATCTGGGCGATCGTCAAACTCGCCATCATGATCGGCTTTCTCATCAACGTGGCCGCGCTCCTCACCTGGCTCGACCGCCGGCAGAGCGCGATGATGCAAGATCGCGTCGGGCCGAATCGCGCGGTTCTCAAGATCGGTAAATTCGAACTTCGCGCGGCCGGATTGCTTCACACGGCCGCCGACGGGTTGAAGTTCTTTTTCAAGGAAGACTTCGTCCCGCCGAACGCCGATAAACTCCTTTTTGGCCTGGCGCCGATTCTCGCGATGATGCCGGTGCTGGCGCTCGTGGCCGTCATCCCGATGGCCGACACGATTTTGCCGCACTACCTGGTGCGGACGACGGACCACGGGATGATCTTCCCCGCGATCTCGCGCCTCGGCGTGGAGACGATCCGCGGAGCCATGCGGCCGGTGGAGGGGGCGGTTGCGCCGCTGAACTCCGGCATTCTCTTCGTGTTTGCGCTGGCAGGGCAGGGGATCGTTGGCGCGGCGATCGCCGGTTGGTCGAGCGACAACAAATTCAGCTTGATGGGCGCGCTCCGCGCCGCGAGCCAGATGGTCAGCTACGAAGTGACCATGGGGCTCTCGCTGGTCGGCGCCTTCATGATTTACGGCACCGTGCGGCTCGACGACATGGTCCGCTGGCAGGGTGAGAACAGCTGGGGCATCTTCGTGCAGCCGGTCGCGTTCTTCCTGTTTTTCGCGGCCGCCGTCGCCGAGTCGAAGCGAATTCCGTTCGACCTTCCGGAGGCCGAGAGCGAGCTCGTCTCGGGTTACTTCACCGAATACTCCGGGATGAAATTCGGCATGTTCTACTTCGCCGAATACATGGAGGTCGTCACCAGCAGCATGCTCCTCGTGACGATCTTCCTCGGCGGGTGGCAGCTGCCCTTTTTCCACCGCGATGGGCTCGATCTGACCATCGGCGATTGGACGCTCGTCCACCAGGCCATTCCGCACATCTGGATGACCATCATTGGCGTCGTCGTCTTCTTCGGGAAGGTGCTCGTAGTGTGCGTTTTTCAGGCCTTCGTCCGATGGAGCCTGCCGCGTTTCCGCTACGACCAATTGATGAAGCTCGGCTGGCGCGTGCTGCTCCCGGCCTCGCTCGCGAACATCCTCATCACGGGCTGCATCTACTTGGCGCTCGATCGGCCGTCGGCAGACGTCGGCTCGGGCCTCAAAATCGCCGCCGACGTGAGCCAGGCCTTCGTGGCCTTGCTGATCACCTTCTTCGTGCTTCGCGGTGTCGTTGGGTTCTTCACCCCTGCGCGGCGCACCCATTGGATCGTCGGAACCTCGGCGGAGTATGCCCACGCGCGAGGCGGCACCGAAACGACTCCTATGCAGCTTTAGCGCAGCTTTAGCGCTTTCGTGCAGCTTCAGCAGCGGACTGGTTTCTCAGCAGATCTGGAAGAAAGAAACATGGCGACTGCCTTTCCGAAAAAACCACCGTCTCCGAACAACGCGTACGTGGTCGCTCACGTGGAGCCGACGCCGGCGACGCAAGTGTACCTGCCCGAGATCTTCAAAGGGCTCGGCGTGGCGATGAAGCACTTCTTCAAGAACACGAAGGAGATGGTTCTCGACCAGCGCCCCGATCCGGTCTTGGACAGCATCGCCCAGGGCGTGACGACCATCTCGTACCCCGAGCAGAAGCGCCCTTATCCCGAGCGCTTCCGCGGCCTGCACCGGCTCACCCAGCGCGACGACGGAAGTCCGCGCTGCGTCGCGTGCCTCTGCTGCTCGACCGCATGCCCGGCGCAATGCATCTTCATCGAGGCGGGCGAATATCCGGAAGGCGATGCGCGCAGCGGCTACGAGCGCTACCCGGTGAAGTTCGTGATCGACGAGCTACGCTGCATCTTCTGCGGCTATTGCGTGGAAGCGTGCCCCTGCGACGCGATCCGCATGGACACCGGCCTGCACGCGGTTCCGTACGATTCCCGCGAGCAGTTCATCTACCGCAAGGACCTCTTGCTCGCCGCGGCCGGCCGCGACGGCTCTCACGAGACGGCCAATCCGCGCCACGAACCGGGCGACGAGTCGCACCCGGGCGTTACGCGACAGCACATGACGCACTGATCTGGAAATTGCAGGTTGCGCCCCGAGATGGCGTACTCTCTGTGCATGATGCACAGAGTTCGCGCCGCGGCGTTCGTAGTGGGCTGGCTCCCGCTGGTCATGGGTTGCGGCGGGTCGTCCTCCTCCGCATCGAGTGCCGCGAGTCCGGCGCCCACGATGGATCAGGAGACCTTGAACCGCCCGCCAGAGGCCGCGAACGTGGAGGTGAAGAACCTTTGCTTGACGGGCGTGCCCGTCTACCTCGGCGACACCCCCAATGGCACCACGGGTGACCACATGGTTTTGCGCGGCGGGGGCACGTCTCACTTACCGCGCCAGCCCGATGGCACACTCACCGTTTGGATCGAAGACGACCGCGGCTACGGCCTGGCAAAGGTGCATGTTACGAAGCGAATGAGCCACGTCGAGATCGGCGCAAGCTGCAAGACGCTGCACGCGCAATAGCCCCTTAGCGCCGACGAGCCTGCAAAGGCCGCCGCCGAGCAGCCCGCGCGCGTAACAGAATGTTTCGCGGGTGTATCGCGGAAACGTGCTCATATCCAAATATGTAACAAAGACATCGAAGCGCGATGACCGCTAATGATGTATCGATGTCTGTCGAACATCGGTAGGGGTGGAACGCACATCGTCCAATTGACTGGTAATCGAATACGCGCAATGTGCGTCTCGTGGAACTAGCGGATGCGCTTGTCGAAGGTCTTCTCGCACTGGATGTGCGCCACGTTTTTGGCGTGAGTGGTGCGAACATCGAGCACGTTCACGATGCCATTCATCGTCGTGGGCGCGGTCGGCTCGTCTCGATACTGGCGAAACGAGAGGACGGCGCCGCGTGCATGGCCGACTACTTCGCACGCGTGAACCGAAGCCTTGGCGTGTGCTGCGCGACGTCTGGCGGCGGGATGATGAACCTCGTTGCGGGAATTGCCGAGGCGTATCAGTCCTCGGTGCCGTTGCTCGCCATCGTAGGGCAACCGCCCGCGCGCCTCGAAGGGCGTGGTGCGTTTCAAGATTCGTCCGGCATCGGGCGGACCGTGAACGCCGTGCAGATGTTTTCCGCGCTCAGCAAGTTTACGCGCCGACTCGACGACGTCGCGCGATTCTGGGACGACTTCGAAGACGCGGTCGTAGCGGCACTCGAGGGACGGCCAGGGCCCTCCGTTCTTCTCGTTTCGCGCACGAGTTACGTGGCCCAAGTTCCGGATCGCGCCGCGGAGTTTGCGGCGTCGGTTCGCCAGCGCGTGCGCCCTCGCGCCGCGCACGATCACGACCTTCGCGAGCTCCTCGATCACCTTCGCCAGGCGCGCTCGCCCGTCATGATCGTCGGGCAGGGTGCACAGCGGACGCGAAAGTCCGAAGCGTTGGTCGAGCTCGTGAACGCACTCGACATCCCCGTCGCCACGACGATGGGGGCGCGCAGTGAGTTCCCGAACGACCACCGCAACTACCTCGGCGTCATCGGAATGGCCGGGCATCCTTCGGTGCATTCGTTCATTCGCGACCGATGCGATCTCCTATTCATGGCTGGCGCCTCGCTCGACGTGATGACCCGCGGGCCCTTCATGCCCGAAAACGAAGGAGGCAGGCCTTCGGTCCCCCCGAGCGCGAACTTCGAAATACCCCGGCTCGAACCCACGTCGCTCACCGGCAAACGAGTCGTCGCCATCTCCGCCGACCTCGGCGAGCTGAGGCGCGTCGTCGCCGAGTCGCTCGTGTGCGGCATCGAAGCCGATCTCGACGCCAGCCTCGAACGCCTTCGTGCGCTCTGGCAACAGGCGCCTTTCGAAGTCTCGGGCACAGGTGGCT
>Ga0193753_10004286_pt1 | contig 10237 bp, 8 predicted proteins | sample H1c2metaG_FD_144925 | JGI IMG/M metagenome (GOLD analysis project Ga0193753, IMG submission 144925) | Soil microbial communities from a riparian zone of the East river system, Colorado, United States - H1c2 | ecosystem: Environmental > Terrestrial > Soil > Riparian zone | place: USA: East River... | reverse complement strand
GAGAGCACGTCAATTCCATCCTTCCCACCGAATTTTAATTTTGCATTGAATGACATTTTGTAGCTTTTAATTGTTAATAATAGTTATCAGTCGAAGTTTGATTGAAAAGGGTAAACACCTTATTCCTTTATCTTTCAAGGGATTTGCAATCCAAGGAAGGTGCGGCTCTTATCAACTTTCACGGTCATTGATTTGATGCAGTTGGTAGCCGATTTTTTGATGATCTGCACTTCGGGCCTTTCGATCTTCTTCCTTTTTTTGATCGCTTTCAGAGTATTAAACATCTGGTTGAAGTTCATCGGGGTGCCGTTGTAAATAACGGGGATGTTTTCTTCGCAGAAGTATGGAAGGAAGTCAGCCATCTTCTTCTCACCGGTCACAATTCCTTCAATCATCAGTATCATCTCATCAGCCTGAATGTCCGCCACCTTTGCAGGTTTTTGAGCTTCAGCCGCAGCAGGTGGGACTGTGCCGGTGGGATCTTTGGCAACCGGATCCCCGGAACCCGAACCTGTGGACTCTGGATCATCCGGAATCTTAGGTATGTTTTTTGGGATTACATAGGTTGAGTGCTTTCGTTTGGCCGGCGGTTTGTAAGGTGCCAGTGCCGGCTCGATATCCCTAATGTAAATTGTGGTAGTGGATACGCGATCCTGCCTTCCATTGACCTTCAGGTAAATGGTCTTCACGCCGGGTGTCCGGTAAACCCATGAGGCTTTCTTTGTTCTTGCATCTACAATTTCACTTTCGCCGAACCTCCATTCCCAGCTAGCGGCATCATTGGTGGTGTCCTCGAAAGTCACCGGTTTATTGACAATACTTGTCACTGGCGCAATGAATTCTGGTCGCAGGGAAGTCCGTGCAATGACCGGAGCCGGTTTGATAACGACAGTTTCGTATCCTTCGCAATGGTTGTTTACGAGTACCGAAACCACATAGGTACCGGGATTGCGAAAGGAATGTTGTATCGACGGAAATCCAAATGAAGAGCCCGTGCCATCGTTAAAATCCCATCGGTATGATTTTCCACCTTTGGTTTCGGCATGGAAGGATATAAGGGATCCTTCGAAATAGTCTGTTGCCTTCACCGCTATTCCCACAACCGAACAGGGTTCGGCTTTCTTAAAACGGAAGGCAAGTATGGTACTTGAAAGGATCATCAGGATCACCATGAGGTAAATGACACGCTCATCGATCCTGTATCCGGAAGTCGAATTCGTAGTCATGCTTTCTTAATTATCACTGAATGTATAGCCCTTGCTGTCCATTAGCTCCAGCCTTGGCAGCAACTGACGAATATGCTGAGAACAACTGATCACTTTGTCTCCCATCTTCAGCAAAAAGCTGTTTCTGTTGGATTCTCTGACCAGGCAGATCGCTTCCTGGGATTTTTCGGCAACTAGATAGAATAACATACAATAAGTTTATAGTGAAGGAACTCTGATATAGTCGATGGAATGAATGGATAGGAAACAGTAAAAAATGATTTTAAAAAATTCATTGCAGTGACTTAACATTTCAGACATGGGTTACGACAATAGGTTATGTCAGGATCAAATAAATGGATGGCGATGACCCTCTGTGTCGCCGCGATTTCCTGTGGGTCAGCAAAACAAGTGGTCACCCTCTCAGGTGAATCGCTGCCCGAAAAACCACATCCCGTCACTGTTTCAGGAGAATCACTTAGGGCCGCGGCTGAAGGATCCGGGGGTAACCTGCCTTCGGGCAAATCGCCAATCCCGCCGGGCAACGGCAACGGACTGGCAGATAATGAAAGGCAAACCTCCAAAACCGGAGTCTTCAGCACGTACGACCGGGTTCGGTTGAAGTTTGCTTCCTACCTTCATGTGGATCCGGCAGAACTAAGTGATCCAACCCTGTATCGATTTATCGACCGCTGGCTGAATACACCTTACAAATGGGGAGGAACTGATGAGCGCGGCATCGACTGCTCCGCTTTTCTTCAGAAGCTTTTCGGGGAAGTTTACGCGATGAATATCCCGCGCACCTCTCTTCAGCAATTCCTGAATCAAAAGGTGGAACGCTTTAAATCAACTGCCTTTCTTACTGAAGGAGACCTGGTCTTCTTTCAGACCGTGGGAGATAAATTCATCTCACATGTGGGACTCTACCTGCATAATGGGATCTTCGTGAATTCTTCGAGCTCAAAAGGAGTCAGCCTGGCAAATCTTAATGATGCTTATTGGAAGAAAAGATATGTGGCCTCCGGCAGGTTGAAAATGAGAATGCAATAATTAATCGGTGTTAGTCCGACCAGTCTTCCAGCCATTTGGCCGCTTCCCTGCTACCATAGAGATTTCCTTGCACCACCTGCTCCAGGAGTTTTCGGGCTTCGACCAGGTCACTGGCCTGACCCCTCCTCAATAAGGTCACAGCCTTGAGGAAGACGCCGGGATTGCTGTAGGTTTGTTTTTTGGACAGTTCATTGAATGAAATGATGGCCGCATCGTATTTTTTCTGCACCAGCTGGGTCTGACCAAGAAAGCGCAGTGCATCGTTATTATCGGGATGCGCTGAGTACACACCCTGGAACAGGGTTATAGCCTTATCATATTGACTGCTGTTGTAATACTGTATGCCCAGTTGTAAAGAGTCCCGGGATCCATCCATGGTCTGGCTGATGGAACTCAGGCTTGAGCTCACATACTTGCCGGCTTTCTTTTGGGGAGAATCGGAAAGGAACCAGGGAGCGATAATCAGCGCGATGACTACGCAGGCCGCAGCCGCGTAGAGAAACCATTTACGCTCATTTATCTTTCTTACCGGAGTCCGGGAGGATGAAGTTTCACTATCCTGGCCAATGACCGGCATTGGTTCTTCACCAATTTCGAACCTGGACCATTCCTGCTTTTTTTGTTCGAGAAGCAGGTCATTAAGCGCACTCCGCGAACTGATGTAAAACGCCACTTCGCCGGCAAACTTTTCATCAGTAACGCACCGCTGTTCGAATTCTTCTTTTTCCGGGCCGGTTAATTTCTGCTGAAAATAAGATTCAATATATTCTAACTGTTCACTCATAATTATTTTATAAATACTCAGACCTGGCTCATGAAGGGTTGCATCCGCTCCCTGATCTTTTCCAGGCATCGTAACCTTGTTACTTTGGCAACCGAGGGACTGTTGTACGCCAGCTGCTCCGCAATCTCCTTATCACTGTAACCATCCTGGAACAACAGCAGGATCTGCCTGCACTTCTCGCCTATCTCACCCAGGAATTGTTTCACCGCAATCATTTTCTGCTTGTCAATCAGCTTTTCGATTATGATCTTGGCATTGTCAGGCAATTGGCCCAGCATTTCCGTTTCGACTGCGGAAACATTCACTCTCTCCTTTATAGTCGTTTTTTTTCGAATAAAATCAATGCATTTATTGTTAAATATTTTAAAGAGATAGGTTTTCAGCGAGGAACGGCTGGCGAAGCTGTTATCCAGCACATTATGAATGACTGATAACACCGCATCACTGTAGGCACTGAAACTGTCATCCGAACTGATGTTGTATTTCCGGCAGCCTTCGTTGATAAAATAGTTATACCTGGAATACAATTCATTCTCAAAAACCGGTCTTTGGGGGCCGCCGCGGACTAATCCTTCGATAATTTCCTCATCATGCATTAATACTGGAGTTTAGCTGGTGTAACGATTCCAAAAATAGAGAATATAACGACAAGGCTATTTACACTTTATCAGTTTGTACATGTACTGTTTGTCTCCCCATAGAACCTGTGCAAAGTAGGTGCTGCCGGGGTAACCAGAGCCAAATCTAATCTCCTCATTGAAATGGAGGGCATTCCTTGCCTCTACTAATCTACCAAGAATATCATAAACTTTTAATGATAATTTACCATCAGGGGTGCAGGATTCAGCCAGAATGCGGAACTCGTCGCGTGTAGGATTAGGATATACTTTTAGTGATACCGACCGTTGACTCACCGTTACCATCTGAACCTGCGTGAATGATGCACTACCATCCTTGTAAATCCAATGGATCAAATTGATTCCGGGTGTGGAGACAACAAGAGGCGAACTGGTGATGGCTGTGATCACCTTGCCGGTACAGTTGTTCAGCGCCGTAGGGAACCTGGTCACCCTCACCTCGCAGTTTCCTTCAAGGTTTGGCAGGACTGCAACCTCAGGGATCAGCGAATCCCTCGTCTTCACTCTGACTTTTTGTTCCTGCATAACAGTATCGTAAGTATCCGAATAAACCCAATGAATCGTATAATCTCCTGCAGTATTATAATTGAGTGGATCCCTACTTTCGCCTTTAATCCTGACCCCGGTGCAGCGATTCCGCGCAAAAGGAATATTGTTTATGGTAAGGGAGCAGGTCCCTTCAACATCTGCCAGTTTAACAGAATCGGGTATGATCCTGTTCTCGGAACCAATGATGACTGCCTGTGTCTGTGAAAATCTATGGTTGTTTTTGTCACGATAATTCCAGTGAATTATATGGGTTCCAGGAGTTGTGTAGGTCAGTGAATCCGCAGTGGTCGCCTGGATAATCTCATGCCCGCAATTTCCACGAGCGGTTGGTGTGATCGTTGCCGTTGCTGAACAGTCACCACGCAAAGTGTCGAGCGTCCGGCGGTCCGGGACGATCTCTACTCCCCTCTTTACAACCACCTCCTGTATTTGCGTGAGTGAAGGGATCACCTGCACTGATGAGAGAGATGGTATTCTGCCTCCAAATACCCAGGTTATCTTGTAGTTGCCGGGTTTGTCATATTTAAGCGGATCAGTAGTTCTTCCGTAAATTATCCTCCCCGTACAGGAGTTATGCGCGGTTGGGGTATCAATCACATTGACAGAACAAAATCCAGTGAGCGACGGCAGCGTATCCTTGTCAAGAACCATCCGGCCTCGAGTATTTACGATGACGTGTTGGGTTTGCCTGTATACGGCCTTCTCTTTATAATAGTAGATCCAGACTATGGTTGTGTCGAGTGAATAGTCAAAAACGGTTGGGCCGTTGTTGGTGGCTACAATCTTTTCAGGCTGGCACTCATAATACCCCTCAGGCGCAGTAAGTTCTCCCTTGCAGTCGATGACCACTTCGGGCAGAGTATCATTGTCAGGAAGGAATTGTCCGGTTCTCACAATTATTCGTTGCTCCTGTTTGTAAACCGGCTCATCACCTGCATAGTACACCCAGGTGATCGTGGTATCAAGCGGACCTTCGAAATTCATCGGTCCTTCGGTCTTGCCAACAATTTTGTCAGAGCAATTGTATAATCCCGAAGGAGGAGTGACCTCTCCTTTACAATTAAAAATGGCAATGGGTAATTCTTTCAGGTCAGGAACGAATCCGTCGCGGGCATGAACGATCACCTGTTGTTCCTGCTGGAATACCTCTACACCGGCAAACACATACCTCCAATGAATAGTATATTCGCCGGGTTTGGAATATTCCAGAGGATCTTCGGTAACTGCCTGAAATACCTGCTCGGTGCATGTTTCAAAAGCCTCTGGAAAAACACCAACAATTACTTTACAATCACCTTCGAGTACGGGTAATTCCTGTTGGGAAAGATCAATTGAAGACTTATTGATTACCGTTACCGAAAAACTGCAAAGAACAGTGCCATCGGATGTATGATAAGTGACGATGGTTTTCCCAATCCTGAAGAAATTGTCGCTGGCTGTGCCTTCGCCCTTCCCCTCGGTCGCCCCTTCCATAGTGAACGAATAGCCATCGGGAGGGTCGGAAAGTCCAATATCGCCAATGTCTTCACCGCAGCCGCTTTCAATAAAACGGACGACATCGGGTACGCAGGTCGGCTCAGCCATGATAATAACACTCTGCAGGAGCAAGAGGGAAAGAAAGTAAATTTTGCGCATAAGCCGGCCGATTTTCCTTCATTAAGTCGGAACAACAGGCGGACAGGTAAACAGTAGATTGAGAGTACGGAACTTAAAAAGACCTACCTCAGTATGCGCTGATCCGTGTCCGGATCCTGATCCTGGCCGAGCAAGAAAGTCATCAGGTCAGCTATTTCCTGTTTGGTAAGCATCTTATCAAGGTTTTGCGGCATCATGGAATTATCGAGCAATTCGGTGGAGACAATGTCCTCTCTCGGAATTCTTATCGTAGACAGTGGTGAATTGGCGAGTAAGATGGCCTGCGAAGTTTTTTCTTTGATCACCCCAGTGTAACTAGCGGATTTCGTTTTGATCTGGTAGGTCTCGTAAGACCGAACAAAACTCGCGCTTGGATACACGATGGCTTCAAGCAGATCATGGGCCGACCGATCCTTTTGAATTGAAGTGAGATCGGGGCCCAGGCTGCCTCCCTGCTGATTGATGGAATGACAGGTAGAACAAAGTGCCTTTCCATAAAAAAGTTTCCGACCCCTGTCGAGATCGCCCGAAAATATATCGGCTTCAAACTCCCTTAGCCGTTGCAGCCTTCCGGCCTGTGCCTGCTGTACCTTATTTTTCAGTTGGGTTATCGAGGAGTCGAGTTCCTTCGGATAAAGGGCGAACAAGGTATCAACAGTCTGTTGCGAATAATTGTCCAGCCCCGGTGAAGTAAGGAGCTTTGAAATAAGCGCCTGTCCGGTGCCGGTAGTATGTTTGCCCTGGAAAATGGGCAACAGTCTTGGAAGAAGAAAGGCATCGGCAATTGGCAATATGTCGGTCGATATTGTTTGAATCTGGGGTTCAGTCAGTTTTCCCTGGACAAGGATGTCTGCCACCTCCTGCCCTCAGACCGGTTCCTTACTCGTTTTCAAAATAGAAATAAGAAAGTTGAAAGCGGTGCTCGAAAAGACCGGTCTGAGTTTTACCAGTGCAGCGATGGCATCCATTCTTAATTCGGGCAATTGATGATTGTCCTCAGCAAATTGCTTAAGGTCGGCGGCGAATGAACCAATTCCTCTTTGGCGGATAAGGGACAACGCTTTTGACTTAATGCCAGGATCTGTGCCGGTCAATAATTCTTTGCCAAGTCTTTTGCTCCACCCGGCCGGGAATTCCTTCAGGTCATTACTCGAGGCCATCGTGCTGAGTATGAAAAGTTTCCTGGCTTTTGAAGGCTGATCATATTGAGCCGCAATGAAAGCCTGCATTTGCGGATCTTTTGAGAAAGCAACCATGATGTTCTGGTATAAGTTAAGATCACCCTCCGTTATGGTTGGATTGTTGAGTTTGCCGGTCAGGTAGCCTACAATTTCGGGCGCCCAGTCAGGGTGGTGGCCGGCCACCCACAGCGCGCTATTACGGAGTACAATATTCGGGCTGTTGAGAAAAGGCGTAAGGTCTGATGCCTTTATCGAATTATTCTTTTGCTGGTCCAGCGCAATTAGTGCCACCTTCTGGATCGTAGCGGAGGGATTGTTGATTCCCTGTTTCAGAATTTCGGGATGCCTGAGTTCAACGAGCGAATAGATGATGCTGTGCTCAACAAAGCGGTCCGCAATGGTATCGGCGGCATTCAATAAGGCGGTTATCGCTTTAGGGTTTCCGATCTGCCCAAGCGCGGTGGCCGCCTGACGTTGAACAGCCGGTGAATCTCTCAAAATCAGTTCTGTTAGCTTTGCTATCGCCAGTCCATCCCTTGCAAGTCCTGCTACTCTTGCAGCAGCCACCCTCACCTGGATTTCCTGGTCACTCAATCCCGAACGTACTATCGTCAATGATTCAGCGCTGTTGATGCGATAAAGCGCAAATATTGCCTTGGTCCGTACGTCTGTTGACGTTGAATAGTTGATCTGTTTGGCAAGCGCATCAACAGATGCATTTTTCTTTTTGATAAGCAGCTCCATCGCCCTGTCGGCAACAAAGGGCCTTTCCGATTCAAGTAACGTCGAAAGCTCTTCGACAGTTGCGGTTTTCCAGGAGATTTCATTTCCATAAGGATCTTTGATCTTATCGGTCTTAGATCTGCGGACCCGGTAAATCGAACCTTTCAATTCAGGTTTCGAAACCTGGGACAAAGGACATCCTTTGATGAACCATCCCCCGGTTTCAACAACGAGCAGGCTGCCGTCCGCGTCTTCAAGCACATCGGTGGGATGAAAGTCTTCATTGTCAGAAGAAAAAAATACTTCGTCTTCAGTGCGGAAGGACCCACCACTCCTGAATAATTTATGCCTGATGACGCGGTGGGTATTGAATTGCGCGCTGAAAAGATTATTCCGAAAGTCCTCCCCAAAACCGTTGTTCCTGTAGCGGGCAATGCCCGATGGAGCTACCCTGGAATATTTTGATACTACCGGCATCAGTTCGCCAGTACGCACCAGACTGTCTCTGTCAATATTTGAATTTGGTTTTGGATACACCCCGCCCTCGGTCCAATACACCAGTGCATCACGTTCTCCTCCCCTCGGTTCAGTGAAGTAGGTTTCGGTTCCAATCGGCTCGCCTGCTTCGGTGAAGGTGAGTTCCACGGGATTATTCATACCGCCGGCTGAGATCCATTCCAGTTTGGAGCCATCCGTCCGGAGCCGCCAGGTACGGGCTGTTTCCCCCTTCATCCTCTTGCCTTCCTTTGATGTAACATCGAACCCCTCTATTGCGCTGGTCATATACAGCCAGCCATCCGGCCCGCGAACCGGACCAACCAGGCTGTTTGCATTTACGTTAAGGGTCCAACCCGATAAAATCACCTCGCGTTTATCAGCCTTTCCGTCCTTATCAGTGTCGGTAAGTTTGAGCAGGTCTGGTGCAGAAGATGCGTACAGACTTCCGTCAATGAAAACACCTCCCTGCGGAAACCCTACCTTGTCGGCAAAGATGATGCTGCTGTCATACTTTCCATCGGCATTGATATCCAGCAAAAGTTTGATCCGAAACTTCGGATCCTTTAATGCATCAGCTGTCTTATCATACACATTACCTATGGATTCGAAAACAAAAAGACGCCCGGTTTCATCCAGGGTGGCAAACATTGGGAAATCAAGAAGCTCAGGACCCGCAGCCACTTCAACAGTGTATCCTTCAGGAACCTTCGGCCCACCCGGAATGGGTTCTGTTTCCATTTGCTGTTTGCAGGCTGTAATGAAAAGAATTGCGAACGTAAGAGCATATGTGGCGCGGAAGGAATTCAATAGCATGCGAAAAAGTTTCAATAAGCAATAAAAATTGACCCGTTCATCATTGATTCCAATAAATTTTCAGGTTTTTGGTATTTCTGCCGGAGGCCACAATATCGGGTTTGCCATCATTGTTCAGGTCCGCTACCTGCAAATCTTCACAAGCCATACCATTCTGGTCAACCCATTCTGCCTTCCATTCATTCTTACTTGCCTGTGTATATATTTTTACACCCACCTGGTTGTTCTTATCCGGATTTCGCCATCCCGCCACGACCTGCGTATTGCCCGTTCCCGAAAAATCCCCCACACCCAATGCATGTCCTTCGTTAAATGCAGAATCGAGCATAAAAGCCCTGGCACCTTTGTAAACAACTAATTTGTTTCCATGCATTGGCTGGATGGTAGCAAAAACGTCCTTCTGTATTTTTATTTCCCCTGCGGCTGCCGTTTTTCCCGCTACAACCGCGCTCGAAGTTGAGGTCTTGTGATCGAAGGGCTCCGTAATTTTCCGAATACCTTCTTTACCGCTAATAAAGATCTCTGTAGGCGTGCTGCTCTTCTCCACTATAGCCAAATTATGAGTGAGATGAAGATCATCAGACAGCAGGTGCCTTGGCCAGGGAATGTCGGTACTGCCAGGATATTCATAAGCAAACACTTTTACTCCGACGCCTTCTCCGCCTTTGTTGCCACGTCCATGCAGTGGCAGCACGATCAGGTAATATTTGCCGGAGGCGCTTTTTGCCCAGCGCATACGGTGAACGGTAGGTTCGTGTGGTAGTTCAATCGCTTTCCACAACGTTTTGGGGTCGGCCGGACGAACCAGGTAATGAACCGATCCGGAAAGCGAGTCATTACTCGTTTCTCCAGGATTCCATTGGGCACCAATCGCTACTTCTACTTTTCCATCTCCATCAATATCCCTGGCAGCAACACAAACGTTGTCAAATGTTGTAAGACCGCTGACCATCACGAATTTTTTCCAATCACCATTCCTGTACCAAACGATGTCTTTTTTGTCCGCCAGCACGATGTCGGGTTTATGATCCCCGTCCACATCCCCAATGGCAATGCCGTAACCAATACTAACGGTACTGTCAATAAGTTGTTCTCTGAAATGAGGTTTTGGATCCCATCCATGAGATGAGAAAAAAAGGGACAAAACAATGGCAGGTAACA
>Ga0193753_10004285_pt1 | contig 10237 bp, 7 predicted proteins | sample H1c2metaG_FD_144925 | JGI IMG/M metagenome (GOLD analysis project Ga0193753, IMG submission 144925) | Soil microbial communities from a riparian zone of the East river system, Colorado, United States - H1c2 | ecosystem: Environmental > Terrestrial > Soil > Riparian zone | place: USA: East River... | reverse complement strand
ACAGCCCGATGAGGTTCGACTGCTCGTTGGGCATCACGCCTATCCACAGCCGGCCCATGATCGGGCAAAGATGATGGCTGCAGGCGCTGCGCACGGTGACCGGGCCCATGATCATGAGCTCGTTCAGGCGCGACGCGTTCGGAAACTCGGTGATCTTCGGCATGGGCACGAAACGCCCGCGGAACACCTCGTTCACGTACATCTTGGCCACCCGCCGTGCGGTCTCGCGCGTGTTGTGGTCGTGCTCGAGGTCGATGACCAGGCTCTCGAGCAGCGCGGTCATCCTTCCCGCAACCTCCTTGGTGAGCTCCTCGAGCTCGCCGGGCTCGATGAATGCGGAAATGTTGTCGTTGGCATGGAAGCGCTGGTTCTTCTCTTTGATCCGGCCACGGATGCGCTGCGACACGGAATTGGTAGTTTCTGCCATTTCTTTCACCGGTGTGGAGCCCCTAGGAGGCGTGCAGAGCCTTGCATGTTCGCCCTCGTCTGACAAACTTCGCGGTTCAAATGAACGCCAAGGTCATACCCGGACAGGTCGAGCCGCTCAAGTTCCTTTCTGGCGGCGGCGAGATGGGCGAACGCATCCGGACTTTCGACTGGGCCAGCACAGCGCTGGGTCCCCCAGATCTCTGGCCATCGGGCCTGCGAACCTCGCTGCGCACCATGCTCACCACGCAGCACCCGGTGTTCATCTTCTGGGGATCGGAGCTCACCTGCTTCTACAACGACGCCTACAGCCGCTCGCTCGGACCGGAGAAACATCCGGCAATCCTCGGTGTGTCCGCCAACCAGGCCTGGCCCGAGATCTGGCACATCATTGGTCCGCAGATCGACCAGGTGAAGCGCGGCGATGCAGCCACGTGGCACGAAAACGCGCTGGTGCCCATCCTGCGCCACGGCGCATTGCAGGATGTGTACTGGACCTACAGCTACGGCCCCATCGATGAGCCGGCGGCACCCAACGGGGTCGGCGGTGTGCTGGTCATCTGCACCGAGACCACGCAGCAGATATTGACCGAGCGCCGCGTTACCGCTGAACGTGAACGCTTCGCGCAGCTTTTCGAACAGGCACCCACATTCATGTGCGTGCTGCGCGGGCCGACTCATGTCTATGAGCTGGCCAACCCGGGCTACATGCGGTTGATAGGCCATCGGCCCATCATCGGCAAGCCCGTGGCCGAGGTGCTCCCGGAAGCCGTGGACCAGGGATTCGTCAAGCTGCTCGACCAGGTCTACGCCAGCGGTGAAGCGTACCTGGCAATCGCCGCTCCTTACTCTTACCAGGTCGAGCCTGGTGCGCCGATGACCCAGGTCTATCTCGATTTCGTCTACCAGCCGATCAAGGATGCGGACGGCAAAGTGTCGGGCATCTTCGTCGAAGGCGCTGCGGCGTCGGCCCGCGCGCGGGCAGACGCCGCGCTTCGCGACGCGGACCGGCGCAAGGATGAATTCCTGGCCATGCTCGCGCACGAACTGCGCAATCCGCTGGCGCCGATTCGCACGGCGGCGGAAGTGATCTCGCGCCGGGTCACGGGCGATGTGACGACGCAGCGCGCGGCGGAAGTGGTCCAGCGGCAGGCGACGCAGCTCACGCGCATCGTGGACGACCTGCTCGACGTCTCGCGAATTTCGATGGGCCACATCGAATTGAAGCGGGAGACGTTGCTGCTGTCCGACATCCTCGATCACGCGATGGAAACCGTGGCGCCCATGTTCCGCGCCAAGCACCACGTGGTCTCCGTGGCTTCCGGTCTCGATCCGCTCCATATCCGCGGAGATCGCGCGCGCCTGGTGCAGAGTTTCGGCAACGTCATGACGAACGCCGCGAAGTACACCGATTCGGGCGGCAGGGTTTCCATTCATGTGAGCTCTACCGACGAGGCGGTGACAGTGGAGATCCGCGACACGGGCACGGGCATCTCCGCCGAGTTCATGCCGCGTCTTTTCGACCTGTTTGCGCAGGCGGATCGCACGCTGGACCGGGCTGAGGGCGGGCTCGGTATCGGCTTGTCGGTCGTGAAGAAGCTCGTGGAGATGCATGGCGGCCGTATCACCGCGCGAAGCGAAGGATTGGGGCGCGGATCCACGTTTGAATTCACTTTGCCGCGCGTCGCGGCGCCCACGTCCGCGGAACAGGAAACGCCGGGCGCCATCGTTGTTTCGCGTCGCATCCTGGTCGTCGACGACAACTCGGATGCCGCGACATCGCTGAGCGAACTACTCAAGATGGACGGACACCAGACCCAGCCGGCGTTCTCCGCCGAAGAAGCGCTGTCCCTCGCGCAATCCTTCAACCCGGAAGTCGTACTCCTGGACATCGGCTTGCCGCACATGGATGGATATGAAGTTGCACGGCGCCTTCGCCATTCAATACTGCGCAAGGGCGCGACGCTGATCGCGCTCACCGGTTATGGCCAGGCCGAAGATCGCGAGCGGGCGAAGGCGGCCGGGTTCGATGCGCACCTCGTCAAGCCCGTGGATCTCGCCGCGCTCACGAGGCTACTCGGCGCCGCCTAGAGCGACTTCAGGTATTCCACCAGGTCGGCCTGCTGACCCTTCGTGAGCTCGAGCGAACGCTGCTTGTTGTAGTGCTCCACCACGTCGCCCAGTGTCTTCGCGCTGCCGTCATGAAAGTACGGCGCATGGTGCTGAAGGCCCCGCAGCGGCGTCGTGCGGAACGACTTGTTCGCGGTGCGCATCGCGTACGCACTGTTCATGCCCGTATCCGAAGGCGCATGGAGTTTCCCGGAATCGTTGTCCGTGCCGTTGCCGCCGACATGGCAGGTTGCGCAGGTGCGATTGAACGTCACCTTGCCGCGCTGCGCGGCCTGCTCATCGAAGCTCGAAGCCACCGCGGCTGGCGCCGGCAGGCTGTGCTGATAGGCGCGCAGCGCGGGTAGTTTGGGCGTCACCAGGTCCGGCGAGTGCTTGACGTCTATCTTGAGCCGCTCGTCCTTGAAGTTGCCCTGCCCGCCCATCTGCGTCATGGCCACGTACGCATTCCAGTAGGAGATCGGGCCTTCGGCCGTGTACGTCTCGTTCTTGACGTTCGAAAGGCCGTACGCGGGCGGAATCACCAGCGGGTTGTTCCTGCCATCCTGGTTGTAGCGCGGATCGTATTTGCCCGGGCCCCACGACGTGTAGACCTTCTTCTGGTCCGCCGTGAGTGCCGGCGACAGCGAGATGATCTTGCCGACGTCGAGATCGCGGTTCGGCCAGCCGTCCAGACGTTTGCCGATGCCGGGCATCACGGAATCGTCGACGGTGGAATGACACAGCGCGCAGGTGACGCCCAGGTGCGTGATGTGATTGTTCGCATCCACTTCGGCCTTGAGGCCCACGACGGCATTGAGCTTGAGCAATGCCACGGTGGTGGCCGGACTCTTGAGATCAACCTTCTCGAGGATGCCCGGGGGTAGCACCTCGGAATCAACCTTGAGACCGACCTTGAGCGCCGTGGTCGGGTCGACCTTTTCCTCCACGACTTTGTGGAGTCCGAGTTTGTCCGTCCACAATTGTTCGTCACCGAAGGTGTCGAACCGGAAGGTCTCTTTGCCCTCCTTGATGAGGGCGGGATCGGCTGGCGCCGCGGCGGCGAGGTTCGAAATGCCGAAGCTCGTCAATCCGAAGGCGGTCGCCAGCAAAAGATTTCGCAATCCATGCACGGGGTAGTTCATGTTGCCTCCTGACTCGTAAATGCAGGAGGTACGAACTATGTTCCCTTTATTTTTTGTCCTGAAGAGAGGCCATGAATGCCGGAACTGGCCGCCCTGCATGCTTCAACCACGTGGCCATCGCGCTGACCACATTTCTCACGGGCTCACGTTGCCCCATGCGCTCACGCCAGGCAAGCAGACGTGGCGTCGCATCGGTGAGCAGCGCGCTCTGACGCTCGCCAAACAATGCGGCCATGTAGAACGCGATGTCCGCGAACGAGTAGCTGCCCGCGAGCCAATCCGATTCCAGTTTTTTCTCCATCGCGGCGTAGTAGCGAGTCGCGGCTTCGATGGCCGTGACCGCGGCCTCGCTGGTCAACGCGTTCTGCAGACTCATGAGCTTGATGACGTGCGGGAAATAGACTTCGTCGGATTGATGTTCGAGATTGCGCGCGAGCGCCCGCGCGATCGGGTCGCGGGGCCACAGCGGCGGCGTTGGTGCCAGGTCTTCGAGATATTCGAAGATCTGCGTGGAATCGAAAATTTCGACGGGGCCGTGCGTCAGCACCGGAACCTGGCGCTTGGGATTGATGCGCAGGACTTCCGGATGCCTCGGTTCGTAACCGCGCGTGGAATCATACGGAACCATGACGAGGTCGAAGTCGAGTTCCTTCTCGAGCGCCGCGATCTGCACCTTTGCGCCGAACATGCTGAGCGGTCCGGAATAGAGAGTGAGTCGGCCGCTCATGTCTTGCCTCGCTTCTTGTCGAACGCCTTTTGCGCGGCATCGGTCAGTGCGCGGATCTGGTCGACCTCGGCCTGGCGATACGGTTTGCCATCGGCATGGAAAATATCGTGATGCCACACCACCGGCGGATTGCCCGTGTACGGCTTCTGCCAGGAGTCCCATGGGAAATTGGTCTGCGTCTTCCCCAGTACAAAACCCCAGTTGATCATGCCCACGTTGTATTTCACGGCGATGGGCAGCGATGAGTCGAACGTGGAGCCGGCGCCGCGCGCCAGGTACTCCGTGGCCACCAGCGGGCGGCCATAGGCCTGAAGTTGCTTGATGCGGCGTTCGAGCACCTCGGGCCACCCGTAAGTGTGGAACGTGATGAAGTCGGATTGCTCGACCTGCACTTTCTCGATGGCGTTGAGCTTGCCGGCCGGTGACCAGTCCTCGTTGTGCCACACGCCCGAGGTGAGCGGCTGGCCCGGATCCGCCTCACGCGCCCAGGCGAACACCTGCGGCAGCAGCGCGGCGACCTGGGCGAACTGCGCGTCCGCTTTGCCATTGTCCGGCTCGTTCCACAGGTCCCAGCCGAGCACGCGCTCGTCCTTGCCGAACGCGCGAAGCACGCCCTGCACATATACCTTGAGCTTCGGATAGTTAGCGGTGTCGGCCAGGCCGGCGGTGCCCGGGCTCTGCACCCACCCGGAATTGTGCACGCCGGGAATCGGCGGATGCTGGGGACCCAGCTTCGGGTTCGGCTCCCAGCAGGAGTCGAAGAACACCAGCAGCGGCTTGATCTTGTGGCGCGCGGCAATAGCGAGGAACTCGTCGATGCGCTTCCTGAATCCATCCGCATCCTGTTCCCAGAGCTTGTCGTGCAGGAACACGCGCATGGTGTTCATGCCGATGGACTCGGCCCAGCCCAACTCCTTGTCGATCTGTGCCGGGTTCCAGGTGTCCGCCTGCCACATCTCGAGCTGATTGATGGCGTCGGTGGGAACGTAGTTGCTGCCCACGAGCCAGCGCTGCTTCGCGTACCAGGCGTTGGCTTTCGCGGCCGGCCACTGCTGGGTGTCAGCGACTGCACCGGCGCACGCGACCGCAACCATGAGCGTGAAGCCGATCTTCACTGTCGTATTCGCCACGAGAGTTCCCCCGGAGATTCGTTCGGGAGAGCCTACCTCACTCCTTCGGGCGCCGCTTCTTCGGTTTGGGGGCCTTCTCGGGAACGATCGTTTCGCCGCGCGCCAGCATGGCCACCAACGTGGCGATTTTCTTCTCGCGTCCCACCGCGGTTTTCATGTTGTTAGTGCGGAACCGCAGCGAGAACAGGTTGGTTCGGCCCAGCGTCTCGTACTTCTTGCGGGCCTTCGGGTTGGCCTTGATCGCAGCGAGCAGGTCGGCAGGCATCGTGGCCTGCGAAGTGCTGCGTATCGGCGCATAGGCGGCATCCCACCTTCCATCTGACCTGGCGGCATCCACCTGCTTTTGTCCGTGCGGCGTCATGCGGCCGGCTGCGGTCAGTCGCGCGACGTTATCGCGGTTGACCTGGCTCCAGATGCTCTTCGCGCGCCGTGGCGAGTAACGCTGCAGGAAGGATTTCTCATCGAAGCCCTTGCGCAGGCCGTCGATCCATCCGAAGCACAACATCACGTCCAGCGCTTCGGCGCACGTGACCGACCGCAGGCCGGAGTCCTTCTTGTGGACCTTGAGCCACAGCTCGGGCGCCTTGTCATGGTTCGCGCGAATCCAGGTTTCCAGCGCCTTGAGGCTAGCGAAGCTGCGGAGATATTTTTCGTTGGGGATCACCCCCGCGATGGTAAACGGGGTCAGGCACCGTTTCCTAGAAAACGGTGCCTGACCCCATTTCAGTGCTCGCGCCGGAAGAAACTCAACGCGCAGACGGCGATGCCCGCCACTGCCGCCACGGGCGCCATGTACTGCACGACGTGCACCGCGCTCTGCCCGCCCGACAACATGAACCCGGCCGCGAGTGGCCCGAGGATGGAACCGATGCGGCCCACGCCCACGCTCGCTCCCGAACCCGTGCCGCGCATCGTGGCCGGGTAGTAAGACGGTGCGACGCCGTACAGCGCGTAGTTGGCGCCGAGCAGCAGGAAGCCGGCAATGCCGCTGTACGCAATGATCATGGTGTGATCCGATGCCGCGCCCAGCGCCACCAGCGAAGCGATGAGCCCTGCATAGGCCAGTGTCAGCGGCCAGCGCGGACCGAAACGATCCACCAGCCAGCCGATGAGCAGCGCACCCGCGACGCTCGCCCAGTTGAACGCGAGTGAGGCCTGCGGGGCGATGGCGCGATCCAGTCCCTTGGCCACCACCAGCGTGGGCAGCCAGTTCAGCATGAGATAGAGGATGAGCAACGTGGGAAGAAACGTGAGCCACAGCAGCAGCGTGGGCAGCGTGCGTCCGCCACCGAACAACGCTTCCCACGTCGGCGTTCGATCCTTGGGCGCCTGGCGTTGCGCGCGAGCGAGCGTTTCGGGCAACAGCCACCGCAACCCGGGCAGCAGGACCATGGGCAACACGCCGCCGGCGATGAACCACATGCGCCAATCGAAATCCGGCGGGAAGACCTGCGTGAGCAATGCCACGGTGCCGCCGCCGATCGGCAGACCGCAAAACACCAGCGAAGCCGTGAACGCGCGTCGCGCGGGCGAACTGAGCTCCGCCGCAATCGCCATCATGTTAGGCAGCGCCGCGCCGAAGCCCAAGCCCGCGAGGAAACGCACGGCCACCAGCGCGTCGTAGCTCCCGGCGATGGACACCCAGTACGTGAACAACCCGAACGTGGCGACCGCGCACAGCAACACGGGCCTGCGGCCGGTGCGATCCGCGAGCCAGCCACCGACCGCGGCGCCCAGCACCATGCCGATGTTGTTGACCGAGAACAGCCAGCCCTTGGCACCCGCGTCGAGGCCGAATTCAGGACCCAGCCGCGGCATGGCCACACCCATGGCCTGGATGTCGAAGCCTTCGAGCACGGCAACGGCCATGCACAGCGCAATGGGAATGATGATTTTCATAACGGCAGCCCGACGTAATTCTCCGCCATGCTCGCCTGCGCCGTATGGGATTCGAACAGGTGCTCGAGCTCGGTCTGCTGCAGGCGTTCATCGAACGCGTCGGCGGGAAAGCGGTGGAGCTGCCGGGTCATCCACCAGGAGAACCGCTCCGCACGCCAGATGCGCTTCAGCGCGCGCGCCGAGTAGGCATCGAGCACGCTTTCGGCGCGCTCGCCGGGAGTTTCGCGGTAGAAGTCGCGCAGCGCCTCGGATAGATAGAACACGTCGCTCACGGCGAGATTGAGCCCCTTGGCGCCCGTCGGCGGCACGATGTGGGCCGCATCGCCGGCCAGGAACAGCCTGCCGAAACGCAGTGGTTCGGCCACGAAGCTGCGCAGCGGCGCAAGACTTTTTTCTATCGACGGCGCGTTCGGCACGCGGGCGCCGATGTCGCCGCCCAAGCGCCGCCGGAACTCCGTCCAGAAACGCTCGTCGCTCCACTGCTCGACGCGTTCGTCGAGATCGCACTGCAGGTAGCACCGCACGCGCGTGGGCGAACGCATGCTGGCCAGGGCAAAGCCGTGCTCCGAATTCGCGTAGATGAGTTCCTGCCACGGCGGAGGCACATCGGCCAGCACGCCCAGCCAGCCGAATGGATAGACGCGTTCACGGACGCTCAGCGCCGCCGCGGGAATGCTGCGCCGGGTGATGCCATGAAACCCGTCGCAACCGGCAATGAAATCGCAGGTGACCTCGTGGACCACGCCCTGGTGCCGGTAAGTCACCAACGGGCTCGGGCCCGCCATGTCATGCAGCGCGACGTCTTCGGCTTCATAAACGCTGGGCGCGCCCGCCGCGGCGCGCGCCTCAATGAGGTCGCGCGTGACCTCGGTCTGGCCATACACCGTGACACTCTTGCCCGTGAGCGCCTTGAGGTCGATGCGATGGCGGCGGCCACGGAAGCCGATCTCCACACCCTCGTGCAGCAGCGCTTCCGCGTGCAGCCGGGTGGCGACGCCCGCGTGCTCGAGCACGTTCACCGTGCCCGGCTCGAGTACCCCCGCGCGGATACGCCCGGATACATGTTCCGCGCTGCGCCGCTCCAGCAACAGTGTGTCGATACCCTCCTTGTGTAACAGCTGTCCTAACAGCAGCCCCGCAGGTCCGGCACCCACGATGGCCACCTGCGTCCGCATCACGCTAGAACTCGTATTTCAATGAAGCGAACCACTCCTGGGGCCGTGAGTACGCGATCTCCGCGTAGCCGCTGCCCGTGGTCAGCGAGGAGTTGCCCGCGATCGGATACTCCTCGTCGGTGGCATTGTTCACGCCTACCGTGAGGCTCCATGGCGAATCCTCGCCTTTGCTGAAGACCACCGACGCATTCACCGTCAGCACGTCATCGAGCTGCGCGATCTCCGGCGTATTGGTCGCATCGAAGAACGTCGTGGGCTGGAAGGACGCATCGACTCGCGGCTTGATCTCGATCGACCCCGCATGCGCGGTGTACGCGATTCCCAGGTGCGTCTGCCACTCCGGCGCATACGGCAGGAAATTTCCTTCGACGAGGCCCGGCGGCAGGATCGCGAACGGAATGTTGGACAGGTCGTCGATGGTCGCATCCAGGTAACCCACGCTCGCGTCGATCAGCAGGTCATCGGTGGGAGCCCACGTGAATTCCGCTTCGGCACCATCGATGCTGGTTTCACCCGCGTTGGTGATGAAGGGCGCCACGCCGAGCGGGGCAGGTCCGCGATACGTGAGCTGCATGTTGGTGTAGTCGGACGAGAACACCGCGAGGTTCAGGCGCATCGAATTGCTGGCGAAATCGAATTTCGCGCCGAGCTCGATGGTCTGCGCCTCTTCCTGCTCGAACTTCTGCAACGCGTCCTGTTGCGGCGTCGTGAGCACCGAGTTGAAGTGGCTGTTCCAGCCGCCACCCTTGAAACCTTCCGAGTAGCTCAGGTAGGTCATGGCGTTGTCGTTCCACTCGATGGAGAACGACGCGGATGGCGTGAACGAGCTGAACGTCTCGCGATACCACTGCACGGGCACCTGCTTCACGTTCGGCGTCGCGTAGTCGAACTGATCGGGATAGGAACCCTTTTCGTCTTCCGTGTAACGCCCACCTACCGTGAGCGCGAACCTGTCGGCGAACTTGTAGGTCCACTGCGTGAACGCGGCCCAGCTCGAGTTTTCGACGTCATTGTTGTCGCTGTCGCGCTGCACGTTTGGCGGCGGCGGATTGAGGTACACGGTCGCAATGTCTTCCGAAGTCTGCTCGAAGTAATACAGGCCGACGACGCCGACCAGCGGGTCGGTCTCGTAGAGGAACTGGAGTTCCTCGCTGAGCTGATCGCCGCTCACGTCGTACGTGGTGTGCAGGATCGTGAGTGGCGTGTTGTCGGCATCGCGTGCGCCGGTCCAGTCCGACTTTCGATACGCGGTGATCGACTTGAGCGTGGTCGACTCGGACAGATCGAACGCGATGTTGAACGACGCGCCGAAGTTGTCGAGCGTGCTGAACAGCGGCAGCGTGCCGTTGTTGCCGTAATGCCCGGCTCCCTGGAAGTCGTTGGCACAACGGGGGTCATCGATCATCGGCACCTGCGGCTGATCCGGAAGTCCCGGCGGCGGCACCAGGCCATCCGTGAGACCCGGGCAACCGGCATCGAGGCTCGCGACGCGCGGAAAGGTGGCGGTCTCATTGATGGCCGCGAAAACCAGCGGCGAGCCGTTCTCCTCGGACGTGGTCATGTCGAGGATGACGGTGGCGCGAACACGATCCGATGGTGTCCAGACTCCCTTGAACATGGCCGAGAATG
>Ga0193753_10004284_pt1 | contig 10237 bp, 9 predicted proteins | sample H1c2metaG_FD_144925 | JGI IMG/M metagenome (GOLD analysis project Ga0193753, IMG submission 144925) | Soil microbial communities from a riparian zone of the East river system, Colorado, United States - H1c2 | ecosystem: Environmental > Terrestrial > Soil > Riparian zone | place: USA: East River... | reverse complement strand
TGGCGTTGCGCGGAATCATCGCCTTGATGTAGGGCGCATTCGCGATGGCGAGAGCGTGCTGGGTGGCGCCACCGTAGGAAGTCCCCATGGTGCCGATGCTGCCGTTCGACCAGGGCTGCGCTCCAATCCATGTTGCGGTGTCGAATCCATCGTTTGGATCGTCGCGAATGGGGCGCCAGTGCCCTTCCGATTGGTAGCGGCCCCGCACGTCTTGAAAAATCACAATGTAGCCGTGCGGAACGAGATGCGCCGCGGCCGTCGATCCATTAGCCTTGTTATACGGAGTGCGCTCGAGGATCACCGGGAACTTGCCCTCGACTGTCGCGCCGCCACGCGCGGGGATGTAGATGTCGGTGGCGAGCTTAATGCCGTCGCGCATCGGCACCATCACGGTTTTTCTGGCAGCGACCTGATAGGCAGCCTCAGGCTGCGCGTTACTTGGCGGAAGATCAGCGAAAAACAGGAACGGCAACAGAAGGAGAGGGAGCGGGTGGCGTGTAGGAGAGTTCATGTTTGAGCCGTTTCCGAACGAGTTTACGCGTTCTTAAACGGCAGACCATTATTACTTAAGAAAGAAGTGAGGTCCAGGTGAATCAACAAAGCCAAACCGAGCGGGTTCAGACTCTCGTCATTGGGGGCGGCCAAGCGGGGCTGTCCATCGGCTACCATTTGAGCCGGCGCGGTCTTCCGTTCGTGATCCTCGACGCCAACGAGCGAATTGGGGACGCATGGCGAAACCGCTGGGACTCGCTCCGCTTGTTCACTCCCGCACGCTTCGATGGACTCGACGGAATGCCGTTCCCGGCGCACGCCGATTCCTTCCCCACTAAAGACGAAATGGCGGACTATCTCGAGACGTACGCGGCGCGCTTCGATCTGCCGGTTAGAACCGGCATACGCGTGGATGGACTTTCAAGGCAAGGAAGCCGGTATGTTGTGATGGCGGGCAACCGGCGGTTTGAGGCAGAACACGTTGTGGTGGCGATGGCCCGTTACCAGGTCGACCAAGTACCCCGGTTCGCACGAGAACTGGACCCGCGTATTGTCCAACTCCACTCGCGAGACTATCGGAACCTGAAGCAGTTGAAAGATGGAGGAGTCCTGATTGTGGGAGCTGGCAATTCGGGTGCCGAGCTCGCTTTGGAAATCGCGCGGAACCATCGCACGTGGATGTCCGGAAGGGACACTGGTCACATTCCGTTCCGCATCAATGGGCTCGCGGGACGATTGCTGCTCACGCGTTTTGTGCTTCGCTTCGTGTTCCACCGCGTGTTGACCGTCAAAACGCCGATGGGCCGGAAGGCCCGGCCTAAGCTCCTTTCGCAGGGTGGCCCGTTGATTCGCGTGAGACCCGAGGATTTGAAGGCCGCGAAGGTCGACCGCGTTCCCAAGATGATAGGCGCACGGGAGGGATTGCCGCTGCTCGAAGACGGCCGCGTTCTGGACGTGGCAAACGTGGTTTGGTGTACCGGGTTTGATGCTGGCTTCGCCTGGATCCATTTGCCCGTCTTCGGCGAAGACGGAGTCCCGAAACATGATTGCGGTGCGGCGATTGGCGAGCCGGGGCTGTACTTTATTGGCCTGCCCTTCATCTACGCATTTTCGTCGACGATGATTCACGGTGTTGGGAGGGATGCTGAACGGATTGCTCAAGTCATTGAAGGCCGGGCGGGGACTGCGAGGAGAGAGGCGTTGGGCGGGGGGAGCGGTGCAAGCACAGGTTTCTTAGCGTCGGAGCAGACTAACTGATGCTCGAAGTTCAGCGATCGCTGACGCCCAGTCCGCATGGGCATCATACAAGCAATCAAAGTTAAAGCTCTAAACAGCCTGAAGAGGACCCAAAGGAAATGGCCCCGACAAAGGATTTTCGAGAGACAACTTATGCCCGGGCGCAACGCGACGCGGCTTTTCGTAAGTCTTTGTTGACCGAAGCAGTGAATGCCTATTTCGGTGGAGAGGGAGCGGTCGGCAAAGCCGTTTTGAAAGACCTCATTAACGCGACGATTGGATTCGGAAAATTGGCGGCGGCAGTCCACATCCCGAGCAAGAGTCTGCATCGCATGTTAGGGGCGAACGGTAACCCAAATACCGCAAGCTTTTTTGCGATGCTTCGTTCTCTCCAAGAGAGAGAAGGTGGCATCTAAGGGTAAGAGCGGCGTAATTGCCGCAATCTGGGTCCTAGCTTCGAATTTGAACTATCCGTAGGGAAATCGTTTTCGAGGTCATATCAGAAATGGATGCGAAACCGAGCATGTTAGCAGTTATGGCTACAATACCGTTCAATGCGCAGGTGGAAGCTTTTTTGGGTGACCGCTCCGAGCCCCATTGAGAATTGCTTTGTCGTCGCCGTGACCGCGCGACAGGCGGCCAGCATCGAGGAGCGTGGAAGTGGCTTCAATCCGGGCGCCTGTCAAGCAGAGTTTATAGCGTCAATACCCAGCGGTTTCGAGGAGATCGCAAGGCGAACGCGTCATCGAGCAATACATGAGGAGGGAGTGCCTTGGCCTGACTACGGGCGACCTTGGTTATTGAGGCGTATGGGAGCCGATAAACGCATGCGATCCGGTCTAACGGGATGGCTACTTAATGGTCGGTTTTTCGCTCCAGCCAGTCTTGAGGAATCCTATGGGAACCCCCCAGCTAACAAACCATTCGTCATCGAGACAGTCGACCAGCTTTTGGAAAAGGTATGGACGCTTAAGGGTGAACGTTGGGTGTTTCGTGGCCGAGCCGACGTGCTGTGGGAGCTTCGATCGATTATCCACAGGGGTAGGCGTTCGGCAATTGCAAGTACGGATCATATTTCGTCTGAGAGGCAATTGCTGCACGAGTTTAAGATTCGAGCTCTACCGTTTGTCTCCCATATTCCGCGCAATGATTTTGAGTGGCTCTTCCTGGCCCAGCATCACGGGCTGCCGACCCGACTTCTGGACTGGACATCAAACCCCCTTGTGGCGCTGTTCTTTGCAGTGCGGGCTCGGTTAGGCGGTCGTGATGGTGCGGTCGTCGCATACAAGCACGGCCGTCCGATATGCAACGTCGAAAGCAATTGCGATCCTTTCTCGGTAGACAGAGTCGAACTTTGTGAACCGCCGCACCTATCAATGCGCATTGTTGCTCAGTCGGGGCTGTTTACCCTAGAGCCGCGTCGTATTGATCCCTCGACCATTAGCTCCGCATCCTCAGCCGAGGTATGGCCAGTTTCCTATCGCTCTAAAGAGAGAATCCGTCTGCAACCAGAGAAGTTAGGGATCTCGGAAGGAACTATGTTTCCAGGTCTGGACGGCATCTGCAGCGATATCACGAATGTGAATCGACGCAAAGCCAAAGACGCCCGCAGATCGGCCGTCCCTGACGGACTCTAGTTCGAGGTGATTTGATCGTAACCAGCATGGACGGAATAGTAAGACGGACGAATGATGGTTCGCACAATTGATTCATGTAGCCAATTACTTGGCTCCCCGACATGGATTCGAACCACGATTAACGGCTCCAAAGGCCGCTGTCCTACCGTTAGACGATCGGGGAACGCGGAAGGGCGAAGAGCTTCGCCGAATTTTAGTCTAGCAAGCGTTTCACCAGTCCGAATACGAAGAGCCGTCCAGCGCTTTCTTGTCGGCTCCGCTGCGCACGTCGAACAGGCCGGGAGAGCCGCTCGAGCCGCCCACCGGCGTCTCCTCCATAATCGGGCGCCAGGTCTGGTCCGAGTTGGTCATGGGATCCTGCGGCACCTGGCGCAGGTAGCCTTCCGTGACCAGATCCTGCAACGAATCGGGAGCTTTCTGCTTGTCGATGGTGTACTCGTCGATCATCGTCCGTATAGTGAACAGATTGTTATGCAGCACGCTTTCTTTGGCGCGCGTGATCGATTTTTGATAGACGGGCACGGCGATCGACAGCAAAACCGCGATGATGGCCATTACGACCATCAGCTCGATTAGCGTGAAGCCACGCCGCCACCTACCATTCTGAATACGATTTGCCATTGCCGTCTTTATCCATAGTTTTCGAGAACACGTCGAAAACATTCTGCCCGCCCCAGGACTCCGAGGTTGGCTCGTCCTGCATGCTGCGCTTTCCCCACTCGGTGTCGCCCGTCATCGGGTCTTTTGGAACACGCCGCAGAAATTTGAGTTTTCCGGTTTGTCCGCTGCCGCTGATGGTGTTGGTCAGTTTTACTCCCTCCACCAGAATCTCGAGCGTAGGCGGATAGCAATAATTTTCGGGGTCGCCCGCCTGAATTTTTCCCAAGTCGCACACGTCTTTGTACTTGTTGATAGCGTCGCGCATCTCGCGCAAATCGGCGCGCAAATTCTTCTCGCGCTCGCGCCGCACCTGGAAGCGCGCGAGCGGTACTGCCATGGTCGTCAAGATGAGCAGAATGGTGAACGCGACAATCAACTCCACCAGGCTAAATCCCGCTTGAGCGTTGCGGGGTGAGCGCCTGCGCTTGCCGTCGTGTCGTGCCACAACTTTCATTTTACGGATTCGGGCCGTTAGGGAGCCGCGGGTTTTGCGTGGGCGGTAGAGCCTGCGACTGACCGCCAGGAGGCACTGCCGGCGGTACCGCTTGCGGCGGCCGGACGCCTGGGGCCGGCTGCGCCGATGGCGCCGGTGGCACAAGAATTTCCGGCGCCCGGCTGACTCGAATGAGACGCTCGGTCCCTGCCAGCACGCCTTCGTTGGAAGCGTCGATGGTCGAAGGCGCCCGTATGATCCGCGGAATCAAAGCAACGATGATGTCATCTTTTTCCCGGTCCTTGCTGCGCGTGCCAAACAGATATCCAAGTACCGGCATATTCGCCACGCCGGGTATTCCTGCTACGCCCCGCGTATCGCTGTCGGAAGTCAGGCCGCCGAGAAGGCTCGCTTCTCCATCCTTCATGCGAATTTCCGCTTCATTGATTTTCTGTCCGATCACCGGCTGATCCACACCCGCTATATTTGTGGTTCGCACCACGCTCGAGATCTCCACCTTGATCTTCATGCTGATCTCGTCGGTGCCAATCACATGCGGCTGCAGATCCACGTTCACGCCGACGTCTACCTGCTGGAATTGCGTGGTCGCATAGGGAATAGAACCCGGTGTGGCAACTGCTGAGTTCAGCGACCCCGACACATACGGAATTCGTTGGCCGATCTTCAAGGTCGCTTTTCCGTTGTCGGTGACGCGTACCTGCGGCCGCTGCAAGACCCTGGATGAATTGTCGTTCAGCAGCGCCTCGGCCAGCGCGCCCGGCAGGGTGATCTGGAAATCGTTCGTAGAAAGGCGATTGAGCCGCGAGAGCGGAAATCTTCCATCCGTTGTGGTGGGTGGGGTTGTGGATGGAGTCGTTGTGCCGGTACTCGGCGTGGTAGTGCCTGCTGGAGTAGAGGTGGCGCCGGGCGAAAACGTGACAGGCAGGCTCAAGCCGGTACCCGCCGAACTCGCGAGGGCCGCCCCCAGGTTCGTAATCGTCGATTTCGACACTTCGAGCACAATGACATCCACCAGCACTTCCGGCTTCGACCGGTCGAGATCGTGGATCAGCTTCTCACAGATGGAGATGGTGTCCGGGGTGCCGCGAACCACGATGGCGTTTTGGCTAGCCACTTGAAATATCCCGACCGTCAATTTGGCGCCCGCACGCAGGCCGTTGAATATCTCGTTAAATTCGTTGGGCGTGCTGGCGTTCTGAATGTAGAACACCCGCACTACCTCATCCTGATACTCCTGGCGCTTTTGTTCGTTTTCCTGAGTGACGAAAATCGCGTTCCGGCTGATGGGCTTCCAAAACGTGTGCGTGACGAGCGCGACGTAGTTGAGCGCCTCTTCCAGAGTGACGTGATTCAGATCCAGATTGAAGTTGCGCGTGCCGCCGGTCACCGCATCGATACCGGCCGGATCGAACAGGACGTTGATCCCGGCGAGTTTTCCGACACTCTCGTAGAGCACCCGCGCGGGCTGGTTATTGAGCCGCAAACCGTCCAGCTGGCTCGAGATCGATCGCAACTCGGGTGGACCTTGGAGGGAGCCGATGCGCTTCTCGATTATCTGCCGGGCGCGCTCCGCCGCCGTGAGAATCGGCGTGCCGAGGGGAAGCCTGGCCTGCTCTTTCAACATCTGGCCGGTCTCGCCGATTTCCTGCAAGGCGATCTGGGAGGAAGGATCGGTGAGGAGGGCCTTCTGAAACTGCACCATCGCCTCGTTCAATTTCTGCTGCTGAAGCAGTTTTTTGCCTTGGCTGACGTGCTGCTCGGAGGCCCGGCCTCGCGTTCGCTGGTCGGCCAGCATGTAGGCCGGCTCGCGGGAATCTTCCTCCAGCGCCTGGTCATAGAAGGTGAGCGCGGCGTCATAATCCTTCCTGGCTTCGGCTTTCTCGCCTTCTTTCAGATATTTATCGCCCTTTTTGGTGCGAGCGGCGAGCGGCGTCACCACCAGCGCCACCGCGCAAAGGAGAGCCGCAGCACGCCTTACCCCGCCCGAAGCTTTAACCTTATATCGCATCCCCCGCCTTTAAGCCGTTGCCAAGCACACAAAACAGTGTCGGAGCGGCCCTGAATTCCTCTCGGTTCAAAGAGTTGACGTGTCCCCGCGCGGTTCCGTTTAACGATTGCGCGAAACTGAGAAGACAACTTGGGCCAGCAAAGCGACATTAAGATTCTAAGCGATAACCGCTCGGCCGGTCATGACTACCTGCTCTCGGACCGCTACGAGGCCGGGCTGGTATTGACCGGAACCGAGGTCAAAGCCGCCAAGACCGGGAAAATCCAGCTTAAGGAGAGCTACGCCGAGATTATCGAAGGCGAAGCGTTTCTGGTGAACGCGCATATTAGCGAGTATTCGCATGGCAACCTGATGAACCACGTGCCGGTCCGCAGGAGAAAGCTACTTCTGCACCGCGGCGAAATCGACAAGCTGCGCGTGGAAACACGCGAGCGCGGGCTGACTATCGTTCCGACCAAGCTGTATCTTAAAGGCGGGCTGATCAAGGTGGAAATCGCGGTCGGCAAGGGAAAGAAATTCCACGACAAGCGGGAAGCGATCAAAGCGAAAGAGATGCAGGCCGAAGCAAAGGCTGCTTTGGGAAGACGGGGGCGGCAGTAAACGAGGAGACAGGAGTTAGGAGGCAGGAGTCAGAATCAAACCATGCAACTTCAGATCGATACGTCCGCTATTGAGAAGTTGAGCGTCGATGCGCTCGCGGTGATCTGCTTTGAAACTCCGGAGAAGGGAGAACCGGCCGGCGACCCGGAGATCGCCGCGCAAGGCGGCTGGCTGGCCGAGATGCGCGCCGCGAAGGAATTTTCCGGCAAACCGTACGAAACGGCGATACTGCATCGGCCGCAAGGCTTAGCCGCGAAGCGTCTCGTTGTCATCGGAGGCGGCAAGCACGAGAAATTTTCGACAGTCGAGGCGCGGCGGTTGGCGGGCGCGTTAGTGCGGACCCTCAAGGCAAAAGGAGTGCGCACAATCGCCCTGCTGCTCGAGAAGCCCGGCGAATATGCAAGCGCGGCCGCCGAAGGCGCTGTGCTTGGCGGCTGGGAGGCGAACAAATATAAATCAGATCCCAAGAAGGACGACCAGCAAATCGATTCCTTTACACTCGTTTCGCCTGACGCCGACGCGGCTGCGTTGCGCTGGACACTCGAGCGGGGTCGCATTGTCGCCGAATCGCAGAATATGGCGCGCGATCTGGTCAACGAGCCTGCTAACAAACTCATTCCCTCCGTACTGGCCGACGCCGCTTCGCGGATGGCCGCCGAGACGGGTCTCGCTTGCGAGGTGCTCGATGAGAAGGCCATGACTGCGCTCGGCATGGGCGCGCTGCTGGGAGTGGCGCAGGGCAGCACCAATCCTCCGTTTTTGATTGTCCTCAAGTACCGGCCCACCACCGCTCGCGGCACGGATCACCTGGCGCTGATCGGCAAGGGCGTGACCTTCGATACCGGCGGCATTTCGATCAAGCCTAGCGATGGCATGGAGAAGATGAAGTACGACATGGCCGGTGCGGCAGCGGTGATTGGAGCCATGCGCGCGCTCGCCGAACTCAAGCCGGGCATACCGGTCACCGGCTATATTCCCACCGTGGAAAATATGCTGAACGGCAACGCACAGCGTCCGGGTGATATCGTGACCGCGCTCTCCGGAAAGACTATCGAAGTTTTGAATACCGACGCCGAGGGACGTTTGATTCTGGCGGACGCCATCACGTACGCCAACCGCAACGGTGCGACCCATATGGTGGATGCCGCCACGCTCACGGGCGCAATCGGGATTGCGCTGGGCCATTTCAATATCGGTGCATTTACCAACGATGAGGCTTTTCTAGCGCGGTTCATGGCGGCATCGCGCATAGCGGGAGAGAAGACCTGGCAATTGCCGATGGATGAGGAATACAAAGAATATCTGAAATCCGCGTTCGCCGATCTGCCGAACATCGGAGGACGCTACGGCGGGTCGATCACAGCCGCGTGGTTTCTGCGCGAATTCGCCGATCCGACGCCCTGGGTCCATCTCGATATTGCATCGACAGCCTGGCTGGACGAGGGCAAAGCGTGGCTCGCGAAGGGGCCTACCGGCGTGGCCGTGCGCTCCTTCGTCGAGCTAGCTCTCGATTGGAACCACTAAAATTCAGAAGACACCCGGTTGGCCGGGAATGAGTCGATGGAGCGGAGGATAGGTTAACGTGCAGCTACGTGTTCTGGCGTTTGTACTTGCGGGCGGCAAGGGAACCCGCCTTTATCCGCTTACCAAAGAGCGGGCCAAACCCGCAGTTCCGTTTGGCGGGCGCTATCGAATCGTCGATTTTGTCCTCAGCAACCTTGTCAACTCGGGAATCTACTCGATTTACGTTCTGATTCAGTTCAAGAGCCAGTCACTACTGCAGCACTTGCGGGAAGGCTGGGAGGTAAGCGGCCTGCTGAAGAATAATTTCATCATTCCGGTGCCGGCTCAGATGCGTTCGGCGGAAGAAGATTGGTATCGCGGAACGGCGGATGCTATTTTTCAAAACCTGAATCTAATTCAGCAAGCCGATCCGCATGTAGTGGCGATTTTCGGAGCCGATCATATTTATCGCATGAATATCCGGCAGATGATTGAATACCACGTGGAGAAGCGCGCGGGCGTCACGGTGGCGGCCATTCCGGTGGAGAAGGAGATGGCCATCGAATTCGGCGTGGTGGAAGCCACGCCCAACGGCAATATAACGGGCTTTCACGAAAAGAAAGCCGACGCGCCGACCATTCCGGGCGATCCCACGCGGGTATATGCATCGATGGGGAATTACATCTTTTCGACCGACACCCTGGTTCGCGAAATTCTGGCCGACCAGAAGCGCAAAGATAGTGCGCATGATTTCGGCAAGGATATTCTGCCGCGGCTCATCGGCCGCGTGGACATGTACGCCTACGATTTTCAAACCAATATTATTCCCGGAGACCCGATCGCGGCGCCGCAATATTGGCGGGACGTGGGGACGCTGGAAGCCTATTACGAAGCGAGCATGGATCTCCGCTCGGTCTCGCCGGCATTGAATCTCTACAATCGGCAGTGGCCTTTGCGCACGGCGGGCTACTTCGACGCGCCGGTGAAGTTTGTCTTCGACGAGGACGGAAGGCGCGGCATGGCGATCGATTCGATCATCGCCGGCAGCTCTATTATTTCCGGCGGCAGTGTCAGCCGCTCGGTGCTGGGACGCGGAGTGCGGATACACACCGGGGCTGAGGTGGAAGAGTCGGTGATCTTCGATAATTGCGACGTAGGGCGCCATGCCAAGGTGCGGCGCGCGATTTTAGACAAGAACGTGAAGATTCCGGAGGGTGTTGAGATTGGCTTCAATCTCGAAAAAGACCGGAAGAAATATCACGTGACCGACAGCGGAATTGTCGTCATAGAAGGTCATCAGTCGACGGTGGACATCGCGACGCTGCAGGTCTGAGAGCGGCCAGCAGCAATCCCACGGCTACCACGACCAGGCAGCCGATGACGTTGTACCAGAGGAAAGAAACGCTGGTAAACAAAGCGGCGGAGAAGATGGCGGCTTCGCCCGCGAGCATGCCCCAGAAGGCGGAGGTTCCATCCACGTGTTTGCAGACGAACGCGAGGACAAAGACGCCTAGCAGCCCACCATAGAACAGCGAGCCGACGATATTGACGCGCTCGATGAGAGCGCCGAAGCCGCGCGCGCCGAGGGCGGCGAAGCCAACCGCAAATGCTCCCCAGAAGACCGTCAGAAAGCGCGAAGCGATCAAA
>Ga0193753_10004283_pt1 | contig 10237 bp, 6 predicted proteins | sample H1c2metaG_FD_144925 | JGI IMG/M metagenome (GOLD analysis project Ga0193753, IMG submission 144925) | Soil microbial communities from a riparian zone of the East river system, Colorado, United States - H1c2 | ecosystem: Environmental > Terrestrial > Soil > Riparian zone | place: USA: East River... | reverse complement strand
TTCGAGCTTTCACTTTATTGTGCTTGCTCCGACTGGGAAGTACGACGCTTCGAATGCGCTCAATCCTAGTTCGAACCGGTTGACGTTTTATCCCACCGTCAATTTCAGCTGGACTCCGGACAAGGGTTGGACTTGGCTGGAGTTTTATTTGTCGACGAAGTCCTTTACGACGAACCGAAGCTTCGGTTTGGCTGGGACGTCAAGCCTCGCCCAGGATCCGTTGTACCTAGTGGAGTTGCATGCGAGCCGCAATCTCGTTCGCGGTTGTGGGCCTCTGGGGATGCTTACTACAACATTGGCGGCCAGACACACATTGATGATGTCCACCAGGGTAATGGGGCGAATACGCTGCGGCTGGGCGTTGGCTCAGGATTGAGTGTGTGGTCTGGAGGAGTGGTTATCTTCAATTACGAACAGATCGTGGCTAAACCCTCGGGCCAACCCACTTCGCGCACTTTCCGGATCAAGATTCAGCAGTTCTGGTGAGCCATCGAATCGACGAGCTCCATCGGCTTAGGCGTAGGGCGAAATTGGGCTACTCGTGGGCCGGTCGTGGTGCTGGTGATCTTATCGAAGGCTGCAGCGCCGAGGCTGCCGTTGGGTTGGGAGAAGGGGGTTGATGAGGTTGAAGAGCTCGGCACGGAACTCGAGGTTAGTTTCGCGGGTTGAGATGTGTGCTTGACGAAGGCGATGTCGAGGTTTCGGTAGGCTGGGCCGCGGACCGGGTTGCGGGTGGCGTCGCCGATGACGAAGCAAAAGAGAAATATCCACTCTGGACACACTAAAGAGAAAGGAAACGGCTTTCAGCGCGAGAGAATCTCTCTGCCGACCGTATATCCAAATTAAATGCAGCTACATTGTTCTGTGCGGAAACCCAGATTTATATCATCGCAGGCCGTGAAGAATTTCAACTAAAGCGCGGTTCGTGGGATCGGGATTAAAGAAGCCAAAACGCGGATATTCCAGATCCACAATCACGTAGATCGTTATCGACACCGCGGCAGCAAATATGACGCCATGCACGATTGGCAGGGAAGGATGAGCGGCCATCCGATAACCGGCAAGTAGCGCAGCCATCATGGCCACAGTAAACATGAGGACGTATATGACCAACGGCGGATGCCTATATTGAGCGGCTCGCTGCCTTACAGGTGCATCGAACATTTTATCGAAAGAATCGATTACTTGATTGGTAATAGCCGGATTTCCCGATGCGATTGCTGCATCAATGGCTTTTTTCCATATTTGTTCCTCCAGTTGCCGGCTGCGGGCAATAGTGGCATCTGCGGCCGGCGAATAAATGACAGCCTGATAAGTATCAATGCGTGCCTGGACATACTGACGCATCAAAATACGCAATGGGGATTGGCTGATTGCTGGGAGTAAATCTATTCTCGCGTAGGCTCCGCTGACAGCACTTGCCTCTTCCGCGAGAAGGTCGCGATGCACTTCGTAAGTCGATAGCGCGTCCGAGAAGCTGAACGCGAGCAACAGGCCGAGCAAGCCGAAGACTGCGGCATCCAGTGTTCCTCCGGCGTCCTTATCTTTAACTTTGAGCGCGGGTAATCGTCTCCCAACAAAATGACCGATCTGCACGCAGACTATCAGACCGATAAACAGACTGAACGCGTAAATTGAAGCGTAGGCGACGAAAGGCATATTGGTCATCAATATTACCCGAGAACGGTTGTTTCGGCTGTGGCGGCAACGAGAGGTCTAGATATGTGGGACCTCACTTCGTTGATAGGCGGATGGACGAGACGAACTTGGCTTGCCTAGGAGCAGCGGGGCGCTAAGCAGAAATGAAAAAAGGGAGCACGCGGGTTCGCGTTCCAGGAAATCTAATATCCTTGCTGCGTAACAGCGGGTTAGTTCTCAGGTTTTGTGAGCGAAATATTTCTTTAAGATTTGTTGCAAAGATGAAGTTCTGGTTTTGGTGTTGGACCCTTTTCTGTATCGTTAGCGGTGGGACTGTCATTTCACCTTGCCCGAAGAATGAATGTGAATTCCCTGCCAAGTGATTCCCCTGCTTCTTGCCGGTCAGCTGCACGTCTATCATCAGCGGATTGGCCTCGAAGATCGAGTGTTTGAAGTTCCAATACCGCCGTTGTCACTGCTCTCGGCATAAAGAGATCAGTTGAACAGGTGAGCACCCTTCCGGTTCATATCCTTCTGTCAGCGTTCAGGGTGCCGCGCTCAGAACACCACCGCCCCGCGGACGCACGCTCTCCTTTCCGTGATCCGCTATTCGCGCCTCTTTGAGGTGCGGACTCCTTCCCCCAGACGTGGCTGTTGTCCCCTTCCGCAGATCCCAGTCCTCTCGCCTTGGGAGGCGGTCGCGACGGCACACCCTCCGGGTAAGCATGTACCGCATCCAGCGGACACAAACCAAAAGAATCGGAGCTAAAAACCATGTTCAACAAGATCATCCTCATCGGCCGCCTCGGACAGAACGCAGAGGCAAAGACATCCCAGAACAACCCGCGAGTTCGTCGTCCTCAACATCGCTACCCAGGAAAGCTGGAAGAACGATAAAGGCGATTACGAGACCCGCACCGAATGGCACCGCGTCTTCGCCTGGAGCAATCTCTCCAAATTCGCCAAAACCCTTCAAAAGGGCCAGCTCTTCGCTATCGCGAGTATGAGGAAGACGTCCACGGACTCACGGTCAAGCACCGGATCGCTGAGATCCATGCCTCCAGCATGAAGCGGCTGTCGAAAGTTGAATCCGCTGACGATCCGTCCGACGGTGCCAACGACGAGTAATCGTCTTCTCCTAAGTGGGGGCCCGTCAGAAAACGGACAATAGAGCACGCTAAGGGTGGTTTGGCGTGCGAAGCGGCCTGAACTGACCCAGTGTGGGCCTCTTACCCTGCCATTGGTAGTCGCCGGTAAGGTTGATGTGCTCCCAACCGAGCGGGGAGAGATACTTGAGCAGATCGGGATCGATAGCATATCCGCTCCGATCTGAGGCCTGAACGGCCCTGTCTATATAGACGGTGTTCCAGAGCGCGATTGCGGCTGTAACGAGGGTAAGGCCACTCGCCCGATAGCGTTGCTGTTCGAAGCTCCGATCTCGGATTTCTCCCAGGCGACAGAGGAAGACGGCTCTTGCAAGCGCATTGCGGGCTTCGCCTTTGTTGAGGCCGGCGTGAACGCGGCGGCGAAGATCGATGCTCTGCAACCAGGAGAGGATGAACAGGGTTCGTTCGATCCGACCCAGTTCGCGCAGGGCGACCGCTAGGCCGTTCTGGCGAGGGTAGCTGCCTAGCTTGCGGAGCATAAGCGAAGCCGTGACAGTGCCTTGCTTGATAGAAGTCGCGAGGCGAAGGATCTCGTTCCAGTGTGTTCGGATCGCTCTGAGGTTGATGGTGCCACCGATCATGGACACCAACGCCGGGTATTTGACCTTACCGTTCGGGAGGTACAGCTTGGTGTCGCTGAGATCGCGGATGCGCGGAGCGAAGCGGAAGCCGAGCAGATGCATGAGAGCAAACACGTGGTCCGTGAAGCCCGCGGTGTCGGTGTAGTGTTCCTCGATCCGCAGGTCGGATTCGTGGTGAAGCAGGCCGTCGAGGACGTAGGTGGAGTCGCGTACTCCGACGTTGACGACCTTGGAGCTGAACGGTGCGTATTGATCCGAGATGTGAGTATAGAAGAGCTTGCCCGGTTCAGCTCCGTACCTGGGATTGATGTGCCCGGTGCTTTCGGCCTTGCCTCCAGCTTTGAAGCGCTGGCCGTCTGAGGATGAAGTGGTTCCGTCACCCCAGTGCTCCGCGAAGGGTTGTCGGAACTGGGCGTTCACAAGCTCGGCTAAGGCGGCGGCATAGGTTTCATCGCGTATGTGCCAGGCCTGAAGCCACGAGAGTTTTGCGTAGCTTGCCCCGGGGCACGACTCAGCCATTTTTGTCAGGCCGAGGTTGATAGCATCAGCCAGGATCGTGGTCAGCAGAGGTATCCGGTCCCTTGCCGCGTCACCTTTCTTCAGGTGGGTAAAGTTGTCGGTAAAGCCAGTCCACTTGTCGACCTCGAGAAGCAGCTCAGTTATCTTGATGTGTGGCAGCGATGCCGCTATTTGGTCGATCAGGTTCTGTGCTGCCTGCGGCACTGCCGCGTCAAGCGGCGTGATCTTCAAGCCGGAGTCGGTCAGGATCGCATCCGGCAGGTCGTTGACGGCGGCGAGTTGATCGACTCGCTGTAGTTGCTCATGGACCGCGTCAAGCCGGCCCTAAGATAGCGCTCGCAGTCCGAGTCGATAGCGAGCGGGAGCTCATCTGCTTCCCTAAGCATCGCAAACTTCTGAGCAGGCAGCAGGTATTCGTTGAAGTTCTTGAACTGTCGAGAGCCTTCGACCCAGATGTCACCGGAACGCAGAGCGTTCTTTAGTTCCGCCAAGGCGCACAGCTCGTAGTAGCGGCGGTCAATGCCCGTATCGGTAAAGATGAGCTTGGCCCAGCGTTCGCGGATGAAGTCGACAGGGGCATCGTCGGGAAGCTTGCGAGCGTTCCCGGCGTTCACCTCGCGGAGCAGCTCGATGGCGTCGAGGACCGGCTTTGCGGCCGGAGCGGCATGCAATCCGAGTACGTTCAACAGCTCGGGCGCGTAGCGGCGTACGGTCGCATATCCTTCGCCGATCCGATAGAGGAAGTCGAAGTCTTCCGGTTGCGCGAGCTTCTGTGCTTCCGTGATGCTTGCAGCGAAATCCTCCCATGACACAACAGCCTCGATGGCGGCGAAGGGATCGCGACCGCTCTGTTTGGCTTCGAGCAGAGCCTGGCCGACGCGCCCATAGAGCCGGAGCTTATCATTGATCGCTCTGCCGTCAGCTTGAAACTGCTCCTGATGCTTGTGCTTTGCAGTGTTGAACAGCTTGCCGACGATCCGGTCGTGCAGGTCGATCACCTCATCGGTGACGGTGGCCGTTCCTTCGACCGCCAGCGCGACGAGCGTTGCGTACCGGCGCTCTCGCTCGAACCTCATCAGGTCAGCCGAGGTCATCTGGCCGCCTTCGCGCGCGATCTTCAAAAGACGATTCTGGTGAATCTGGCGTTCAATCCCGGAAGGCAGGTCGAGAGCTCGCAATGCCTTGAGGCGATCGATGTGTTCGAGCATATGCTTGGAGTTCGGCTTGATCGGAGACTGCCGCATCCATCCCAGCCATGTCAGGCTGCTGCCTTCTTTCCGTTTGAGCAGGTCGTCCAGTCGCTCACGATGAACCTCCGTAAGCCCATCAGTCAGCTGTTTGTAGATTCTTCGATTGGCGCGTGTGATCGCCTCGGCGCAGACGCGTTCAATTGCATACAGGCGCGGGAGCAGGATTGCTCGACCTCGCAGCATCTCGACCAGGCTTGTCGCAAGCACGATGCCTTTGTCCGTCTGCATCGCCGTTTCAGTCAGTTCTTGGACGGCTAGCCGGTGATGCCCTGTCGTGAACGCTTCAAAGCCGAAGACTGTTTGAAGTTCGACCAGGTGTTCTCGTCTCGTCTGTGCGCGGTCGCCGTACTCAGCCCAATGCTCGACCGGAATCTTGATCTGCCCGGCCACCAAATGAAGCAAGGGAGCAAACGGCAACTGATCTACGCCAAGCACAATGCCGGGATAGCGAAGATAGCAGAGCTGCACAGCAAAGCCGAGCCGATTAGCCGCACCACGACGTTGCCGAATGACGGACAGATCGGACTCACTGAAGGTGTAACGCCGAATCAGGTCGTCTCGGTTGGCCGGCAACGCGAGCAAGCTCTCCTGCTCGGCGGCAGAAAGGATGGAACGACGGGGCATGTTTGCTCCTCTTGAAAACGGAGGTTTATGAGAACACTCAACAACTGCCCCCGAAAGCTAGGAAAGCTGGAATTCTTGATTCTCGTAAACAGTTCTCAAATGCTATTCTCATTCCATCGCCATGCCAACGACTTCTGAGAAGAAAACACCTGCAAAGAAGAAGTCTCTCTCCGAGAGCACCGGGAAGGACCGGACGATGTTGATCGGATACGCCCGCGTCTCCACGCAGGATCAGAACCTAGAACTGCAAACTGAGGCTTTAATAAAGGCCGGCTGCAAGAAGATCTTTGAGGACAAGATAAGCGGGAGTCGCGCAGAGCGCCCAGGTCTGACAAAAGCACAGGGGTCTCTGCGTGAAGGAGACACTCTCGTTGTATGGAAACTCGATAGGCTAGGCCGCAGCGTCAAGCACCTTGTGGATTTCGTTGGAGCACTTCATAAGCAAGGCGTGCAGTTCAAGAGCCTCACCGACGCAATCGATACCGGCACCGCATCTGGACGTTTCTTCTTCCATGTCATGGCCAGTCTCGCCGAGATGGAACGGGAGCTCACGATTGAAAGGACCCGCGCCGGACTCGAAGTCGCCCGCCAGCTCGGGCGCAGGGGAGGGCGCAAACGGCAGATGACCGACAGCAAAATCAAATCAGCCAAGAAACTGCTTGCCAGCGGCGTGCCACCCCGCGACGTCGCCAGCAATCTCGGCATCTCTGTACCGACGCTCTACAGATGGATTCCTGCCTCGATGCAGGTTGCCGGCGCATGAAAGCCGCCTACACCAGATACGGTCCTCCAGACATTGTCGAGGTCGACGACCTCGACAAACCTGTTCCCAGGGACAACGAAGTCTTGATAAAAGTCGCCTCGGCTTCCGTCAATCCACTTGACTGGAAAACAATGAAAGGCGGCCCCGGCCTCGTCCGTTTACTGCTCGGGCAGCGCAGACCAAAGATAAAGCAGCTTGGCGTTGATGTGGCTGGCCAGGTTGAAGCGGTTGGCAGGAACGTCAAAGATTTCAAACCAGGCGACGCTGTGTTTGGCACGTGCCGTGGAGCCTTTGCCGAGTATGCGTGTACGTGCGAGTCGGCAAGGCTGATGAAATCGGCTTTGGTCATAAAGCCGGAGAACGTGACGTTTGAGCAAGCAGCTTGTGTATCGATTGCGGCCCTCACCGCTTTGCAGGGTCTTCGCGACAAGGGACGGATTCAGCCGGGGCAGACGGTCCTCATCAATGGTGCAGCGGGTGGCGTGGGTATTCGTCCACTTGTCCATGGCACATCAATCTGGATGGCTCGATGAATGCACTGGCCTGTTGGCAACGATTGAGAACTACTTCCAGTTTGCCCATAAACCGCTCGATTGAGTGGCGGCAGGCTTCCCACAAGAGAATTTCTTGCCCAGAATGACTTCCGTGTACCCCTCTAGCACGGACGAATCAGGAAGCAAAGCAAAGTTGCGTTCGATTGTGGCATGCGACTTTCAGGGCGAGTGCCTTTATTAGCCTCGGATCGGTTATGCAGAAACAAAGGTCAATCTTCACGGCAGCGTTGGGCACTCCTCCGACTGAAAGTAGCGTACGCATTCATCATGCGTGAAGTCACGGGTGACTCGCTTGTATGCCAGATCTAGTAACTCACGAATATCCATCGCATAAATCTGTATGGTTAGGTCCGAACTCGCCGTAGCCAGCTGCTTACCATCCAGGCTCCAGGCCACGCTGTTCACATAGAGGGTGTGTCCCCTAAATGTGAGTAATTCCTGCCCGTTGACCGCATCCCACACCTTCGCGGTCTGATCCGAACTCGCCGTAGCCAGACGCTTGCCGTCCGGGCTCCAGGCCACGCTGTCCACGAACTCGGTGTGGCCCGTCAGGGTGAGCAACTCCTGTCCGCTAGTCGCATCCCACACCATCGCGGTTTGATTGTCAGTCGCGGCTAGGCGCTTGCCGTCCGGGCTCCAGACCACGCTGCACATGCTGCGGGTGTGTCCCTTCAGGGTGAGCAGTTCCTGCCCGCTGGCCGCATCCCACACCTTCGCGGTCTGATCGAAACTCGCCGTTGCCAGGCGCTTGCCGTCCGGGCTCCATGCCACGCTGGACACGTAGGCGGTGTGACCCCTCAGGGTGAGCAGTTCCTGCCCGCTGGCCGCATCCCACACCTTCGCGGTCTGATCGTCACTCGCCGTTGCCAAACGCTTGCCGTCCGGGCTCCATGCCACGCTGGACACGGAATTGGTATGACCGTTCAGGGTGAGCACTTCCTGCCCGGTGACCGCATCCCACACCTTTGCGGTCTTATCGGCACTCGCCGTTGCCAGGCGCTTGCCATCCGAACTCCAGGCCACGCTAGTCAAGAGGAAGGCGTGACCCTTCAGGGTGAGCAGTTCCTGCCCGCTCAATGTATCCCATACCTTCGCTGTGCGGTCGCTACTCGCCGTTGCCAACCGCTTGCCATCCGGGCTCCAGGCCAAACTGACAACGATGGCGACGTGGCCCTTCAGGGTGAGCAGTTCCTGGCCGCCGGCCGCATCCCACACCTTAGCGATCTGATCGTCACTCGCCGTAGCCACAAGCTTGCTGTCTGGGCTCCACGCCACGCCGTTGACGTAGCCGGTGTGACCCTTCAGGGTGAGCAGTTCCTGCCCGATGGCCGCATCCCACACCTTTGCAGTATAGCCACTCGCGGTGGCGAGACGCATGCCGTCCGGGCTCCAAGCCACGCTTTCCAGGAACTCGATTTGGTCCTTAACGGTGAGCAGTCCTTTTCCGCTGGCCGCATCCCACACCTTTGCGGTTTTGTCCCAACTCGCCGTCGCGAGACGCTTGCCGTCCGGGTTCCAGGCCACACTCGACACGCGTTCCGTGTGTCCCTTCAAGGTGAGCAGCTCCTGCCCGCTCAACGTATCCCATACCTTCGCCGTGTGGTCGTCACTCGCCGTGGCCAGACGCTTGCCGTCCGGGCTCCAGGCCACGCTGGATACGCCGGCCGAGTGGCCCTTCAGGGTCTTACGTATCTGTGACGACAAGATGGCCTGATGCAGCGCGTCCTCTGCGGCAGGCACAGCAGGTTGATCGAAACGGAGTGTGGCGTTCACTGCCTGAATGCTGAGCAGGATGCTTCTCTCAGGATCGTCACTGAGACTTTCAGTCGAAGAAGCAGCCAACTCCCTGGCCTTCGACTCCCGTGCATTTCGTTGTGCGTCGGCCGTTTCCTCTTCGGCCGCTTTTTCCTGTTTCATCGCTTCGTTTGCGTTGGCGTCGGCGACGATCTTCTGTTTCCGCGCCTCCTTTGACTGAGACTGGGCAGTATTCCTTTGGGTAAAGGCGTAGATCGCCAAACCGATTGCGACCACGAGAGCGATCGCCACCGCTCCAATCGTGATTCGCTGCGTCCTCACCGCCGCCTGGCGGCTGGCCAGGATGTACTGCGAATGAAGCGCAGCCGGCTCGAGCCCTTTTTCCGCGCTCCTGACGATCCACTGCTCGGCCTCGCTTAGGTCCTTGCCCCGGAGCAGGAAGCTGCCATCCCTTCCGTTCTGCTCCCACTCCTTGGCACGCGTGAGCAGACGGGTGTGGGTCTGCTTCCAGACCAGGTCCGTATCTAGGGCTTTGATCAGGTTGGCAAAATTTGAATCAAACTCATTCGTGCCGGTGAAGTCGATCCTCTGAAATTTGGCGACGGCCTCGGGAATATCGCCATCCGGAACGGCGCGATAATAGATCGGGACCATCCGCTTGTTGTTGGTTGCGGCGTGATCGATCTCTTTTCTGGTGTTGATCGACGCGACCGATTCCGGACTGATCACGAAGAGGAAGTCGTCGGCAGCTTCGATATTGCTGAAGATTTCCTTCAGCCACTCCGCAGTCACTTCAATGTCCTTCTCATCGAGCCAAACTTCGCGTTTTTCCTCGTCAAGAGCGGCGACAAGTTTCTTCACGAACTCCTTGTCCCGGCGGGAATACGAGATGAAGACTTGTGCCACGAAAGGCCTCTTTCAGAATCGCAAAAGTAGATGTGCCCCATAGTCGTGCCGTTTGACCCAACCATACGATTGCACGTACTGGAACCGCGGTTGATCGTTATTTAGGCCTTCATCTTGCGCCTGCATGATAGGCACATGTAGTTGTTCCGAAATAGCCGTTGGTAGATGATTTTAGACGGTATCAAACACTTGCCCGATTGTTCTGTCGTGTTCGGAGCATGGGCCTACCCGAAGTCGCTCTGAAACAGTGTCCCGGGAAGAGAATGGTTGGCTCGGGACAGCGTGTCGGTGATCCGGAGGTTGAGCCAGCTCTCGATGAGTGCAAAATAGCCGAGTTACTCACTGACGACTGAACGCGAGCCACATGGCCGAATAGTCGGCATCTCGGACAGTTGCCGCGGCTCATCGTCCGACGCGTCTTGCTGATACCAGGGTTCCGGATAGCCGGTTATTAGGCCACTTACCGAGAACACTGATCGAC
>Ga0193753_10004282_pt1 | contig 10240 bp, 6 predicted proteins | sample H1c2metaG_FD_144925 | JGI IMG/M metagenome (GOLD analysis project Ga0193753, IMG submission 144925) | Soil microbial communities from a riparian zone of the East river system, Colorado, United States - H1c2 | ecosystem: Environmental > Terrestrial > Soil > Riparian zone | place: USA: East River... | reverse complement strand
GGGCTTGATTCTAAACTGGCGGTGAGGGTGGGATTCGAACCCACGGAACCCGTGAAGGTTCAACGGTTTTCGAGACCGCCCGATTCAACCGCTCTCGCACCTCACCGCGACCCCGGCACTACTCACGATAGCAGCACTGCTACCAGCCGAGCACGGTTGCGAACACGAGCGGCGCCACGATCGATGCGTCCGATTCAATCACGTACTTCGGCGTATCGATACTCAGCTTTTCCCAGGTGATCTTCTCGTTCGGAATGGCGCCCGAATAGGAGCCGTAGCTCGTCGTCGAATCGCTGATCTGGCAAAAATAGCCCCATAGCGGCGTATCTTCCTGCTCGAGATCCTGCCGCAGCATCGGCACGACGCAAATCGGGAAATCGCCCGCAATGCCGCCGCCGATTTGGAAGAACCCGATAGACGATTTTTTCGACGTCTTCGTGTACCAATCGGCCAGCGACATCATGTATTCGATGCCTGTACGCACGGTATGCACGTTCTTGACATCGCCGGCTATACAGTGTCCGGCATACATGTTGCCGAGAGTGGAATCTTCCCAGCCGGGGACAAACATCGGCAGCTTGCGCTCCATCGCCGCGTAGAGCCAGCTATCCTTCACATCGATCTGAAAACTTTTGCGCAGCCCGGGCGATTGCAGAACGCGGAAAAAAAACTCGTGCGGGAAGAGCCGCTCTCCCCTGCTGTCGCAGCCCGTCCATTCCTTGAGAATCACGCCTTCGATCCGGCGCATCGCTTCTTCTTCGGGAATGCAGGTGTCGGTCACGCGATTCATATGCCGTTCCAGCAGCGCCTGCTCGTCTTCCGGCTTCAGGTCTCGCCAGTTCGGCACACGCTCGTAAAAATCGTGTGCCACTAGGTTGAAAACGTCTTCTTCCAGATTCGCGCCGGTGCAGCAAATGCCGTGCACCTTATCCTGGCGAATCATTTCGGCGAGCGAAATGCCTAATTCCGCCGTGCTCATCGCGCCGGCGAGTGTCATAAACATTTTGCCGCCTTGCGCCAAGTGCGCGTTGTAGCCTTCCGCGGCTTCGACAAGAGTGGCCGCGTTGAAGTGACGATAATGCTGCTTGACGAAGCTCGATATCGGACCTTGACTCATCTCCTCTCCACCGTATCAGTCGAGTTAAGATCAGTCGAGTTCAAGAGGCACGTAAATTAAATGTCCGCTCCGTTCCACGAGTAAGACAACCGCCTGACCGGATTTCATGGCGCCGAGCGTGTCACGCAATTGCGCCACGCCACTTACCACTTGCCGGTTCGCCGCATAGATCACATCGCCCGTTTGCAGCGCCGGTCCGGTATAGGGCGCACTCGCCTTTCGAGCCGCTACCACCACACCCGCGGGACGCCGCAGCTCCGGCATGAGCTGCAAAACCTGTTTATTGATGTCGAGACCCACAATTCCCAACTGCGGCACGACGTTCTTGACCGGATCGACCAAGTCCGCGAGCGCATCCAACTCGTCTCCCGATTCCTCTTCGGCGATTACCGGTAGATCCATTTGATTTTCGCCACGCTGTATGCGCAGGCTTATTTTCGCTCCAGGGGAGAGGCGGTAGACGTTCGCTTCGAGTTGATGCAGAGTCACCATCGGCTTTCCGTTCATGGCGACAATCACGTCGTCCGCCTCGATGCCGCCGTGCGCCGCGGGACCGTCCGGCTCGAGATCGGAAACCACGACGCCGTGATCGGTGGACAGGGAGAGGCCCTCCGCCATCTCGGGTGTAATCGTTTGTGCGACCAATCCGAGTTGAGCACGATGAACGTGGCCATGCGTTTTGAGCTGCGTGTATACCTCGCGCGCGATGTTCGCGGGAATCGCGAAACCGATACCTTCGCTACCGCCCGATTGCGTGAGGATCAGCGCATTGATGCCCATCACCTTGCCGTCGGTATCTACCAGAGGTCCACCGCTGTTGCCTGGATTGATGGGCGCGTCGGTCTGGATGTAGACCATCGGATCGTCCTGTTTGATCTGGCGGGAGGTGGCGCTGACGACGCCCATGCTGACGGAATTATCCAAGCCCAGCGGATTGCCGAGCGCGAGTACGATTTGCCCTTGCTTCAACTCGTCGGAATCTCCAAATGTGAGATATGGCAAATTCGTCTTGTCGATCTTGATGACCGCTAAATCGGTATCGCGGTCGATGCCCACGAGCGTTCCGGCAATCGGGCGGTTCAGGGAGCGGTCGCCCTGTTGGCGCGCCTCCGCTTCCATTCTCACGTTCAATTGCACTTTTACCGTATGTGCGCCCTTCACGACGTGCGCGTTGGTCAAAATGTAACCATCGGGACTGAGGATCATCCCCGATCCGCTGCTATTCTGCGCAGTCAACAGTTCCGTGCTGCTATCGGAGCTGTCCGACGGTACGTAGCTGCGAACGAAGATCTGCACCACCGCCCGTCCGCAGCGCTGCGAGATTTCCTCGAACGACCCACTCAATTCCTTGAGAACGTCCATCTTCTGCGGGTTGGGTTGAGCGGGCGGCGCGCCCTGGGCGCCTGCCGCCAACAAACAAAACGCTATAGCGAGCTTTACGTTCAACAATTGACTCCTAGAAACCGTTAGATGCACGAACGGGCAACTTGAATTCGAGATACTTGTTAACCTCTAGCTTTGCCCCCGCCCCCGGCCACCAGATTCGCGGCATCTTCGCACGTCGCCCTCGGCATTTTCATAAGCCGCCTCACCGGCCTAGCCCGGGAACGCGCCATTGGATACTACTTCGGGGTCGATTCCATCGTCGCCGACGCCCTTCGTCAAGCCATCCGTATTCCTAATCTTCTGAATAATCTGTTCGGGGAGGGCGTGCTTTCCGCATCCTTTGTCACCGTGTATGCAAAGCTGCGCGCGCGTGGAGCGGACGCCGAGGCTCGCCACCTCGCTGCCGCAGTCTTCGGAATCCTGAGCCTGGCTTGCTCGGTCCTGGTGCTCGCGGGTGTCGCGGCCACCCCTCTGCTTATCGATTTGATCGCGCCCGGCTTCAAGGGCGAACAGCGCAGCCTCACCATTCGTCTGGTTCGCATCCTTTTCCCTGGAACCGGATTGCTGGTTCTGAGCGCCTGGTGCCTGGGCGTGTTGAACAGCCATCGCCGCTTTCTGTTGTCCTACATGGCCCCGATCGCTTTGAATGTCTCGGTCATTGCGGTCATGCTCTGGGCCGGCCGGCGGCTGCAAGAGGAGCGCCTGGTTGTGCCGGTGGCTTGGGCGTTTGTCCTCGGCAGCGCCCTGCAATTTCTGGTGCAACTCCCCAGCGTACTTAAACTTTTACCGGGTTTCCGGCCGGCGTTTGACGCGGCGTCCGAACACGTCCGCTCTGTCATTCGGAATTTCGGACCTATCTTTCTCAGCCGCGGCGTGGTGCAGATCAGTTCCTACATCGATTCGATGATCGCGAGCCTTCTGCCGGTGAGCGCGGTCGCCGCGCTGGGTTATGGGCAGGTGATTTCCATTCTGCCGATCAGCCTTTTCAGTATGTCTGTCTCAGCGGCTGAATTGCCAACGCTTTCGAGCGCCACTGGGAGCCGTGAAGAGATCGCGGAATTTCTCCGTTCGCGTTTGTCCGCCGGCTTGCGCCGCATCGCGTTTCTGATCGTTCCATCCGCGGTGGCGTTCTTGTTGCTCGGCGACATATTGGTCGCCGCGCTCTACCAAACCCAATCCGGGCGCTTTCAGCACGGCAACGTTCTGTATGTCTGGGCGGTACTCGCGGGCTCCTCCGTCGGTCTGTTGGCGACCGCTCTTGGCCGTCTGTATTCGTCGGCTTTCTACGCCCTGCTCGATACCCGAACGCCGTTGCGTTTTGCAATCATTCGCGTGGTGCTGACGGTCGCTCTGGGCTTTCTGTTCGCGCTCTTCTTGCCTGGTTGGATCGGCATCAACCCGAAGTGGGGCGTGGCCGGATTGACCGTTTCCGCCGGCATGGCCGGATGGGTCGAATTTGCACTGCTTCGCAATGCCCTCGGAAAACGTATTGGCAAGACTGCATTGCCGGCGTCGTTTACAGCGCGTTTGTGGATAGTCGCTTTCGTCGCGGCCGGGCTTGCATATTTGGTAAAGCTTCGAGTTGGAACGGTTCACCCAATTTTCCTGGCTTCGCTTGCGCTGCCGCTATACGGTGGTGTGTACTTTGCGGGCACTGCGGCGCTTGGTATTCGCGAAGCGCGGTCGGCGCTCAAGTTGCTGCGAGTTTTTCGGTGATTCTAGCGATTTGCAAGTCTTCCTGCGCGGGCAGCACCCGCACTTGGAAATCGCCAAGGAACTTCAGGCCGGCGCGAATCTCATCGCGCAACGGCGCCGCATGCTCGCCGATGCCGCCGGTAAATACCAGCACATCCAGGCCGCCTAGAGCGGCGGCCATCGAAGCGATTGTCTTCCGCGTCTGGTAGCAGAACATCTTCAGCGCGAGATCCGCTCGGGCATCCTTCCCGCGCGTCTGAAGGAGTTCCCGGACGTCGCTGCTCGTTTCCGAAATTCCAAGCAAGCCCGATTCGCGATCGATCAATGCTTCCAGTTTTTCCGCGCTCTCATAACCTTTGCGCATCAGGTAGACGATCGTCCCCGGATCCAGATCGCCGCTGCGCGTGCCCATCATGATGCCGCCCGCCGGAGTGAAGCCCATGCTCGTGTCGATCGATTGGCCTTTGTGTATGGCGGTAATGCTCGCTCCATTCCCGAGATGCGCCACCACCAGCCGCTCGGGCACGGAGTCCGAGTCCATCTGGGCCAAGATCGATTCCAGAGACAGGCCATGAAACCCGAATCGTTCGACTCCTAATCGGCGCACCGCGCTCGAAAGAGGGAGCGTTCTGCTGACCGCGGGCATCTCGCCATGAAACGCGGTATCGAGGCAAACAACCTGCCGAGCCTTCGGTAGCTTCCGCTCCGTCGCTTCAATCACCGACAAAGCTGCTGGCAAGTGGAGCGGGGCGAAGGGAACCGCCGCGCGCAGTTTCTCCAGCACGTCTGGCGTCAGAATCTGATGCGTCCGAACATCCACGCCGCCGTGTACGATGCGATGGCCCACCGCCGCAATATCGCTTGTATCCAAAACTTCGAGTGCATCCGTGAGCGCGACTGCGTGATCCCCGATCTCCTCCGCTTCGCCTTCGCGCACCAGCACAGGTCCGCCCGCGCCGCCCCCGCGATACAGCCCGAACTTGAGCGACGATGAGCCACAATTCAATGCGAGAATCACATGCTCCATTTCCAATCGCGCACTTCGGGAAGATCTTCCCCGTATTGCATGACGAACGCCTTGTGCCGCTGATGATTTGCTTGCAGCCGGTCGAACTCGCGCGCCGCGATCGGCTGCAAGCGCTCCACGCGATGGATGGCATCGTAGGCCAACTGAAACCGGTCCAGGTTGTTGAGCACCGTCATATCGAACGGCGTAGTCGTCGTGCCTTCTTCTTTGTAGCCGCGCACGTGGATGTTATCGTGCCCGTGGCGGCGGTAGGTCAGCCGGTGGATCAACCAAGGATAGCCGTGGAAAGCGAAAATGATCGGCTTGTCGACCGTGAAGATCGCATCGAATTCATCATCGGAGATGCCATGTGGATGCTCGCTGGGCGGCTCGAGCGCCAGCACGTCCACCACGTTCACGACTCGTATCCGAATGTCCGGCACATACTTGCGCAGCAGCGTGACAGCCGCCATGGTCTCGAGCGTTGGAACGTCGCCGGCGCACGCCATCACCACATCGGGATCGCCCTGGTCGTTGCTCGCCCATTCCCAGACGCCCAGTCCTTTCGTACAATGCATCACCGCGTCGTCAATGTCGAGCCAAACCGGCGCGAGCTGTTTGCCGGCGATAATCAGGTTCACGTAATTCCGGCTGCGTAAGCAGTGGTCCGTGACCGATAGCAGCGTGTTCGCATCCGGCGGCAGATAAATCCGCACGACATCCGCCTTCTTGTTCGCCACATGATCGATGAAGCCCGGATCCTGGTGCGAAAAGCCGTTGTGATCCTGCCGCCAGACATGCGACGAAAGCAGATAATTGAGCGACGCGATCGGCTCGCGCCACGGCAAATGCCGGCTCACCTTTAGCCACTTGGCGTGCTGGTTGAACATGGAATCGATGATGTGAATGAATGCTTCGTAGCAAGAAAAGAGACCGTGCCGGCCCGTCAACAGATACCCTTCGAGCCAGCCCTGGCACATGTGCTCACTAAGCACCTCGAGTACACGCCCATCGGTGGTCAGATTCTCATCGACCGGTTCCATCCGGGCCATCCATTCCTTGCCCGAGACTTCGTATACAGCCTGCAAACGATTGGAGGCTGTTTCATCCGGCCCGAATAGACGAAAATTGCGCGCCTTGAGATTGCTCTTCATGACATCGCGCAAGAAATTGCCGAGAACGCGTGTTGCTTCCGCGTCTACACCTGCCTTTACCGCGTACTTGCGAAACTCCGGCAGTACCAGCGCCTGAAGCAGCTTGCCGCCGTTGGCGTGCAGGTTCATTCCCATGCGCCTGTCGCCGGTGGGAGCGAGCGCCGCCAGATCCGGCCGGAACTGTCCGTCTTTATCGAACAGTGTTTCCGGTTTGTAACTCTTGAGCCAGTTCTCGAGGATTTGGAGATGTTCCGGGTTTTCCACGACGTCCGCAATCGGCACTTGGTGCGCTCGCCAGGTTCCTTCGACGGGCTTGCCATCCACTTCTTTCGGACCGGTCCAGCCTTTCGGGGTCCGCAGAATCAGCAATGGCCAACGCGGGCGCTCGGGTTTCTCTTGGCGGCGAGCGCGCTCCTGGATGGCGCGGATTTCCGCGAGCATGTCTTCGAGCGTTGCCGCCATGGCAGCATGCATCTTCGCGGGATCGTCGCCTTCCAGAATCTTCGGCTCATATCCATATCCGATGAAGAGATCCCGCAGTTCTTCTTCGCTGATGCGTGCCAGCACGGTCGGATTCGCGATCTTGAAGCCGTTCAAATGCAGAATGGGCAGCACGGCGCCGTCTTTTGCCGGGTTCAAGAATTTGTTCGAGTGCCAGCTCGTGGCGCAGGCGCCCGTCTCGGCTTCGCCGTCGCCCACAATGCAGGCCACGATCAAGCCGGGGTTATCGAACGCCGCGCCATAGGCGTGCAGCAGCGAATAGCCCAACTCGCCGCCTTCGTGAATCGAGCCGGGCGTCTCGGGCGCGACGTGGCTCGGAATTCCGTATGGCCACGAGAATTGCCGGAACAGCCGTTTGATGCCATCTCGACTCTGCTCGATGTTCGGATAAATCTCCGTGTATGTGCCTTCGAGATAAGTATGCGCAACCAGTCCGGGGCCGCCATGACCGGGACCGATGACGTACATCATGTCGAGGTCATGCCGTTGAATCAGCCGGTTCAGATGCGTGTAAATGAAATTCAATCCGGCCGTAGTTCCCCAATGCCCCAGCAAGCGCGGCTTGATGTCTTCTTTGGTGAGCGGCCGATCGAGCAGCGGATTGTCCCGCAAGTAGATCTGCCCGACCGTCAGGTAATTGGCCGCGAACCAATATTCATTGAGCTTGGCGGCTTCTTCCGCAGTGAGTGGTTCTGTCACAATGCCCCCAGGATATGGAAGCTGCGCGTAACCGTTTGTTTCAGTTATTGGCCCAATAAAGAGAATGGCGAAAGACGCGCCTAGCTGTGCAATTTGACCGATACGGCGATTCACAAGGGTATAGAGTCGGACCCTGATGCGCACCCAAGCGATGAACAGTTCTGGAAAGACGCCAAGATCGCGTGGCCTGATACGGCGATGAATTCCCAGGTTTAGCGGTTTGCTTGTAGCCAGAGAGAAATCATCTTCCGAGATATCAAAAAAAGTCAGGCTGTCCTGTGGCGCGGACACTCGTGTCTGCCGCGCCGAGAATCGTCTCGGCGCTGTCCGGCTCATTAGTAGTCGTGGCTGCTGCGGCGGGAGGATTACCGGTGGTCGAGCGCCAATCGGCAGAAGCGTTTCGACACGAGTGTCGAGACGGCAGACACGAGTGTCCGCGCCACAGTCAGAACACCGAATCTCGAAAATATTGATGAAAACATCGTTCGATCGGAGCCTTCGCGGCACGGATTACGCGGTTTGCAGCCGCTTTAGCAGAGCTTCGGAGATAGCCTTGGATATACGAGCGGTGCCAAGGGAGCTTTGCTTCGGTGGCTTCTGAACTACGGGCAGGCCGCGAACGTCCGTGACGACGAACTGGCCGTTCCGCCCGTGCGTAACTACCTGGGCTTCGCGCTGGCGCTTGGCAATTTTGCGAGCTGTTCTCACTGCCTCTTGCTGGGTAGAGAAGGTCGACTGCCGCGATCGGCTCTCTTTACCGCCCACTTACCATCGCTTGCGCGATATACGTGCAGTGTTTTCGACGCCACAGCTTCTCCTGGATTTATTGTATCTGCTAAAGCCGTCCCGCATTCGCCCCGGCTCGTATCAATTGCTCAGCCTGCTTTAACGCCTCTGTCGTAATCCGCTCGCCTGACAACATCCTGCCAATCTCTCTCGCCCGGTCATCGCCCGTAAGCTCTTCGACTTCAGTCGTCACGCGTCCCTTCTTCTCGCGCTTCGCCACCGAGAAGTGATGATCCGCAAATCCGGCGATCTGCGCCAGGTGCGTCACGCAAATCACCTGATTGTTCCGCGACAGCGCCTTCAATCGTTTGCCGACGGCCGCCGCCGCCGCTCCACCCACGCCCGCGTCGACTTCATCGAATACCAAAGTCGAAACTTCCTCCGGCCTTCCGGCGCTTCCCGCCGCGGTCTTCAGGGCTAGCGCGATGCGCGACAACTCGCCTCCCGATGCGATCTTCTCGAGCGGCTTCGGATCCTCGCCACGGTTGGGCGAAACGAGAAATGCGATCTCGTCCGTGCCCGCCGCGGTCTTCGGCCCCGTCGTCACTACGATTTGAAACCGCGTCCGGTCCATCATGAGGCTTTTCAACTCGCTCTCCACTTGCTGGCTCAAGCCCGCGGCCGCCGTGCCGCGCTTGCGGGTCAATTCACCAGCAAGAGACTCATACTTCTCTACCGCGGCGGTGTACTGTTTTTCGAGCGCCGCGCGGCTCTCGCTCGCGTTCTCCACTTCCTCGATCCGATTGGCTACGCCCACGCCAAACGCCAGCACGTCGGCCAGCGTCTGGCCATACTTTCTCTTCAGCCGGTCGAGCGCCGCCAGCCGGTTTTCGATATCCTCCAGGCGTCCTGAGTCGCTTTCCAGTTTTCCGAGATAGTCTCGAACCGCATACGCGACCTCGTCCACCTGCAGCGCAGCCTGCTTCAAAGCGCTCGCCGTTTCAGCCAGACTTTCATCAATGCGCGTCAGTTCGTCGAGCCGCTTCAGCGCCAGCCGCAACTGTGTCGTCGCGCTTTCCGGCGAATCGTAGAGCAGCGCATAGGCCGCGGCCGAGTTTTCCTGCAGGCGCGTCATGTTCTGTAAAATCTTGCGCTCCGCCTCTAGCTGCTCGTCTTCCTGGGCCCGCGGTTGGACGCTCTCGATTTCTTTACGCTGAAAGGTCCAGAGATCGAGCTGCCGCAGCCGCTCTTGTTCGTTCTTGTTCAACTCTTCGAGCTTTTCTTCCAGCCGGCGCTGCTCGACAAACGCTGCCGCTACTTGCGCGCGCAGATCTAGGCTGCCCGCATACTCATCCAATAATTGCCGCTGCGCCGGCGCCGTAAACAGAAGCTGCTGTTCATTCTGTCCGTGGATGTCGCCGAGCGCGGGCGCCAGTTGCCGTAAAAACGCGGTGGTCACCGGCCGGTTGCCCACCAGCGCGCGCGACTTTCCATTCGCGCCGATCTCGCGTTCGACGATCAGCTCCCCACCATCCATTTCGATTCCGGCTTCGCCCAGCATCGCCTCTAATTCGGGGTTGCCAGCCGGCGCAAAAATTCCCGACACCCGCGCGCGCGCCTGCCCGCTGCGCACCATCTCCGCGGAAGCGCGGCCGCCCAGAAGCAGGCCGAAGGAATCCACTACGATCGATTTTCCACTGCCCGTCTCGCCGGTGAGGATGTTCAAACCGGCGTGAAAACGTATGCGGGCCTGCTCGACTACCGCGTAGTTTTCAACAATCAGCTCGACGAGCATTGACCGAATTATACGGCGTGGAGCACGTCGCTCCCTATAATAAAGACGGGGTCACGAAAGGACACTGATATTGCACCTTATGCTGGTTCCCGCAGAGCTTACTCTGTGGGACATCATCCAGAACCTTCGGCCAGTTCCGCTAGCCATCATCGCCGTTTTGG
>Ga0193753_10004281_pt1 | contig 10241 bp, 7 predicted proteins | sample H1c2metaG_FD_144925 | JGI IMG/M metagenome (GOLD analysis project Ga0193753, IMG submission 144925) | Soil microbial communities from a riparian zone of the East river system, Colorado, United States - H1c2 | ecosystem: Environmental > Terrestrial > Soil > Riparian zone | place: USA: East River... | reverse complement strand
CAATCGCCCCAACATCCAGCAGCTCCCGCAGATCGGCATCACCCATCAACTCCCGCAATTGATCCTGATCAATCGAAAGCGCCTGCGCCCGCCTCTCAGCCAGCGGAGCATCCCCGTCATAGATGTAGTTCGCCACATAACTAAACAGCAGCGCCGAAGCGAAAGGGCTAGGGGTCCGCGAGTCCACCGTATGCACCCGCAGCGAACGGTTCCCAATATTCCTTAACGTCTCCATCAGCGCAGGCATATCGAACACATCCCGCAGACACTCCCTATACGCCTCCAGCAAAATCGGAAACGAAGGATACCGGCTCGCCACACTCAACAGGTCATAAGCTCGCTTCCTCTGCTGCCACAACGGAGTCCTCCCATCCGCCCTCCGTCGCGGCAACAGCAAAGCCCGCGCCGCGCTCTCCCTGAACTTCGCCGCAAACAAAGCCGTCGACCCAAGCTGCCGCAACACCAGCTCCGCCGCCTCCCCTGCCTCCAGCAAAATCGGCTCTACCGAAGGAGCCTCATCCGTCTCCGGAAAACGCAGCACAAAACCATCTTCACTCCACATTGTCTCCACATCTTGTCCACCATTTGCACGCACTTTTGCGGTCACCGCCATGGCCCAGGGCGCATGAATCCTGCTTCCAAATGGCGTCAAAACACAAACCCGCCAATCCCCCAACTCATCCCTAACTCGTTCAATCACAATGTTTTGATCATCCGGCACCATCACAGTAGCCAGCTCCTGATCCGCCAGATACCGCAACACATTCTCCGCTGCCAACGGATCCAAATCATGCTCGTACGTCAACCTCGCAACTGCCACATTCCGCGGCACTTCGCGCAACTCCCGCACGAGCGCACCAATCCTTCGCCCAAACTCCAAGGGCCTCCCCGCCCCATCCCCATGCCAAAAAGGCATCTTCCCCGCCTCCCCCGGCGCAGGCGACACCAACACCCGATCATGCGTAATCTCCTCAATCCGCCAAGCCGAAGCCCCCAGCAGAAACGTCTCCCCCGTCCTGCTCTCAAACACCATCTCTTCATCCAACTCACCCACCCGCACCGGCTTCGATCGCTCCCCCGCAAGAAAGACCCCATACGTCCCGCGATCAGGAATCGTTCCTCCATTCAAAATCGCAATCCGCTTCACTCCGGCCCGCGGCGTAATCCAGTTCTTCGTCCTGTCCCAAGTAATCCGCGGCCGCAGATCCGCAAACTCATCCGAGGGATACCGGCCCGCCAACATATCCAGCACTCCATCGAACGATCCCTGGGTCAATCCCGCAAACGGAGCCGCACTCCGCACCAGCGCAAACAGAGCCGCATAGCTAATGCCCGGACTCTCTTCCTCCTCACTCCCACGCCTGCTCCGTCTCTCTGCGTCCCGCACACTCAACGGCGGATGCGACACCACTGCCACCATTTGCTGAGCCAGCACATCCAGCGGATTCCGCAGAAACCGCGTCGACTCCACATGTCCCTCATGCATCGCCCGCGTCACCGCCGCGCATGCAACCAGATCAGCTCTGTACTTCGGAAAAATAATCCCGTTCGAAGGCGCCCCCACGTGATGCCCCGCCCTTCCAATCCGCTGCATCCCACTAGCCACACTCGGCGGAGCCTCAATCTGAATCACTAGATCAATCGCTCCCATATCGATCCCCAACTCCAGCGAAGAAGTAGCCACTAAAGCTTTGATCTGCCCAGCCTTCAGCAACTCCTCAATCTCCGCCCGTTGCGTAGCCGCCAGCGACCCATGATGCGCCCTCGCCAACGGCTCTCCAGCCAACTCATTCAGCGCACCAGCCAGCCTCTCAGCCACTCGCCGCGCATTTACAAAAATCAGCGTAGAAGTCCGTTCGCGAATAATCTCCAGCAGCCGCGGATAGATCGACTGCCATATTGAAGTCCGCTTTGGCCCCTGAGAAGCCGGCCCACTAGGCTGCTCTTCAATCTGTCCGAGCCGGGCCATATCTTCCACTGGAACCTCCACCCGCAGCTCCAGCGTCTTCCGTGCCCCCGCATTTACTACCGTCACCGGCCGATATCGAGCTCCCGTTCCCCCATCACCAGATTCATCATCATCTACAACCGCAGCCAAAACCCCGTCACCGTTTCCTTTCCCCTCTTCCCTTTTCCCTCTTCCCTGCCCTTCCGCCCCACCCAAAAATCTTGCCACCTCCTCCAGCGGTCTCTGCGTAGCCGACAACCCAATCCGCTGCACCCTCCTGCCGGTCAGCGCCTCCAGCCTCTCCAGCGATAGCGCCATATGTGCCCCGCGCTTCGTCGGCACCAACGCATGAATCTCATCGATGATCACCGTCTCAACACTCCGCAGCGCCTCACCCGCCTCCGAAGTCAGCAGCAGATACAAGCTCTCCGGAGTAGTAATCAAAATATCCGCCGGATGCTTCTTGAACCGTGCACGTTCCGTCTGAGGCGTATCTCCCGTCCGCACACTGATCTCAGGCATCCGCACCGTGAGCCCCTCACGCTGCGCCATATTCGCAATCCCTACCAACGGCGATCGCAAGTTCCGCTCCACATCTACAGCCAGCGCCTTCAACGGAGACACATACACCACTCTGCACCCGTGCTCCGCATCAGGCGCCGTCCGCATCATCAACTTGTCTATGCACCAAAGAAACGCCGTCAGCGTCTTACCCGTGCCGGTCGGCGCCAGAATCAGTGTCGACTCCCCACGCGCGATCGCGGGCCATCCCTCCACCTGCGGAGCCGTAGGCCCATCAAACACCTCACGAAACCACTTAGCCGTTATCGGATGAAATAGCGCCAGCGCAGCCTCAGCCGCACCGACGAAATTACTCTCGATCGCCGCAACCTTGATCTTCGTAGCGACAGCTTTTTTCGGTCTCTCCGTAACCCTGGGCATCCTGACGCACTCTCAGCAGCTTAGCCTACCGTATACCGATAGGATGCGCCCCAACCCGCTCACGCCCCAACGCTTCTTTGTCGCTCAATCTTTTCGGACGGGACGATAGAAATAAGAGTTCGACGTAAACTCCACGTCAAAAAGATTTGTGGAGTCTTCCGCCTGCTCCGCATTTCCCAATACCAAATATCCCTCCGGGGTCATCTGTCGATAAACATCCCGGAATAGGCTCCTGCGGTCTTCTTGTGGAAAATAAAGCAGCACATTTCTCAGCAACACAAGATCGAACACGGGCATCCGGGGCAGCGGCGAGCACAGATTCGCATAGTGAAACTCACACATCGAACGAATCGGCGGAGACACTTCCCACTCTTCTCCCTCACGGTGCAGATACTTCAGCAGCATCCGCGCCGGCAAACCGCGGTTCACTTCAAGCCGGCGATATCTGCCTCTCCGAGCATAGTCAATCACCTGCCGCGAAATATCCGTTCCGATAATCTTCACATCCCACCCAGCAAGCGACGGAAAATACTCCGCAATCAGCATCGCCAGGCTATAAGCCTCCTGCCCGGTCGAGCTCGCCGCACTCCACACCCGCAGTCGCCGTCCCGCCGCCCGTTGTTCGATCAATCGCGGAAGAATCACATCCCGCAACACCTCAAACGGCTTCAAGTCCCGAAAAAAACTCGTCTCATTGATCGTCATCGCCTCAGCGACAGCACGATGCAGATGCACTGGCCTGTCCGCCTTGAGTATGTTTACAAAATCTTCCAGACTCGACGCTCCAGCCATCCGCGCAATCGGCGTCAACCGCGTATCGAACAGAGCATTGCGCGATGGATCAATCAGATTTGCCGATTGCGCCAGCACCAACTCCCTCAGATATGCGTAGTCCGAATCAGTACAAGCCATGCATTACCTCCCGCCGCCCACTCAATGCATCAGACGCATGCAAACCCGACTCCGGCTTTGTCGCCCGCCCCGCGTTCACCCTTTGCTCTAGCTCCCCGGCCAGGGCCCACAGCGGCAGCGTTACGTTTGCAATACCCGCCTCGGAGACTCGTCCCGGCATACCCCACACCGCAGAGGTCGCTTCATCCTGCGCAAGAACCGTCCCGCCCCGTTGATGAATCGCTCGCGCTCCTTCCAATCCATCCGAACCCATTCCCGTCATCATCAGACAAAGCGCCCCAGCGCCATACACTCGCGCGGCAGAGTGGAACAGATAGTCCACCGATGGCCTGCAATGATTTAGCGGCTCCCGCTGGTGCAATCGAATTCGGCTCGATCGCAAGCCCGCTGGATCACCCAGTATCGTTCTTCGTGGAGCCACCTCCATGTGCGAGTCTCCCGGCGCCAACCACACCACACCAGGTCGAATCACTGCGTCGTCATATGCCTCCTCCACCCGTAGGTCACAGCACTTGTCCAGCCTCTCCGCCAGTGCTCCCGTAAACAGCTTCGGCATATGCTGCACTATCAAAATCGGTACAGCAAAGTCCCGTGAAAGCTTCGGCAACAGATTCTCCAGAGCCGATGGCCCACCCGTCGACAGTCCAATCACGATCACCTCAACCGAAGCGCTCGACCTTCGTGCCTCCCAGGAAGATCCACGAAAGCTCTTCTGCGTACGATCGCCGACCTCTTGCTCCCTCTTCGCTTCCCCCTTCGACAGAGCTGCAATCTTCGGCAACAGCTGCATCGAAAGCGACTGCAGTGCCTCGGCAAAATTACGTTGCGCACTAGGCTTCATCACGTAGTCCGAAGCCCCGCGTCCCAGCGCCTCCAGTGTCGACCTCGCGCCATGCTCCGTGTGCGAGCTGCACATGATCACCGGCAGTCCAGGGCTCTCCCGTTGCAACCGCTCCAGCACATCCAACCCGTTCAGACGAGGCATCTCCAGATCCAGCACCAGCACATCTGGCCGCAACTGGTTTACTGCTTCAAGGCACTCCACTCCATCGCGAGCAACGCCGCACAACTCCATCAACGGCAATTCACTTGATCGATTCTCGGCATGTGTCGCAAAAAGATTGCGCATGATACCGCGCATCACCGCAGAATCATCCGCCGCAAGAATGCGGAGTGTTCGGCCCATCAAAGCTCTCATAGCTTCTATCCTTTTTTGCCTCTGGTTAGGCCGCTGCGGCAAATCCAAGCAAGAGCATCTTTTCGCGCAGGCTCTCCGGGGTGAAGGGCTTCATCAGAAACTCATCGGCTCCGTTGTCCAGCGCCGTCGTGATAAACGAGTTGTCCGCTTCCGTCGTCACCATCATCACTTTCATCTCCGGATTCAAGCGTGCCTCTCTCAGCGCTTTCACACACGCAAGCCCATCCATCACCGGCATATTCACGTCCAGCAACATCAGATCAAAGGCCTGCTCACCCGACAATACCGCCAAAGCATCGCTTCCATCGACGGCTTCAGCGCACACAATACCCATTCGTCCCAGCAGATGCCGCAGATACTCACGTATAAAACTCGAATCATCGACAATCAGTGCTCTCATGCTTGCTCTCCATTCAGCCTGTGCTTGAACAGCCCGGCCTCAGCCAGCCGCGACGGTCGCAGCTTCTGCGGATCGAGCTGCACCATCAACCCCGTCTCCATCTTGTACGCACCATCGAAAAGCCACTTGTCCCGCGACTCCAGCGTGCACGGATTCGCCTCAAGCATGTTGCGATTCACCGTCACCACCCCGCCCACCGCATCCACCATCAGGCCAAATCGTTCTTCGCCATCCTCATCTTCGAGCACCAGCACACAGCTCGCATCGGTATGCTCACCCATCCCCAGCAACGCGCGAAAGTCCACCGTCGTCAATACCTCGCCGCGATACGGCACCACGCCTCCGATGAACGCCGGCGCCATCGGCACCCGCTGCAGATCGCGATTCCCCAAGACCTCGCGGATCTTCCTCGTATCGATCCCGAAGCTCTCGCTCCCCGCAAACATTGAGCAGAGCGACACCGCATCATCTTCATTCAAAATCTCGTTCACCGCATCCCGTTCTTGAATCTTCATGCAACCTCCTTCCACGCCGGCGCCGCCTTCACGCTAAACTCGCGATGGACCATCGTCAGTTTCTCCTTCACCAGTGCCAGTTCCATCTCACCTGAAGACGCAGCCTTATCGAGCAGTGTCCCGCCAGAAACATCGAGTACACGCCGCACCACCATGCCCGTGCGCTGCATCTCCCCGTTCCCCGAGCCACCACAGATCAGCACAGTCACCGAGACCTCTTCACCACGGTCCTGCGCCGCTTCGAGTTCTGACAGCACGCCGCCCTCATCCCGCAACGTCAGCAGTTCACCGCGGTACTGAAGCATAGGCCGCCCACCCGCATACTCAACCTGTGTCAGCGGCACGCTTTCAATCCGCTCCACCACATCCAGCGGCAGCGCCGTCCGTTCTCGTGCGCGGGCCTCGAATACCAGCAGCGATACCTCGCTCCCTTCCGTATTACCTTCCACGACCTCCGCTTCCTTGATCTCTTCCTCCACAGGCTTCACTCCCGCCCGCGCTGCAGTTGCTCCAATATCGAGAATCAACGCCAACATCCCGCTACCCAGCACCGTCGCTCCGGAGAACAGTCCAATCTCCTTGAGAACCGCCGACAACGGCTTAACCACAATCTCCTCCGGCGCCAGCAGGTCATCGACGACTAGTCCATACCTGCAACCCTCCGCCTCCAACACCGCCATATAAAACCCATGCCGGTCCTCGCCATTGCGCGTCTCCAGTCCCAGCAAGCGATCCAGCCAAACGACAGGCAACAGACGCTCCCGCAACCGGTATAACTCCGCCGCTCCCATACGCTCCACCGCTCGCTCTTCATCGCGCTTCGGCACATACACCAGCTCCACCAGCGCACTCTGCGGCAGCGCAAAGCTCTGTCCTCCGCTTCGAACAACCAGTGCCGGGACAATCGCCAGCGTCAACGGCACACGCAGCCGAAGCGTAGTTCCCACCCCAACCTTCGACTCCAGCTCGACGCTTCCGCCAACCTTCTCTACATTGGCACGAACCACATCCATCCCAACGCCACGGCCCGAAACCGTTGTCACCGCCGCGGCCGTTGAAAACCCAGGCAGAAAGATAAGCTGCAGCGCCTCCCTCTCCGTCATATCCGCAGCCTGCTCCTGCGTAACAAGCCCACGTTCAATCGCCTTCGCTAGCACGCGCTCTATTGCGATACCCGCGCCATCATCTGCAAGCTCAATCACCACCGAACCGCTCTGATGAAACGCCCGAAGCTTGAGACATCCCTCCGACGGCTTGCCAGCCATCACCCGGACAGGAGGCGCTTCAATCCCATGATCGACCGCATTCCTAACAGCATGCGTCAGCGGATCCTTGATCGCCTCCAGCAGACTCTTATCCAGCCCCGTCTCCTGCCCCGAAAACTCGATCCGCACCTCGCGCCCGCACGTCTGCGCCAGATCGCGCACCATCCGCGGAAACTTGCCGAACAGATTTCCCACTGGCTGCATCCGAGCCTGCATCACTGTCTCACGCAGGTCAGCTGTAACACTATCCAACCGCCTTGCCAACTCAGGAAAATTTGTAGCTTCAACGCCACTCTGCAACATCTGGTTGCGCGTCAGCACCAACTCGCCCACCAGATTCATCATCCGGTTCAGCACTTCAACATCAATACGCAGCGTCTTATCACTCAACGCCGCAACACCAGCCGCCATCGCCGCAGGGACAGCGGGCTGCAAACTCACCGAAGCCGCAGCGGGGCCTGCAGCCAGAGTGACGGCTGGCCCCTCTTCGTTCAACGCTGCAAGCTCAGCAATCAACGCAGAGTCCTCATCACCAACCCGGGCCCCTTCGCTCCCCGTCGCCTCAATCAGCGTCAGAATTGCACGCAATCCATCCAGCAATCGCAGCAACCCGCTGATCAGCTCTGACGTCACTGCCAGCTTCCCTTCACGCAGAGAACCCAATAGATGCTCTCCAACATGAGCCAGCTTCTCCAGTCGCTCGAACCCAAGAAACCCCGTCGTCCCTTTGATTGTGTGCACCGAGCGGAATATCTCTCCCACCAGTTGCGCGCTATCTCCGGGCCGCGTCTCAAGCTCAGTCAGGCACCGTTCCATCCGGTCCAGCCCTTCCTGGCTCTCTGCAATAAATTCTCTAGTCAGGTCGTCCACACACCTCTTATCGGGCGCATCCCCCTAAGCATTAGCTCCGCCACTTGCTATCCCTCTACTCACCCGATAGCCTCAAACTCATGTCGTCCAAAAACCATCCCAGCGACCTCACACCATCGCAAATCGCTGACCTCCAGCAACAAGCCAGTGCTATCGCCCACAACGCCTACGCACCCTATAGCAACTTTCGCGTGGGTGCCGCCATCCTTCTTAACAACGGCGCCGTCGTCACCGGCTGCAACATAGAAAACGCCTCCTACCGCCTCACCACCTGCGCCGAGCAATCCGCCATCGCAGCCGCCATCGCTCAACACGGCCCCGCCATCCGCATCCACGCCATAGCCATCGCCAACCTCAACAACGCCGCCAGCCAGCCCTGCGGAGCCTGCCGCCAAACCATCCACGAGTTCAGCACCACCGGCACAGTCATCTTCTTCCCCTCCGAAAACGGCACGACCGCACAGGCCACGATGTCCGACCTCCTCCCTGCAGCCTTCCTGTTGAGCAAATGACCCAGACCATCCATCCCATCGACGTCATCCTTCACAAGCGTGACGGCCTCGCCCTCACGGACGCCGAAATCCAATCCTTCATCCGAGCCATAGTCGACCGCACCCCCGAGCATCTGCTAATCACCGACGCCCAGATCGCCAGCTTCCTTATGGCCGTCTTCCAACGCGGCCTCAATGAGCACGAGCTCGCCGCCCTTACCTCCGCCATGCGCTACTCCGGCGAAACCTTCGACGCCACTCCCCTCCACACCTTCACCATCGACAAGCACTCCACCGGCGGCGTAGGCGACAAGACCTCGCTCCTCATTGCCCCCATCCTCGCAGCCGCCGGCGTAGCCGCCCCCACACCCGACGGCATCCCTGGCATCTGCGTCCCCATGATCTCAGGCCGCTCCCTCGGCCACACCGGAGGCACACTCGACAAGCTCGAAACCATCCCCGGCTTCAACACCCAACTCAACCTCACGCAACTCCTCGACACCCTAAAACAATGCGGAGCAGCCCTCATCGGCCAAACTCCCAAAATCGTGCCAGCCGACCGAATCCTCTACGCCCTCCGCGACCACACCGGCACCGTCGAATCTCCTTTCCTCATAACCGCCAGCATCATGAGCAAGAAGCTCGCCGAAAGCCTCAACGCCTTAGTCCTCGACGTTAAAGTCGGCTCTGGCGCCTTCATGCCCACCTACGAAAAATCCAGATTCCTCGCCGAGCTCATGGTGCAAACGGGCGAAGCCTCCGGCACAACGACCGTCGCTCTCCTCACCAGCATGGACGAGCCTCTCGGCCGCTTCTCCGGCAACTGGGTCGAGGTATGGGAGTGCGTCGACATCATGAAGCAAGACCGCCATCCGCTCTCCGCCGACCTCATCCAACTTACAAACACCCTCTCCGGCTGGATGCTCCATCTTGCTGGCCACGCCGACACTCCTGAGCAAGGCGCATCACTCTCCGACGAAATCCTCAGCTGCGGAGCCGCCTTCGAGGCCTTCCTCGAAATCGTGCAGGCGCAGGGAGGAGACATCTCCCTCTTCGAAGCAGACGCCAACCCCGCCGACCACCACAAACCCACCGCCACCCGAACCATCACCGCCTCGCAAGACGGTTACCTCACCTCAATGAACTGCAAACAGGTAGGCTGGGCCGTCCAGCGCCTCGGAGCAGGTCGAGCCAAACCCGGTGACCCTGTCAGCGCCCACGCCGGCATCGAAATGCACGCCAAACTAGGCGACCGCATCTCCGAAGGCCAACCCCTCGTCACCCTCTTCAGCGAAGATCCCGCTCTCCTCAACCAACCAGAACAAATGCTCCGCGACACGTTACAAATTACCTCAATCCCTATAACCAAGCCCCCACTCATTCGCGAAGTCATTTCCCGCTGACATCGGCATCAGAGCGACTGCATAGCATTCAAATGCGAGCGCAGCTCATCCGGGTGATAGCAATGCGCCAAAGCCGTCTCCCTCGAGATACGTCCGCTCCTGACCAAATCAGCCAGTGATTGGTCCATCGTGATCATGCCTTCACTCCGCCCCGTCGAAATGAGCGAACGAATTTGGTGGTCCTGACCGGTACGAATCAAATTACGGATCGCAGTCGTCGCGACCATAATCTCCACCGCCGGATACCGCCCCACGCGGTCAGTCGCAGGAACCAGTTGCTGCGACTGACCGCGTGGG
>Ga0193753_10004280_pt1 | contig 10243 bp, 10 predicted proteins | sample H1c2metaG_FD_144925 | JGI IMG/M metagenome (GOLD analysis project Ga0193753, IMG submission 144925) | Soil microbial communities from a riparian zone of the East river system, Colorado, United States - H1c2 | ecosystem: Environmental > Terrestrial > Soil > Riparian zone | place: USA: East... | reverse complement strand
GTCTTTGCGTTATCGGCATTGGTGTATCCAAAATCCTTGGCTATCTCCTGCATGTGCTTTTTTTGCATATAATAAGCATCAAGCAGGCTTTTACACGGTTCGCCGATCTTTTTCAATGCGTTTTCCATGATCATGAAATCCGCATTCCGCTTTTCGTGCACCTCAATGTCTTCTTCCACTGTCACGGTCTCTTCTCCATGGTCCAATTGTGTGCCGAACCTTTGCAACTGCTGTAGCCGCTTCAGCCAAAGCCTCCTGCAAACAGAGTAGAGATAGGTCTTTAACTGGCAATTGAGCTCAAAACTTCCCGAACTGGCCTTTTCAAACAACACGATCATCGCCTCTTGGAAAATGTCCTTCGCCTCGTCCGGGTCCCCGCTGTTATTGAGGATAAATGCCTGAATTACAGGGTAATTCTCACGATAAATAGCCTCAATTGACTCCCTTTCATTCAGGGCCAAACCCTGCAGTAACAGCTTTTCTTGTTCTAAATTACTCACCCTGTGTAGTATTAATACGTTTATGTAACATTGGTAACCCGCCCTTTTTTAAAAATAATTGTTATTGAGGGGTTACCTTTCGTCGATCCGGGTATAAATATCAAATTATAATTTTAAAATTTAAACAAAACAAAATGAAAAAAGCATTCTTAGCTATCGCAATCGTATCAGTTACGTTTACAGCTTGCAACAGCGGCGACAAAACTGAAGAAACAAAGACAAGTGACACTACAAAAGTTGTAACAAAAGATACAGCAACTGTAGTTAAAGACACTACTGTTAAGACTACAACTAGCATTGATACACTTAAGAAGTAATTAACAACCAGTTACCCGCGATTGCTTAGATGACGACTGGTTCGATATAAAGATTTTTCATATGGCAAGCAATCGTTGAAGCCCCTCTTATTCTTAGGAGGGGCATTTTTTTTGGCGTAAATTGAATACAGTTTCCTATTTTTGTTTTGGAATGACAAAGAACAATACATATAGCTGGCTTTATTATTATTACTATCGTAATGATGGCCGGAATATTTTTGTTAAATACTAACGATCTAAAAGCATTAACATAAACGATCCCCGGCCGGAAAAGCCGGGTTTTTTTATTTACTTATATGAACGCAACAATTATTGGAACAGGTCTCATCGGTTGCTCAATGGCATACCGATTGAAGGAAACGGGTTTTGCGAAAAGGATCATCGGCGTTGACAATGATCCGCAAAACCTCAACACGGCAAAGGAACTTGGCTGGATAGATGATGCAATGCCGCTGGAAGAAGCCATTCCCCAAACTGAATTGATCATTATCGCCATCCCGGTTGATGCAACGCTCAGGTTGCTTCCAGGGCTGATGGAAAAAATTGACAGCCAGGTGGTGATGGATGTGGGCTCAACAAAGAAAATGATCTGCGATGCTATTGCTGAAAACACCCACAGAAAAAAATTTGTAGCCACGCACCCGATGTGGGGTACAGAAAAAAGTGGGCCGGAAGCCGTTGTGAAAGATGCATTCAAAACCCGTGTGGCGGTTATATGTGATAAAGAGAACAGCGATCCAGGTGCGGTAGCATTAGTGGAACAATTGTACACCAGCATCGGGATGAGATTGGTTTATATGGATGCAGCATCGCATGATGTGCACGCGGCGTACGTGAGCCATATCTCACACGTTGCTTCTTATGCCTTATCGCTTACAGTATTGGAAAAAGAAAAAGAAGAAGATGCCATCTTTGAGCTGGCCAGTGGCGGGTTTGAGAGCACGGTGCGGTTAGCAAAAAGCAATCCTGATATGTGGGTGCCGATCTTCATGCAAAACAAGGATAATGTGCTCGACGTATTGAACGAACATATTTCGCAGCTAAGAAAATTCAAGAGTTGTTTGGAGAAAGAGAACTATGAATATTTAACCGAGCTGATACAAAATGCAAATAAGATAAAAAGGATCCTAAAATGATCTTCAGAGAAGCACAAATAGCAGACATTAAACAAATGCAGGTGGTGCGTAATTCCGTAAAAGAAAACATGCTCTCCGATCCGGCCCTTGTGCCTGATAGTGATGTGGAAGATTTTATAACCAACAGGGGAAAAGGATGGGTTTGTGAAATTGATGGCGAAGTCGTTGGCTTTGCGATAGCAGACCTGAAGGATCATAATATCTGGGCACTATTTATGCATCCTGGTCATGAAGCAAAGGGCATTGGGAAAAGATTGCACCGGATCATGCTTGATTGGTATTTCGATCAAACCAAAGAAACAATATGGTTGGGAACCGCTCCAAATAGTCGTGCAGAAAAATTTTACAGATTGCAGGGATGGAAGGAAGTGGGTGTGCATGGAAAGGGAGAGATAAAGTTTGAGATGACACAAGATGAGTGGGAAGTGGCGAGTAGCAAGTGGGGAGCGACGAGTTAGAATCCCACTAGCCATTTACCCCTACCCACTAACGAACAGTAACAAAAAAATTATATTTACAATGCAAGCGCAACCAGGAACAATGAAAGAAACAGTACAGGAAAAATGGAACAAGCGTCCGCTGATCATCAGCGGCCCATGCAGCGCCGAAACGGAAGAGCAGGTGCTGGAAACCGCTACACGACTAGCTAAAACCGGAAAGGTGGATATGCTTCGTGCCGGCATTTGGAAGCCGCGTACCAAACCCGGACTTTTTGAAGGTATCGGTACAAAAGGACTGCCATGGCTGCTTCAGGCGAAAAAAGTTACCGGGCTACCCATCACCGTTGAAGTTGCTACGGCAAAACACGTGCAGGACGCTTTGCAATTTGATGTTGATGTACTGTGGATCGGCGCAAGAACAACCGTGAACCCATTCAGCGTTCAGGAAGTGGCGGAGGCTTTGCGTGGAGTTGATATTCCAGTACTGATAAAAAACCCGGTTCACCCGGACCTGGAATTGTGGAGTGGTGGTATCGAGCGACTGCAAAAAGTTGGCATAACGCAATTGGGGATGATACATCGGGGCTTCTCCAGTTATGGCAACACAGACTATCGCAATGCACCCATGTGGCACTTGCCGATAGAAATGAAACGCAGGTTTCCGGACATGTTGCTGATCTGCGATCCTTCACATATTTGTGGCAACAGAACATTGTTGCAACAGGTAGCACAAAAAAGTATCGATCTTGATTTCGGAGGACTGATGATCGAAAGCCATATCGATCCGGACAATGCCTGGAGCGATGCCAAACAGCAGATCACACCGGAAAGGTTGGCTGAAATGCTGGGTGCCTTGGTTTGGCGTTTTGAGACCAGCAACGAAAAAGAATTCATCACCATTCTTGCTACATTGCGTGAGCAGATCAACCAGGTGGATGATGAGTTGCTTACCTTACTCGGACAAAGAATGAAGATCGCGGATAAGATCGGATCTTATAAAAAAGAAAACAATATCACTATCCTGCAAACGAATCGTTGGAACGATATACTGGAGCGGGCCTTCATTAAAGGAGAGGTGCTCGGACTTAGCAAAGAATTCATCACCAAGTATTTTGATGCCGTGCATTTGGAAAGTATCAATCATCAGAATAAAATAATGAACTCGTAATATTTTATGCATACAACCGAACAATCCTTCTCTGAAAAAAAAGTATCATTCTATTTTGATGCTGAATTCTCTTACCTGGAACAGATCGTTCCAAAAGAAAATGTTGTCATCATTACCGATGAAAATCTTTATGCGCTTTATGCAGAAAAATTTTCGGGATGGCGTGTGATAAGGATCGCGGCTGGCGAGCAAAATAAAAATCAGCAAACTGTTGATCATATCATTGCGGAGTTGATCAAACTGGAGGCCGCAAAGGATAGTTTGCTTGTTGGCGTTGGTGGAGGCGTGGTTACAGATGTCACGGGGTATGTGGCGTCGGTGTATATGCGTGGCGTGACTTTTGGTCTTGTGCCCACTTCCATATTGTGTATGGTGGATGCGGTGATAGGCGGAAAGAATGGCGTTGATGTAGGCGTATACAAAAACATGGTGGGCACAATTCGCCAACCGAATTTCATATTTTATGATTATTCTTTTTTAAAAACGCTGCCTGTTGAGCAATGGGTGAATGGTTTTGCGGAGATCATCAAGCACGCATGCATAAAAGATGCTTTGATGTTTGCAACATTGGAAAGATATTCATTACACGATTTCCAGGCGGATGAAACATTGATCGCAGATCTGATCGAAAAAAATGTCAGTATCAAGACGAGTATTGTTGCAAGAGATGAGTTTGAAAAAGGCGAAAGAAAATTATTGAACTTCGGCCACACTGTTGGGCATGCTATTGAAAATCTCCACCGGCTTCCACACGGACATGCAATAAGTATCGGTATGGCTGCTGCTTGTAATTTATCGGAGCAACTCGCCGGTTTGCATTTTGATGAAGCGAAAAAAGTGATATTGCTTCTATCAAGATATCATTTACCGGTTGACCTGGAAACCGAATATGAAAAAGTTTTTGAGATATTAAAGATGGATAAAAAGAGAGCGGGTGATTCCGTGAATTTCATTCTCATTGATAAGATCGGCAATGGCATCATACATCCCATCGCGTTGAGCGAATTGCATACACACTTAAAAGAAATATTGTAGTGAAGGCTATCATTCAGCCATCTTCGATACGAGGTGCCATTGTGGCGCCAGCCAGCAAAAGCGCTATGCAGCGGGCTTGTGCGCTGGCATTGCTGCATGAGGGAACGACCATCATCGGAAATCCCGGTAAGAGCAACGATGACCTGGCCGCGATAGAAATGATACAAAGATTGGGTGCAAGGATAGAAAAAAATGCAGTTGAACTGATCGTACGTAGTATTGGCGTTTTTCCGGTCGATTCATCGATAAACTGTGGCGAGAGTGGATTGGGAATAAGAATGTTTGCTCCCATTGCTGCGCTTTCATCAAAAGAGATCACGATCAATGGCGAAGGCAGTTTGTTGAATCGCCCGATGGATTTTTTTGATGAGATATTTCCGCAATTGGGAGTTGCCATTGAATCTAACCATGGTGAATTGCCGATAAAGATCAAAGGTCCATTGCAACCAAAAGATATTTCTATCGATGGTTCTTTAAGTTCTCAATTCTTAACCGGGCTGTTGATGGCATTTGCAAAAGCGGTAACGAAGCCTGTAACAATTAGCGTTAGTGATCTTAAGAGCAAACCTTATATTGATCTTACTTTGAAGATGATGAGGGATTTTGGATATGAGGTGGAAAATGATGGTTATGAACGTTTTTTAATCCCGCCGTCCCTTCTCCTAGGTTTGGACTTTGTGTCAGTCCCTCGTCCTCCGCTCAGTGTGGAAGTAGAAGGCGATTGGAGCGGCGCAGCATTTTTGTTGGTTGCCGGAGCGATCGCTGGAAATGTTACTGTGACTGGGTTAGATGTATCGTCCACTCAGGCAGACAGAGCGATACTTCAAGCTTTGAAGATGGCAGGGGTTCGGGTCTCTATAACTGAAAAAGAAATTGATGTTTCTTCTTCTGTGCCAGGGTATAAGCCTTTTTATTTCAATGCAACCGATTGCCCGGATCTTTTTCCTCCGCTCGTAGCATTGGCTGCTTATTGCAATGGTGATTCTGTGATCGAAGGGGTAAGTAGGCTGTTACATAAGGAAAGTAACCGGGCATTAACCTTACAAGAGGAGTTTAAGAAAATGGGAGTGGAGATCGTGTTGCAGGATGACCTGATGATAATAAAAGGAACCGGTGTAGTGAATGCCGCAAATGTGCATTCACATCATGATCATCGGATAGCAATGGCTTGTGCTGTTGCAGCGCTCAAGGCAAATGGAGAAACAACAATTGACGGCGCAGGCGCCGTCAACAAATCTTATCCGGGGTTTTATGAAGATTTGAAAATGCTCGGAGCAAACGTATCTTTACCAATAAACTAATTAACCAATTAACTTGAATAGCTTCGGCCGCATATTCCGCGTACACATCTTTGGCGAATCGCATGGCGAGTGCGTGGGTGTGACCATTGATGGTTGTCCGGCGGGGTTGCCTTTAACCATTGGTGATTTCCTTTCCGACCTGGATCGACGCAAGGGCGGCACAAAAGGTACTACGCCCCGAAAAGAAGATGATATTCCGCATATAAAGACCGGATTATTCAACGGCAAAACAACAGGCGCGCCGATCACGATCCTATTTGACAATGCCAACACCCGCAGCACCGATTACGAAAATCAAAGAGATATACCACGACCGGGTCATGCAGATTTTGTTGCACATGCAAAAGCTGGTGGCAACGAGGATTACAGGGGAAGCGGACACTATAGCGGAAGGCTGACCGTGTGTCTGGTTGCAGCCGCTGTGATCGCCAAAAAACTAATGGCCGACGTCAACATAACTTCAGAGATACTTGAGATCGGCGGTGAGAAAGACATTGAAGCAGGTTTACAAAAAGCCATTGCCGCAAAGGATTCTGTTGGCGGCATCATCGAATGCCGGGCGAATGGACTGCCTGTTGGTTTGGGTGAACCATTTTTTGACTCTGTTGAGTCATTGATCAGTCATGCTGTATTTGCGATACCTGCTGTTCGTGCCATCGAGTTCGGAACGGGTTCTGCTGCAGCAAGAATGTTTGGCAGCGAGCACAATGATGCTATTGTTGACGCATCGGGCAAAACAAAAACCAATCATGCAGGCGGCGTTGTGGGAGGTTTGACCAACGGCAACGAACTCGTCTACCGCATTGTAATAAAACCAACGTCTTCTACACCAAAGGACCAGCAATCGTTGAACTGGGAAACAAACCAGGTGGAGAATTTTTCAGTGAAGGGCCGACATGATCTTTGTATCGCTTTACGTGTTCCGGTTATTTTGGAAGCTGTAACGGCGATCGTGTTGGCTGATCTTTTTATGCTCGAACAAAAAATTCCAAGGATCATTAGTTAAAATGGCCGGTGACGACACACGACCAGGGAGACAGCGTTATTGCAGATCGATCATTCTCCGATGATAGTTGATCTGTCCCAAATGATAACTAAGATGTGCCGCAAGATGCACTAACATGAAATCAGTTTTCTCCGGCCTGCCAAATACCTGCAACGGAAAATCTTTTTCAAATTCTTCTTCCTTTAATTCAGCGAACGTCTTTTTTACTATTAAAATAGTATTCTCGAGATTCATGAGCAGGTCCTGCCGCGGAATATTTTTCAATGCAAATTCATCATCGCGGTGACGCACATAACCCGTGTGTCCAAGTGTGGCGCCTATAAAATGGTTGAGGTTGCCAATGATGTGCAGGCAAAGGTTTCCGGCGCTATTGCTGATGCCGGGAGCGATGGACCAAAGCTTGTCTTCGTCTTTGTATAAGTTGATCTCATCAATAAGTTTACGAAGGTCTCTTTCGAAGATGGTGGGGAGGAGTTCTTTGAGCATGGTCTTTATTTTGGTGATGATTATTTAAGCCCGTAATAAAATCCAATGTTTATGCCGGCGTTCCATAGATGCTCGCTCACGGGAGTGTCTCTTGTCTTAACTATCCCGTATTCAAACATGGGTTCTGCGACCAGGCAGATCTTATTGTTTAGTTTATAATCAATGCCAGCACCGATGGAAGGAGAGATGTCCACTTTCTTAAAGCCCGACGTTGAAGATTGGTTTGATCTATCCGTTCTGCCATCAGCATACTCATATTTTGTGTTCTGCTTTACACTTAATAAAAAATTTGTTGTAAGGCCAACGCTGGAAATAAAACGAAGTTTATTTTTCCCGGTTATAAACCTCGCTATTAACGGAATACCGATATACTGGAAAGAAAAAACAGACTTTGCCGTGGCGGGTAATGATGGATCTGGCGGGATGAAAGTAAGGTCTAATTTTTTTGTTTTATAACCTTTGTTTGTAAAGACGATCCCCGTTTCGAATCTGATAGATCCTGAGACATTAAAAAGAAAATTTATTCCGGTACGGTAACCAAATTTCGCGACCTCATTGTTGTTCCTGGCGTCTATTACAATGTCGCTGGAAGAGCTGCCATCGTTGTTTTTGAGCGTGCGAAAGCTATAGGTCGGGGCAGTGCTATAACCGATCGAAATATTGTGTTTCGACTTTATCCTTTGGCCGTTTACCGTAAATGATGCAAGTACTGCTGTCAATATCAATAACCGTTTCATGGTGGGTTTATATTTGTTCTACAATAATGTTATTTTAATTTTCTCAACTCCTCAAACCCCACATCCAACAACTCAAAATCCCCAGCACCCACCAAACTATAATGCCACCACTCCGTATCCAATGCCTTAAAGCCGTGCCGCTCCATTGCAATTTTCAAAGTGCTGCGGCGTACCAACACAGCTGGCGGCAACTGCGTAAAAGCATGATGCGCAGTATCACTAAAATTGTCGAACCCTGTGCCCATTGGCACTTCTTTCCCGGTTCTTAGATTGATCATGGTAAGGTCTATTGCAATGCCTCGATTGTGATTGCTTCCTTTCCTGGGATCTGCTGCGTAACGATCGTCCTTAACTTTTTCCCACATCATGTCGGTGATCGACCAAGGGCGGTAAGCGTCGAATATTTTTAATCCTAAACCCTTTTCCTTTAGTTCTTTTTGAACTGCAGCCAGCGAATCCGCGGCAACCTTTCTCAACCATGCCCTCGCGTCGGCGGGGTATAACCTTTGATGCATGAAATTGTCAGCACCGGCATAACGTAGGTCAACCACCAATCCCGGCAGGTTCTTTTTCAGATCGGCCATGGCTTTTGAGGGATCATTGGCGATGCTTTTCTTTAATTCTTCGGCACTAGCGATAACCTTTAACCCATATTTATTTGGCTGGGTATCCTGTGCCGTAACGCCAGTTATCATTAACAAAAAAACCACCACGTAAATACCCGACAATTGAAACTGATTCATTATCTTGTTATAAAAAGTTCCCCTGCACACCCGCCCTAAAAATATTATTTTCAAGTTACAATTTTGATTCGACATGTACCGAAAGCGATACCCATATCATGACCTTGCACTGCTCGTGATATGGATATTACTTTTCTCGTGCAATAGCTCGCAGAAGCCGAAAGACAAAGAGATCGTTTCATCTCCGGCTGAAATGGATACCCGTGTTGCCGATAACATCAAGGCTGTATTGAATAGTGCATTGGATAAAGACGGAAAGTTGGACGACAGCACCCGCCTTGTTTTGGATAGCATCGTTCACGATTTTTATAAAGCCACCGGCTACGCACCTGCATGGAGCAAGGAAGAAAAATGGCAGCCGCTTGGCGACTCTTTATATCACTTTATTGCCAATGCTGAATTTGAAGGGCTCTTCCCGTCTGACTATCACTTCAAGGATATTCATTTACTGAAAACAATATTGGATGGCGACTCGCTCAAGCGTATGGATGCTGCATTGTGGACGAGGGCCGATCTGCTGATGACAGATGGGTTCATGCGTATTATCAAAGACCTTAAACTAGGTCGTTTGAGATCAGATAGTCTTTCTGCGAAAAAAGATACGTCGCTGCAGGAGAATTTTTATGTGGACAGGTTGAAAGGCCTGATCGAGAAGAAAACATTTACCGCGATCCTTAATGAAATTCAGCCCAAGCACGAAGGCTATTGGGAATTGAAGAAAGGTATCAAATCGTTTGTGGATAGCATGGATCGAAGGGTGTACACCTATGTGAGTTATCCCTACAAAAAAGGAGACGCCAACGATTCTGCTTACTTCATGAAGCTGCTCAAAAAAAGACTGGCTGAAGCGGGTGTATGGGACGCCAATAGCCATTTGCCGGATTCAACAGAATTGAAAACAGCGGTGACCAGGATCCAGAAGCAGAAAGGCATCACGGTTGATGGAAAAGTAGGCAACCAACTCATTCGCACATTGAACACCACGGACGAAGAGCGATTCAAGCGCATCGCCATCACGCTGGACCGATACAAGTTATTACCCGAAAAAATGCCGGTGAAATACATCTGGGTAAACCTGCCCGGCTATTATTTGAAGGTAATGGAACACGATACGATTGCACTGCTATCCAAGGTCATCTGCGGCAAACCCGACACCAGAACACCGCTGCTGACCAGTGAAATAACAGACATGGTTACCTATCCAACCTGGACGGTGCCCACGAGCATTATTGCCAAAACTTATTTACCCAAACTGAAACAAAATCCAAATTATCTCAGCAGGCTCGGTTTGAAATTAATGAATGGCAAAGGCGAGGTGGTGAATGCGGCAGAGGTAAACTGGAGTAAGTATTCCAGGGGCATTCCCTTCAAGGT
>Ga0193753_10004279_pt1 | contig 10244 bp, 10 predicted proteins | sample H1c2metaG_FD_144925 | JGI IMG/M metagenome (GOLD analysis project Ga0193753, IMG submission 144925) | Soil microbial communities from a riparian zone of the East river system, Colorado, United States - H1c2 | ecosystem: Environmental > Terrestrial > Soil > Riparian zone | place: USA: East... | reverse complement strand
ATCTACACTTGCTCGCAGACTGGATATTCGGCTATTTCCTGGCGATGCGGCAGATGATCTTCCTATTGGCTCCATTGGCAATTCTATTTGCTTCGGGATTGGAGGCGCTGGCAGCTCGCTGGCGCATGCCAGCCACCGTTTACGGATGTTTGTCGATAGCGATTCTGGTCTACGGGGACGTACACTTTTTCGCGCGGCCACGAGAGGACTGGAAGGCGGCGGCGAATGTTCTGGCGAATGAAGTCAGGCAGGGAAGGTGTACGATTTTCCTTCCGGCCGATTCCGCTCGCCTGTACGAGTTTTTTGATCCGGATGTGAGTAGCCACGTATGTCCGTCCGATCTGACCACGACACGGACGATAGCCATGGCAATCAGTCCGTACGAGTCTGCCGCCGCTCAGAGCGATTTCGAGGCTCGTCTGTCGGGATTGGGATTTAGCCGGGAGGTTCTCGTGGACAACGCCGTCCGCGTCGAGCTCTACCAACGGAAATAACGGCTACTCCGTGCTGAATTTGAAAATCGTGAGGCTGTGAAAGCGCTGGCCCGCGCGCAGCACCGTGGTCGGGAAACTGGGCTGATTCGGCGAATCCGGATAGTGCTGCGTCTCGAGACATAGCGCCGAACGGTGGGCGAACGTCCCACCGATGCCGCTCACCGTACCGTCCAGGAAATTGCCGGTATAGAACTGAATTCCGGGTTGGTCGGTATGCACCTCGAGGACCCGGCCGGAATCCGCATCCTCCACTTTGGCCGCAATCGCGGAGAGGTCGCCGGGACGATTCAGCACAAAGTTGTGGTCGTAGCCTCTCCCGAACTTGAGCTGCTCGTTGTCCTGCTCGATGCGCGAGCCGATCTCGGTGGCCTTGCGGAAATCGAACGGCGTTTCCACCACGGCTTCAATCTTCCCGGTCGGGATCAGGGTGCTGTCCACCGGTGTGAAGCGATCGGCATTGAGCATGATTTTCTCGTGCAGAATCGTTCCGCTGCCTGCCCCGGCCAAATTGAAGTAGGTGTGGTTGGTGAGGTTGAGCACCGTGTCTTTGGTGGTCGTGGCGCTGTAGTCGATATGCAGGGCGTTCTTTTCGTCGAGCGTGTAGCGTACGGTAACGTCGAGCTTTCCGGGAAAGCCCTCTTCGCCGTCCTGGCTCACATAGCGTAGCTCCAATCCCGGACCTTCGTCACTCGAAGCTTCCTTGGCGCGCCAAACACGCCTGTCGAAGCCCTTCAGGCCGCCGTGCAGACTGTTGGGGCCGTCGTTGATCGGGATATTGTAGGTCTTCCCATTCAACGGAAAAGCCCCGTGCGCGAGACGATTTCCATACCGCCCGATTAATGCACCAAAGTGAGCCGTGTTGGTCTTGGCCGTATAGCCTTCAAGATTGTCGAAGCCCAGCACGACGTCGGCGAATTTCTTATTGCGATCGGGCGCCTTGATGGAAGTGATCGTCCCGCCATAGTTGGTGATCTTGACCTCCATGCCGGCCGAGTTGGTCAACGTGTAGAGAAAGATTTCTTGTCCGTCGACGCTGCCAAAAGGCTGCTTGCCGGTCTTAGAGGCGGCCATGGCGGAAAAGGCCAGACCGAGAAGTGCGACAGTGCGTTTCATCATGGGAACCGCTTCTTAGTGTATGTTGATCTGCTTGTGAAGAACGTGCGTCCCTACCTCGGGGTGATCCTTGGTGCCCGAGATTTCGAGCGGCACCTGGAAGCCGGCGCCGTTCTTCTTGAATAGAGGATCGAATGGCTTCAACAGCCAGTGCTTGACTCCGGATTGGGTCTCGGAGAGTGTGGCCTGCATGCGAAATATTCCCTGCATATCGATTTTTTCGGACCGCAGATCATACGTGCCGTTTAGATTGATGAGCGCGCCCGGTACCTGAAACGATAGCCGCGAAAACGATGCCAGGCCATGGTGCAGTTTGAATCGTCCGCGCAGATTCGAAACGACGGTTTCCGGTGATTCCTGACCCGCTTCCGCCTCTTTTTTGGAGATGCCCTGTGCCCGGTTGCTCAACGTCTCGACCCGGCTTTGAATCTGCGAATTAGTGAAATTTGCCGAATGGAGCCCGAACTGGCCATCCAGACCGAGCTTGGCGAGAACTTCCTCATGTCCCGGGGGAATTTCGATTTTCGACTGAAAATCGACGCCGCCCGTCAAAATCGTTTTGCCGCCCACTACCAGCTTCAGAATGTCTTCGATGCGGCCGTGCTTGGCGACGGCATCGAGCGAAACGGTCTTTCCGTTTTTTCCGGGCAGGTGAACCACGCCGCCGCGGCAGATAAATTCGGAGCTCAAAAACGTTGCGTCGACCGGATCGAGGATGGTGTCTCCGTTGGTCCCGTCTACCACCGAATGGAACGTTGTTTTCAAATGAACCGGATCGCCGCCGCCTTTCAGTCCGAAGTCGGGGGTGTCGGTTTGGCCGTCCACCTCGATGTGTTGGAGCACACCGCCGTATTTGCCGGTCGAAGACAAGATGCCGCTGATGCCATGAAAAATGCCGAGATCGGCGTGCTCGAAGCGGTAGTCGCCCGAGACGGGGGTGGAGCGCGGATCGTCGCGCTGCCAAGGCCCGAAGCGCCCCGTCGTATCGATAATGCCGGGTGGCTTGGGATTCGTCAGCTTAGCATCGAATGCCATGGCTTGGCCGGGGCCAACCGAGTGCATGGTCAGCTCTTTGATCTCGAACTGAAGCGGGTCCTTGCCCTCCGTCTTGGGTTCGATTTCGAGCAGCGCTCCATCGGCCACGATCCTTTCGATCGAAAAGCGAAGGCGGGTGTTGTCAGTCCCCGGTTCCGCGCTGGCGACTGGCTGGTTGGCTTCCATACCCTGCGCCATGGACGAGCGGCCGCGCGGCGGGATGTGGATCTCGAGGCCCTCGAGGCGAACCAGGCGAACCAGGTTCCGGCGATCGAATACGGTGAGGAAATCGGGCGCCGCCCAAAAGCGGCGAATGCGAATCAACGGGTGCGCATCGTTCCATTGCTTGTGGCGGATAGTTAGTTCGCCGCCCTCCACGGAAGGCTGCGGAAACAAGGAAAACTGGAGTGTTTTTAACTCGACGTCGGCGTCGAAGCGGTCGGAAAGCGCTTGAACGGCTCTATTTTTGAGCCGCGGCCCCAGTGTTCTTACGTAGAAATAGCCGCCTATCCCCGCACCGATCCCCAAAACAAGAACGGCCAGGGCGACATAGCCCAAGGCTTTGCGCATGTAATGCTGTTAAGTTTAAGCCATGAAGAAGCTCTCGCCGGTAATCTTGCTCGCGTCATGCTGCCTGGCAGCGGCCGCCCAGGACGGCGCCGCCAAGGTGCATTTCATACGCGCCTCGGGCGAAGCAACGGTTCGCGCCAAACCGGATCGCGCGCAAATTTCGATTGGGGTGGTAACACAGGCGCCCACCGCGCAGGCAGCGTCCACGCAGAACGCCACGCAAACCTCCGCCGTGCTCGACGCGGTAAAACGCGGGCTCGGCTCGAGCGGCGAAATCAAGACCAGCGGTTATTCCATCTCTCCGCAGTATCAATACACCAATGGACGGCCGCCGAAGATCACCGGCTACCAGGCGAGCAATACCGTTCTGACAACGGTGAACGATCTTTCGCTGACCGGCAAAGTGATCGATGCGGCGAACGAAGCGGGCGCGAACGAAATCACCGGCATTTCGTTCAGCCTGCGCGACGATAATGCTATTCGCGCGCAAGCGCTCGCCGAGGCCGCCGTCAAAGCGCGCGCCGCGGCGGAAGCCATCGCAAAAGCTTTGAACGTGCACATCATCGCGGTTCTCGAAGCGGATACTACGGAAGCACCCGTCGTACGGCCCATGAACAAAGCCTTCGCGATGATGTCCGATAGCGCGGCGCCACGCGCGCCGACGCCGATTGAGCCCGGCGATCTCGACGTGCGCGCGTCCGTCACCGTCAGCTTCGAAGTGCAATAGCAGAAATTCTCGCCAAAACGTTTCACTCTGGCTACAATTGAAAACAGACGGGACGTTTCCAAATGGAAAATTTGGCCACACAATCTTTTGTAGACCCCGAAATCCCGAATAAGCTCTATTTCCGGATCGGCGAAGTCGCCAAGCTGGCCGCTATCAAGCCGTATGTGCTGCGCTTCTGGGAATCTGAGTTCAACGGCCTCGGGCCGAAGAAATCGGGCACGGGTCATCGCCTGTATCGGCGCAAAGACGTCGAGTTGGTTCTCGAAATCAAACGCCTACTGTATGAGAAGCGATTCACTATCGAGGGCGCACGCAAGGTTCTCGAGTCGAAGCCGAGGCGCGAGACTGCTCTTAAGCCGGTCGCGGTTGCCCGCCGGCAAGGTGAATTGTTTTCGGGAACTTCGGCCTTCTATCAGGAAATCAAGCGCGAGTTAGGCGAGATACTCAGTTTGCTCAAGCAGTCGGAAGCGTAAGACCGTTCCCCTTGAGTAGCTCGATCAGTAGCTGCGCCGCTTCCTGGCTGGCTACTTTTTTCGACCGGCCCGTGGCACGGGTGCTGTACCTATCTCCTACTCGAGCTTCCACGGTAAAGAGTTTGGCGTGGTCGGGGCCGCTGGTTTCGACGGTCGCGTAGCGCGGAATAGGCAGCCCTAACGACTGCGTCCACTCTTGCAACGCGCTCTTCGAGTTGGATGTTTCGAACGATTCGTCGTCCAGATCATCCAGTTCGCTGAGCACTAATTTGCGAATAAAGGACCGAACGGGGACCATTTCGCCATCCAGATGGATCGCCGCGATGACCGCTTCGAGGGCATTAGCCAGGAGCGTCTTTCTTTCGCGCCCGCCATTTTGCTCTTCCCCTCGGCCGAGCAACAGGAAGTCACCCAGCCCGATCGTCTGCGCGCAGCGATGCAGGTGCGCTGCGCTCACCAGGTAAGATTTCCAGCGCGAGAGTTGGCCCTCGCTCGCCGCCGGATACTTGTCGACCAGCGCCTCGCTGACCACGAAGCCTAGAACGGAATCACCCAGGAATTCCAGTTGCTCGTTATCGTCTTTCAGTCCGCCGCTGCGCTCCGCCGCACGCGAACTGTGCGTCAGAGCGCGCACCAGCAACTCCTTGTTGGTGAACCGGTAGCCGAGTTCGTCTTCCAATCTTGCGATTGGAGCGTTCATCGCGGTGGCCGTTATTTGGTTGTCTTCAACTTAGTGGCGTTCTCTTTTTGCTGCTGGGCGAATGTCTTCACGGCCGGAGGCGCTTCGTTCATCGCGAGGACTTTATCGGCGGTGCTGATGGCGTCGTCGTACTGCTTGTTGTCGACGTAGGCTTTCGCAAGCCGGGCATTGGCTACCGGAGACTCGGGATTGGCCTCGACCGCCGACTTATAGCTGGCGATGGCTTCCGGGAATTTCTTGTCGAGCGCCGCCGCTTGGCCCAGCGCGTCATACGCCTGCGCGGTAAGTTCTTTCTTGAATTGCGGCCACTGTTCGGCCGGCAGTCCGGTCGGCGGTGTATCCGAGGTCTTCAGAAGTTCCAGCGCCTTGTTGGCGTAGTCGTCGACTTTTTTAATGCTATCGGCCTTATCGAGGTCATGCTCGCGCGTGTGTTGCGCTGTGGCCTCCGCCAACGTAACGCGAGCTTCGATATTTTTGGGATCGGCCTGGATCGCGCGATCTCCCCAGGTCGTGATCTGCACAAAATCGTTCTTTTGCTGAGCCGCCGCCATGGCCATGCTGTACAACTGCGGTTTGAACTCGGTGTCGGCAAAATTCTCGAATACGGCGTTGATGGCGGCCAGTTCGCCATCCCAGTCTTTCGCCTGCTGCGCGGCTTGCACTTTCTGCAGCGCCTCCACTTCCTTTTGGCTCTTTGGATGCGGGCCGGCGCTCTGTGCGGGTTGTTGCGCGAGCAGCGGGAAGGACGCAAGCGCCATGGCCGCGACTGCCACTAGATTTCTCGATTTCATTGCTGTTTGTCTCCTGGGGATGAATTGCTTTCTAACCCTTTTTCGGCGGCCTCCCGGGCCATGGCTGAAATCCCTTCAGTGGCAAGCGCCAGCTTGAACTGGTCGCCGGCCTTTTCGGGTTTTCCATCCGCGAGCGCCAGGCGGCCCAGGTAAACGTGTGCCCAGGCCGTGATCGCCGGATTCGGGTTGTTCGCGGCGGTTCGTTCGAATAACTCAACCGCCTCGGTTCTTCTGTTATCGCGGACAGCGATGCGGGCGAGCCCATAATAGGCGCGGCCCTGCAAAACTTTGTCCGCCGTCTGTTCAAATACCTTCTTGAACGTTTTTTGCGCGCTCTCGTATTCGTGCTGCTCGTAGAGGCCCTCGGCCGCTTCGAGCGACGCTTCCGCCGGACTCAATTCCAGCCTTGACGGCGCGGCAATCACGCGCGGCGCGATCGATTGCACATACTGCACCGTGCGCAGCCGTTTTTCTTCTTTCTTCACATCCACCCCGGCGATCAGATCCGGATAGTAGAGCCGGAAGGCGTCCGGCTGTTTCTCGTAAGACGGCAGCAGATCGGCTAGCGCCGCTGTCAGAATAAATCCTTCGCGCATGGCCCGATCGACAAAGGCCGCGCGTTTTTCCGCGCCTCCGCGCATGAGACGGCTATCGATTGCCTTGATCAGACACTTGGTGACCAGCAGCGAAAAATCGTCCTTATATGCCAGGCCGAGCGCCGGCGCTTCCTCGGCGAATTTTTGCAGCGGTTTCTTTTCGAGGATCGTCTTGCGGTATTTGAAGCTCAAAGGATCGAGCAGGTAGGCCAGATAAGCATCGCGAATTTCATCAATAACCGGCGCCTCCGTCGGGGTGATCACGATGAAGCTATCGTCGCGATAATTTCTAATCTGCGCCTGGTTCGGCTCGCCCAACAGGTCGAGGTAGATTTGGAAGCGTCTTCCGAGATAGCCGGAGGGATTGCGCAGATAGCCGTTGGCTTCAAACAGAGTGTTGATGACCGGGTCCTGATACTCGGCCATCGCAGCCGTGTAGCCCGGTTGCGCCCGGCTCCATAATTCCGCGCCCCCCGCCTCTTTATAGAAGCGCGCGAGCAATTCGCTAAAGCCGCGCAATGGTTCGACGTCCGGCGGCACCTCGCCGGACGGCAGGGTAAATTTTGGCGCATCGCCCGCAGTAAGCGCAAACGAAATATATTGACCCAAATCGCCCGCGCCGGTTGGCTTCTTGTGTTCCTTATAGAACGCCCGTAGATCCGGAAGGCACTCTATCTTGCGGCTCGCCAGGATCTGGCGGATTTCCGTGCGCATCGGGTAGTGGGCATTTAACGGCGAATCGATGCCGGTGTCGTATCCGGCGGCATTGATTGCCGCAAGGGTGACAAACAGACTTTGACTAACACCGAATTGACTCTCGCCGTTGTCGCGGGCGTGGCACACGTCGGCCGAAATGCCGATAAGCAAGAGAACGGGCAGCAGAATGGAATAGGCGTAGCGGCGCGTCAAAAACAACCTCAGGCGCACTTTCAGGCGAAGACAGGCTGCCTGCCCATCAGTGTAGCCTACCGAGGGGTCGGCCGCAGTCTGCCGTTCAAGTCCCGAATCTTGCATTTCAGAGTCGGATACCGGACACCCGATGAATCATAATGCAGGGGTACGACATCCATAAATAGGAGAGCGATATGGCAGGAGATAATACAGTAAATTTCACGGACGCTTCGTTCGACAAAGATGTTCTGAGCGCGGAGGTCCCGGTCCTAGTAGATTTCTGGGCGGAATGGTGCGGACCCTGCCGTATGATGGCGCCGACTGTCGACCAGGTTGCGGTGGATTACGCCGGTAAAGTAAAGGTAGGCAAGCTGGACGTCGACACCAACCAGCAGACCGCTTCCCGTTACGGAATTCGTGGTATTCCGACTTTGCTTCTTTTCAAGGGCGGCCAGATTGTCGAGCAAAAAGTGGGAGCCATTGGCAAGCCCGAGTTCCAGAAAATGCTCGATAAACATATCTAAAACCAGTCGAGCAAACCAAGCGCCCATCAGGCGGCGCTTACTGATAATCTGAAAAAATGGTCCGGCCGGGAGCGGTGCTCGGCGCATTTGCTGTCGCGGTAATCTTGTACGCGCAGGCTCCCTCGTCTTTTCTGGGAGATCGCTTGCACGCGGCTGTTCGCGCCGGAAACCTGGCGGAAGTGGGGCGGTTGCTCGCGGCGGGCGTTGACGTCAATGTGCGGGACTCGTTGGGCGGCACGCCACTGCTCGATGCGGCTTGGGCCGGCAATCTTGAGATTACGAATTTATTGCTGGCCAGCGGCGCCGATGTGAATGCGCGGCACACCGAGGCTGGCTCTACCGCGCTTGAATACGCGGTATTGACGGACCGTCCCGCCATCGTACGCGCATTGCTGGCCGCCAAAGCGCGCGTGGACATTCCCTATAAAGACGGCCAAAGTGTGTTGCACGTGGCCGCTTCCCGAGGCAATCGCGAAATCGTCGACAGTCTGATTGGCGCGAATGCGGCAGTGGGGGCAGTAGACGCGAATGGCCATACTCCACTCGACGAGGCGGCGCTGCACGGGCAGCGGGATGCCTTGGCCCTGTTACTCGCACACGGCGCCGATGCGCGGCGCGTCCACTCCGAAGACGGGCGCGGGCCGCTGCACGAAGCCAGTATCAAAGGATTTGCGGCGGTGGCGCAGCCGTTAGTGGACGCCGGCGCGAGCGTGGCGCTAAAGGACCGCTCGGGCCAGACACCGCTCGATCTGGCGCTCGCCTATAAAAACGGCCCGATGGTAGCCGCCTTATTGCGGCTGGGCTCGCGGCTTGGCGATTCGACAACCGCCGCCGGGGAGGCGATGGAGACGGCCACATTGCGCGGCCGCACCGAGATTGCTCGCCTGCTGATTGATAACGGCTTCGATATTAACCAGCGAACGCACGCCGGCTCTACTTATCTGAACGACGCTGCTCTGAAAGGGCAGGGCAAGATGGTCGCGCTGCTGCTGGCCAAGGGCGCTCGTCTCGAGGCGCGCGGCGAAAATGGGGACAGTCCGTTGCACGATGCCGCGCTAGGCGGCAACCCGGAAGTGATTACGTTATTGCTCGATCACGGCGCGGCCATCGACGCACCCGACGGCGAATCGGGGGCTACGCCACTGATGATCGCCGCCTCTCTTGGCCGTGCGGGCGCGGTGGCGGTCCTGCTGCGCCGCGGAGCCAACCCGCTATTACGCGACCATGCCGGCCATACGGCGCTCGATCGCGCGCGTGAGGCCCAAAATCCCGACGTCGTCAAGCTCCTCCAGAGGGGCTAATATGCCATTCCCGCATAGCCCTGCGGGTTATCCCCAATGAGACCTTAGTTTTTCCCAAAACAGATCCCCATTGCGCCGATAAGCCAAGTGATCGGAAGGATGTCTCTTTGACACGCGGCAAACGTACACATAAAATTCTGCTGGCAGACGCCCATCTGCTTTTCCGCCGGGGCTTGCGGACTCTCCTGTCGTCGGAGAGCGACCTGGACGTGGTGGGAGAGGCGTCGGATGTGGTGGAGGCGCTAAGCACGGCCCAACAGGTCATGCCGAATGTTCTGGTTATGGACCTGGCGCTGCTCCAAATGCGCGGCGAGCAGGGTCCTTTGGAAGTCCGGCAGGTCGATTCCTCGATAGGAGTTCTATTCTTGACGCAAGAAGATTCGCCCGAGCAACTGGAACTCGCGATCGCGGCCGGCGCGCGCGGCTACATGCTGAAGAACAGCCCGGCCCGTCAATTGCTGGCCGGCATCCGCCAAATCGCCACGTCCGACGACCAAAATCCGCGCAGCTTGTCGCGCCTGGTGCCCGACTTGCAGGCCCTTGCGCTCAACAACAAACATGCGCGGGCATCGGTCCTGACGCTGCGCGAGCAGGAAGTCATGCGGCTTCTGGCCGAAGGGCGCACCGTACGCGAAGTGGCCGCCGAGCTTTCGCTGAGTATCAAGACCATTGAGGCGCATAAGCTGAACTTGATGCGCAAGCTGGACATTCACAATCGCACCAGCCTGGTCGAATACGCTGTACGGGCCGGACTCATTCCCGGCCAGCCTGTTGCGGTAGGCTGAACTTCATCGGCAAAGCGGTTTGCGCTACGCTTCCTCTATGTGGAAGTTCCTGCTCGGAATAGCCGTCGGGATCGTGGTCGCCTTCGTGGGCGCGCTGATCATCATCTTCGCGATGGGCCGCTTGGTTTCAACGAAGCAGGTTTCGATAGCGGGCAATTCGGTTCTGGTGCTGGCGCTCAGTGGAGAGCTTCCCGAAGCCGCTCCCGTCGACATTCCCATCCCCTTTGTGCAAGCGCAGGGCGTG
>Ga0193753_10004278_pt1 | contig 10244 bp, 6 predicted proteins | sample H1c2metaG_FD_144925 | JGI IMG/M metagenome (GOLD analysis project Ga0193753, IMG submission 144925) | Soil microbial communities from a riparian zone of the East river system, Colorado, United States - H1c2 | ecosystem: Environmental > Terrestrial > Soil > Riparian zone | place: USA: East River... | reverse complement strand
TTTTTTACGTTCAAAAGACATGTCATTATTTCTAACCCTGTCAAATTTTACGACATCTTCAAAACGCAGATTGCCCACGGAGTTTCTTTTTGCTGAATCCAGGCCGGCCTGGGTACTTACATAAAGTATTACATGCATCTTTCCGTCTTTATGAGATTTTGAAAAATGAACGCCTGAACAATGGCATAGGTCGTTTCCCGGTTCTTCCCAGGGACTTTTGCCTCCGAATTCTTCCGCATTCCATCCTGCCGGCGGCGTGTATTTTATTTTCAGGTTTTTTGACTTTACCGTTTGTGCCTGAGAGAGGCTGAAAAGACTGATACATAACAGGATTAAAAGATGTTTCATTTGAATTAATTTTAGTTAAATGTAAAGAAAAAAAAGCGGGATGCCCCTGTAATTTTGTTATCTTTGTTTTAGTTCTTTGCAATAAGTTACAGAATTTAGACGAAGGTTTTATTTAGATCGACGATTTGGATTCCTGGCTTAAATGGGTCCGACCGGTTTTGACAGTGAGCGCATTAAATAAGTAAGCATGTAGAGCGTTGTAAGACGAGCTCTTAAAACTGAACTTTCAAAACTTTTATTTGGCGAAGATAACTCTTACGCTATGGCTGCTTAATTTAGAATTAAGTAACCTTTGCTTTCCGGGGAGCTAAACTGCTCTGCGCTCCGGGTAAAGCATCATAAATGTGTAGTTTGTTTTATGAATGTTGCTACATAAAACAATATCAGCAACTAAGTTGAAGTTTGGTATGAATTAACGCCTGGCTTCGATCGAAAATCAAGTTAATACTAAACATTGTAGAAAGCTTATTTTTTCCTTATTTGGACGAGAGTTCGAATCTCTCCGGATCCACGAACTAAAAAACCCCTTGAAAGGCCGGCTTTCAAGGGGTTTTTATTTTTTAAGAAGTAAAAAAATGACTTAGGGTACGGAAATAGGATACGGAATACCTTAATTTTAAAATGTTAACCAGTCCATTTTGTTTATAGTTATAAATGTTGCGACTTCCATATACGCTTTTACATCCTTCATTTCTGATATCTCATATTCCTCCATATTCGTTTCAATAATATTTCTGTAAAACACATATTGGGATGCATTAAAAGACGAATCTATGCTCATTTTGGATTGGTCATCCGCAAACTGGTTTATAGAACTGGCAAGGTCCACTAAATTGTCCGTTTGATCATTACTTATGAATTCACCTTCTTGATTTCGTAAATTTTTAATTTGCGTTAATAGAGGTTTGCCCGTTAATCGCTCAAATTTTGGATTAGCAACACCTTCAACTCCAGGCTTATCAAAATACCAGCGTTTATGGTTTTTAAGTTTTTTTACCTCAGGGAATGTTGAATTTTCAATTATGGTTTGATTAGCCGTATGATTGTATAAATGTTGTTGACGATGAAATGCAGGAGCTGCATATACAACAAGCGCCTTGTTTTTTAAGTTTGCAGCGAGTTTTTCCAATAAAGCCCATAACACGTTGTTGAAGGCTTTAATTTTAAAAATACTAAGCAAGATTGGAAGGAATACGCTGAATGCGGCAATATGTTCGACGATCCTATAACCTTCCTCTAAGGACATTAGGAATTTAAAGGGTTACTAGCGCCCGTATGTGGCGGGCTTTTATACGACTTATCCCCAATTAGGCCTGTATATAAATCATTTTCGTTGGCATCTACACCCACAACTACAAGCTGTTTAGCACCATTACCGTCTAAAGTGGAAAATCAATACATTTTAAAAACTGCTCTTTTTTTTGTCTAGATATGGGGATTGTCCTCTTGCCTTTTAAAACGGCAAAACCATTATTATCTTTAATGTATCGTGTTACATAGTCCAGGTTAATAATGTAGGAATGATGCACTCTCAAAAAACTTGAATTAGTGGTACATAATAGTGTTTCGAAGCTCCGTAACGATTTTGTAACTTCCATATTTTCGCCATTAGTTAATGAGACTAGCGTATAGTTGGATTCTGCCTGGATGTAAACAATATCTTCTGGTAAAACGTATTCGAGGCTCGTTTTGGTGGGTAAATTGATCCTAAGATTGTGTTTTTCATTAATATTTTTCAATATCTCTAATACATCTGGAACTCCTTTTTGCTCGGCAATTTTTTGTTGAATCTTATGAATAGTTAATTTAAGTTCACGAATATCAATCGGCTTTAACAGGTAGTCGGTCGCCCCTTGTTTAATTGCCTGAAGGGCGTAATTTTTGTGCGCCGTTGTGAACACTAGAAAGAAATTTTTAAATCTGAGTTTTTCTAATACTTCAAAGCCATTTAGCTGTGGCATCGAAATATCCATAAATACCATATCAGGTCTGTAAGCATTGATCAAGGATATGGCTTCAACAGGATTTGTTGTGGCGCTCACTATCTCTACTTCATCTATGAATTGATCGCAAAGCAATTCTAAACTTTTTAACCCATTTATCTCGTCATCTACGAGTATTGCATGTAAGATCATTCTGCCTTAGGAATAATTATTTTAACTGTTGTTCCAAGAGAATTACCCCCGTCATCTTTTTTATCGATAATTTCCAGGGAGGAATCAATTTTTGTTGCCTGCTGCATCAATTGTAGTCGCTGACGTGTAAAATCAATAGCCAGAGACTTTTTTTTTACTGTTCTAGTCTTTTCTTCTTTAAAGCTTCTGCCAATCCCATTGTCGTCGACAATGCACATTATTCTGTTTGCGTCAAGATCGCTAAAATTAATACTTAAAAATCTTTCACCCGCCTTGTGCAGAAGTCCGTGCCAGATAGCATTTTCAGCAAAAGGCTGAATCATCATAAAGGGAATATGAACGTGTCCGATATTTTCTACCGAACATGTTACTTCATAAGTAAATAGGTTTTCAAACCGAGATTCCTCCACCTTTAAATAAGCGTTTAAAATATCGATTTCTTCTTTCAAAGATATGGTCTCTGCCTCGCTACTCTCCAGAACCTTTCTTAATAATGTGGAAAATTCGATAAGGTAGGTGTAAGCTTTTTCTTTATTATTTTCCAGGATAAAACGTTGTAAAGCGTTCATAGAATTAAAGATAAAATGCGGATTCATTTGACTTCTTATCGCACGGGTTTCAAGTTGTATAAGACGTGCCTTGAGAGCGTGTTTTTCCTTTTCTATTAGCACAGATTTTCGCACACGATAGTTAATAAACAAAATAACCAATGCTGCAAAAACTACTATACATAAAATTAAGAGTCCCCATCTCATGTAAACTCTGTTTTTGTTTGGATCAGGCGCATGATAAAGTGAATTTACCTCGTTCATGGTAAGCAATCTGTCATAGATCATAATATCATCCACACTACCCATAAAATACCTTACGTTTTTCTTGTTGTTAAAATAGCCAATCAGAACAGAATCACCGCTCAGGAACTCTGTTTTAAAGTTCTTTTCGATATGTTCATCCAGCTTTCCATTTATATACAAAAACATATTGTCTTCGTTATACACAAGCACTAAATGGTACCAATCACCCAGAACTACATTTTGCTGAGAATGGGCTGCTACAGCTTTTTCACATGAATTTTGTGCCGACGCGCCAAATTTGTACGGCTTCACCATTTCAAAGGTTAAGGAGTAGGCTTCACAACAGTCTTCTGCTTCGGAGGATTTGGTAGTAATGATTGGATTCATTTCTGTCCCTTGTCCTCTTCCCACGATGCCGTGAATATTTACCCACAACGAAATTGAGCCATTCTGTGGCTTGAGAGATCGGCTGCTACCCAAATTAATAAAACTTTTACCATTTCCCTTTAAATAAATCGCTTTGTCCGAATTGCCAAAACGATCTTCAGTTAAGTATGCATTATAAGCTTTTATAATTTGTTGTTGGAGCTCCTCTTTGAATTCGCCGTTGTTAAATGTACAGCGAAAAACAAGTCCGTTACTGACTTGAGCGTTCAATGCTATGGTAACGATTAAGCAAAATAATATGGATTGTAGTTTCAAAGTAAATTTCCGGTGTAGAATACAAAACTAAAATAAATACTCAAATGCTAATAATCCTTTTTAGGTATCTTCCCAATAGCCGGCCAACTTACTGAATTAAACATACTAAACAAAATAAATGTACTCAATATTAAGACGCTCGATTCTTGCGATGGCTGTAATAATTTAAGAAAGAACTAAACGTTTATAGTTGAAAAAATGTAAACGGCACAAAAAAGTATACCAGATATGAACTAATTAAAGTCGTTTGCATAAAATGGAACTTTAAAGTGTTTTAGAGAATATTTTTGCGATGTTATTATCTTTTATTAGTAGTTTATTCTTTTGAATTTTATGAAGTGTTGAAAGTCTTGCTTTCAAAAGCGAAAGAAAATTTTATATGCCCTTGTAGAATGCAAATTATAATAGTAACCTGAATATTTAAACGATAAACCTAAACCAATGAAGAAGATCACACTAGTTTTCATTTGCCTTGTTATGGCAAGAACCGGCATTGCCCAAAGCTGGAATTTAAGCTTGAACAGCGTGGCAGGAAACCCGAATTTCGGAACCAGCAATGCCAAGCCAATTGATTTTTTTACCAACAACACAAAAAAAATGAGTCTTGGTGTTAACGGTAAATTAAACATTGCTAATCTAAGTGGCACGGGTGAACGATTCCTTAAGGTTGATGCAACTGGTGATTTAATCCCATGGACGGGAAGTAGCTCGGACAACGATAAGATCCTTTTCGGAAATAATACCTGGGTAACTTTTCCTTTTACAATAGACGGCGCAAACCTCAGTATGCGTGCATCAGGTGCAAAACTAGGAATCAACTTAACAACGCCCACGGCCGAGCTTGATGTTGCGGGTTCAGGGAAAATTTCTAATACTTTAAAAGTCGGTGGAGATATTATTATGGGTACTGGCTTTAACGTTTCAGTCATCGCACCCTCCACAGGCGTTCCCAACACGATTGTATTCCGGACTAATCCAATTCCATCCACACCCATTGTTTACACGTACAAGCCACCATGCAACGTTTGGTTTAAAGCTCCGAATCCATTTGACCCTCCTGTCAGCACCACCTGGGTGCCACCTACCAATAATGTCGCGTACGATCTCCTGCAGGTGTATGAAAGCAACGCTCAAAACTCTGTGTTGAGTATGGGAATCTTAAATGGCGATGGGATCATTGGCGTGGAGCCGCTGCCATCCTCCACAGCAATACCTAAACTGAAGCTGAATCCAGGTTGTACCGCAGACGTTTATATTTGCGAGGGTGGAGGATATACAAGAGTAGCAGGCGATGGTAGTGTCGGAGGGACGTGGCGTATTGGTCCTGGTAGTTATTCGCCGGGATCGCAATTAGATGTGTTTTTAGATGCGGCTGCTACAAAGGCGATGACCATTGTGGACCCTTCAATAACGGTTGCAAATAAAAATATCCTTGAAATTTCTAAACTAGGTGAAACCACTCTTGGTGTGGATGTCCAGGCTATAGCAGGGAGCATGCTTTCCATTGGTCAGCCGGTAAAGAACAAACCAGGCATTTCACTCAGAGATAATAGTACAACTCCGAACACGTCTATTTTTAATGTGTACGGAGATGGACTAACCGAAATTACAGCGAGCTCAACAAAAGCTTTGTCCATTATGGATGCATCCAACAGTAACAGCGAAACCTTTATGGTGAATAAAAGTGGTGCCACAGAAATTAAAACAAGCGCCACGAAACCATTCGTTATTAAAAACTCTTCAACCAGCTACAGTGACGTATTTGCGGTAAGTTTGAACGGATTGACTGAGATAACAGCAAATTCAACAAAAGCATTATCTATTAAAGATGCCGCAAATAGTAATGTTGAAACGTTTGTCGTGAATAAAAATGGTGCTACAGAAATAATCAGCGGTTCAAATAAAGCAATATCGATTAAAAACTCTTTGAATAGCAATAATGAAACGTTTATAGTTAGTTCAAATGGATACATGGAAATCAAAGTATATTCTCCATCTGGAATGCCAGCACCTTATAGCTCCGGTGCCAGAGCGTTTACAGTTAGAGATATGTCTGCTAATGGAGGAAGCGGTAAAGACATATTTGTTGTAAATGCCAACGGAATTGCTTATGCAAGAGAGATTGAAATAAGCAATGTTACGAACTTTCCGGATTATGTATTTGATGCTCAATATGACTTAAAACCAATTTCAGAAGTGGAAAAATACATCAAGATCCATAAACATCTTTCTGGCTTTGAAAAAGCAGATGTTTATGAGACAAAAGGCATTAATATCAACAGTCTACTCCTAAAACAGCAGGAAAAAATAGAGGAGCTCACGCTTTATATTATTCAACTGGAAAAACGCCTTCAGTCTATCGAATCCAAAAATTAGTGATTAGTAAATTTTAAATTCCAACACATGAACTTAAACCGAGTTTTTTTTGTTTGTTTATTTGTGACTTATCTGAACACCCTTCAATCGCAAAACACGATAGTTTTTACTTATAATGCAGGAGGTGGACTTACAGAACGCAAACTCCAGGTACAACAGCAAGGCGCAAGGCTGAATTGGGGGAGCAATGTGGTCGATTCCACCATGGTCGATAATTTAAAAGTATATCCAAATCCTGCTAGCACACACCTTACTATTGAAGGACCGATGCCAGTTGATTCCAAAACTGGCCGAATAAGTTTTTTAAACGCCGGTGGACAGATCGTGAAGTCGGACACTTATCTGGGCGAACTCAAAACTATAACTGTAAACGACCTTGCAAATGGAATTTATTTTATGGAAATAGAGTTTTCCAGAAAAGATAGAAAGAGTTATAAAATTATCATTACCCATTAACCAAAAGCATTATGTCAAAAATCATATTTTTTCATTTGTTTATTTTTGTCACCCTTACGTTGTATTCCCAGACGTCTCCAAATACCATTGTAATCCCAAATCCTACACCAAATCCTCCCTATATATCTTCAGACACTTATACGAGAGCCATCAGCAGTATAAAATTGCAAGATGGTTTCAAATGGGGCTTTGTAACAGGATCGTCAACAAATGTAAACCTTCTTAATTTGAACCTTGGAACTAACCCTGCGTTTGTAAGTTCAGCATATCTTGGCTCAGGATCCAATCCAAATGTAATCAGTTGCGGTAGTGTACCAACAATCGATATAAGTAAGCCTGTGGGTGAAACGGCAGGTGGATTCCAAGTCACTGGAAATGGTGCTGCCTCTTACAACATTGCAATTACAGTATCCCCTGGTACAAAAGGTGTTCAACCTATGCTAGGCTTAAGTTACAATAGTCAGGGAGGTTTGGGTCTTTTGGGCGTGGGATGGAATTTAACAGGTTTGTCAGCAATTAGCCGCACAGGTAAAGTGCCAATGCATGATGGTGTTTTCAGCGGCGCCCAATTAAGTATAAGCGACGTATATTCCCTTGATGGCAACAGGTTATTTTCTTTATCTGGCACTTACGGACAGTCTTATACGACTTATTATAATGAATCTGAGAATTTTGCGACCATTACATCATTTGGATCGGCAGGTAACGGCCCGGAACGATTTGAAGTAAAAGACAAAAATGGCAATCTCTTAAAATACGGACATGATAATAATTCGAGCCTTAAAGGCGTTGGTGACAATACCACCATGGTTTGGTATTTAAACGAATTAAAAGACGAATTCGGAAACTATATGAAATATTTCTATAAACAGCTGAACGGCGAAACAGTCATTGATAAAATTGAATACACAGGAAACGCTTCTGCTGGACTTAACCCATACAACAAAATCACTTTTAGTTATATTCCTCTAGCAGAACATAACAAAACCTATATAAAAGGAATAGAATTTAACCAGACTCAACTAGTAAAGGATATTTCCTGTTGGTCAGGAAGTACTGTGTTTAAAAAATATATCCTGGATTATGAATGGCAGGGCGGCTCTTACTTATCGTCCGTAAAAGAAGTAGATGCCAACGGAATTGAGTTAAACCCGACCAAATTTTGTTGGGATAACCCAAATGATTTTGACGGAACCAAAACAAATCAAAACTTGGATGCAAACTTTACGACTAGTGATTATGCGGACTTGACAACTATTCCTGTGGATTTTGACGGCGATGGTTTTTCAGACTTCGCCTGTTGGAATACAGGAATAGGGCGTCATCGGGTTTATCAGAACACATTTCTTAACAATTATGGTTCAACGAATTCAACAATCAATTTTACTAACATCTTTGACAATGCCAGTCAAATTTCTACAACGGATGCATTGCTTTCTTCAAATGTAACCGATGCAGACGGAAATGGAAAGCAGGAGTTATATACGATCATATCACCACGTAAGTACCTACAAAGTGGATTTACTTTTTCTGATGAATACACGATTCTGAAAACATTTAGCAATAGTAGTAATGCGATTCAGGTTACCAGTCTCGGGACCTTTAACACCAGTTCAGTTTTTGATGTGGAAGCCTTGCCACCGCAAATGTTTTTCGGTGTGGACGATTACACGGGAGATGGCGTTAAAGACAATTTAAGAATTGATAATGAAAGTATTACTTTGGAGAGTTTAAATAGCACGTATGTGCATTCATATAACCCATCGTCAAAATCTTTTACGCGTCCCTTTAATTTTGACGGGGACGCTGTTTCTGATTATATCCTGATAACTGACAACATGACCTCATTAACTGTAAATGTGATTAAATTCAGTGGCAGTAGTTTTTATACCAGCTCCACTGGAAATATCACAATACAATTTCCTAATAATGGGCCTGCTTTTAAGTTTCTTTGCAGGCACATTTCTTTTGGTGATCTGAACGGTGACGGGCTGGATGACCTGGTTTACATCAACGAGAGCAACTCAGCAATGTATATGATGAAGAATACGGGAAATAGTTTTGCGTCTGCAGTGCAAATTCAGGCTTTTACAGCATTAAGCAGTAGCAATGCGTTTGATATCAGTTGTGTGGACGTTAATGCGGACGGCAAAAAAGATATCATTATCAACGAAGCAAATAATTCCACCAACACAACTACCTACTACTCATATCTTTCTTACGGAGATCTTATATTAAAAGGTGGAAGCTATATAGGTGACTGGAGAGTTGGTGAAGCCTCCAGAGTGACCTACCATCAGTTTTCCAAAAACATTTCGGATTACCAGGAAGTTTGGACACGTACGGGTAAGGGAAAAGTTGTTACGGGTTCTGATATTCATTATGCTGATTTCAACGGAGATGGGATCTATGATTATCTTAATCTTGATAATAGTTCGAACTTTGCCATTACAAACAATGTGAATGGAGAGCCGCGATTGTCAATCACTACTATTTATACTCCTTTCCGAAATAATATTCAAATTCGTTATGCCAATATCGGCAGCCGTTTTAGTATTAACAATGGAATTAAAGACGAAGTACTGAAACCTATAACCAATCCGGGTTTTGTTAATAATATAGGAACTTATCTTACCAATATGTATTGTGTAAGCCATGTATTTAATACGTCAGGCTTCTCAGGACAATTCCAAAGCGTTCTACGCTACTTATATAAAAACCCTAAGCATCACAGATATGGAAGGGGCTTCTTCGGTTTTGAAGAAGTGACGTCTATTGATTTAAACACAATGGTAGGTACCGCAAGCACATCCTCAATAGATCCTGCTTATTTCATTCCTCTTGTATATAAACAGGAGAGCTCGAAATTGGCGGTTTAAGTAATTCCAATACCTACTCCCCCGACGGAACAAAAATCCTTTCGCTTTCTGAAAAAACGATTAGCTGTACGGCAAGGAATACATCAGGCCATTTTGTTCAACTTGATCGTGCAGTGTCCACTGATTTCCTGGTTTCTACACGTCAGTCTGAAGAATACACCTATGATATGGGATCGCATGGCAACATCCAGATCCAAACCACAAGAGCTGGTTGGAATTTGGCAGCTCCGATTAAACTTTCCACATCTAGTTTTACTTATGCTAATATCAATGGAGTTTACAAGCCCATCAGGCAGTATGTTGTAAACACCCAGGTAGGAGAGACCTCGTATCCTCGAGAAATAGTATCTGGTTATGATGGACAGGGGCATCTCATTTCAACCACTAACGATCCAAACATTCCAGGTCTTAATAGTCACGTTCTTGCAACAACTTACACTGTTAATGCCTTCGGTTTATCAACCAAAATCTCAATTTCGGCTCCGGACGTTAATGCACGAAATTCAGAAACACTTTACGATGCCACTGGCCGGTTCGTGATAAAAAGTATTAAT
>Ga0193753_10004277_pt1 | contig 10245 bp, 7 predicted proteins | sample H1c2metaG_FD_144925 | JGI IMG/M metagenome (GOLD analysis project Ga0193753, IMG submission 144925) | Soil microbial communities from a riparian zone of the East river system, Colorado, United States - H1c2 | ecosystem: Environmental > Terrestrial > Soil > Riparian zone | place: USA: East River... | reverse complement strand
GCGGCTGTGATCGTTGGGTTGATGTTCTCCCGGATGCCGTTGAACATCTGTTTCGGCAAGGTGCGCTGCTCGGGGCTGGCCAGGAACACCGCGACCACCACCTCGTCGAACGAGGTGACAAAGGCGAACAGCGCGCCCGAGATGACGCCCGGCAGGATCAGCGGCATCACCACCTTGAAGAAGACCGTAGTCGGCGGCGCGCCGAGGCTGGCGCCGGCCCGCATCAGCGAATGGTCGAAACCGCTCAAGGTGGCGGTGACGCTGATCACGACGAAGGGCGCCGCCAGACAGGTATGGGCCAGGATCAGCCCGACCGGCGCCCAGGTGATGTTGAGGATGCCGAGCCCGACATAGAAGAAATACATGCCGACCGCGCTGATGATCACCGGCACGATCATCGGCATCAGCAGCATGGCGATGATCGCCGCCTTGCCGCGCATGGTGAGCCGCGACAGGCCGAGCGAAGCCAGGATGCCGAGCGTGGTGGCGATGATGGTGACCGAGACCGCAACCTCGATGCTGGTCCAGAGCGATTCCATCCAGCGTCCATTGGTGAAGAATTCCTCGTACCACTTCAGCGAGAGCCCCGGCATCGGATAGGTGAAATAGGATTCCGAATTGAACGAGAGCGGCATGATCACGATGATCGGCGCGATCAGGAACAGCAGCACCGCGGCGCAGATCAGCCGCAGGCCGACATGCCAGGCGCGTTCCATCGGCGTTGCATAGGGACTCAGTGCCATAACCCACGATCCATCATTCGCCTGCCGTCACCCGAGCCTGATCTTGTCGATGCCGACGAGGCGGTTGTAGATGAAGTAAAGAATCAAGGTCGCGAACAGCAAGATTCCGCCCAATGCTGAAGCCTTGCCCCAATTGTTCTCGCTGTTCATAGCGCGCTCGATGATGCCGCTTACCATCTGGTCGGTCGGGCCGCCGACCAGAGCCGGCGTGATGTAGTAACCCAGCGACAGGATGAAGGTGAGCAGGCAGCCGGCGGCGATGCCCGGCACCGTCAGCGGGAAGTAGATCCGCCAGAAGGCATAGAACGGACCGGCGCCGAGCGAGCGGCCGGCCCGCACGTAAGACGGCGAAATGGTCTTCATCACGCTGTAGATCGGCAGCAGGGTGAAGGGCAGCTGGATATGCGTCATCGCCACCACCGTGCCGAACCGGCTGAAGATCAGCGGCAGAGGATGGTCGGTGAGATGCAAGGCTATCAGCAAGTCGTTGATGGTGCCGTTATCCTGCAGCAGCACGAACCAGGCGGTGGTCCGCACCAGCAACGAGGTCCAGAACGGCAGCAGCACCAGGATCATCAGCAGGTTGCTGGTGCGGGTCGGTAGCGTCGCCAGCAGATAAGCCAGCGGAAAGCCGAGCAGCAGCGTCACCACGGTCACGGTCAGGCTGATCTTGAGGGTGCGCAGGAATACGGTGATGTAGATAGCCCGCTCCTCCGGGGTCGGCGTCAGCTTGCCGTCCGCGTCGAGTCCGAGATCGAGCGCATCCAGCACATAGAAGCTGGTATAGGTCTGGCTGGCGCGCTTCAGCACCGCCCAGGTGTCGCGCTCGCCCCAGACCTTGTCGATGCCGATCATCGCGTCTTTGTAGGGTCCCGCCGTCAGCAGCGCCGCCTTGCGGCCGCTGGTCAGGATCTTGCTGCGGATACCGGAGATCTCGTAGTTCAGCCGCTTGCCGACCAGGGCAACGGTCTTCGCCTTGGTGGCGGCGGCGAGATCCGTAGCCAAGGCCGCATAGGCCGCTTCGTCGGGCAGGTCCTTGCCGTCCCATTGCGTCAGCGCCGTGACGGTCAGCGGCATGTTCGCGTGGATCGAAGGGTCGAACACCGCGTTGCGCAGCAGCTCGCCGATCGGAATCACAAAAGACAAAAGAATGAAGAGGAAGAGCGGCAGCACCAGCGCCAGGGCCCGCAGGCGCCGCTTCTGCTCGACGGCGCGCAGCCGGCGCTTCAGCGCGTCACGGTCGATGGCGATATTGAGCCCTAGATTTTCGGCGACGGCGGTCATGCTGCGGCAGAGTCAAACATTGGTGCATGGAGAAAAGGAGGGAGCATCGCTGCTCCCTCCCACGCGTCAGCTACTTCGACAGCCACGCGTTAAAGCGCTCGCGCAGCTGTTCGCCGTTATCCGCCCAGAACTGCTGGTCCTGGACCAGTACGTTGGTCATGTTGGCCGGTGCGGTCGGCAGGTCCTTCAGCACCTCGGCAGAAATCTTCGCCGTAGCGTCCTTGTTGGCCGGACCATAGGAGATGTAATTGGTCTGATCCGCCTGCGGCCCGGCCTGGCTGGCCCAGCCGACGAACTTGTAGGCGGCATCCATGTTCGGGGTGCCTTTCGGGATCGCCCACCAGTCGTAGTCCGGCGCCTGCGCATCCCAGACGATCTTGAACGGCTTCTTGTCGACCTTCATCGCATTGAAGAAGCGGCCGTTCCAATCCGAGGCGATCGCGACCTGGCCGTCGGCGAGGAGCTGCGGCGGCTGCGCGCCGGATTCCCACCACACGACTTCGCTCTTGATCGTGTCGAGCTTCTTGAACGCGCGGTCCACGCCTTCCGGCGTGCTGAGCTGCTCATTGGCACGCCGTCGGCGATCAGCGCCCATTCGAGATTGACGAACGGGTTCTTCTGCAACGCGCGCTTGCCCGGGAACTTCTTCAGATCGAACAGATCGTTGATGGTCGTCGGGCCCGGGTTTAGCTTGGTCGTGTCATAGGCGATGACCGTCGAATATAGGATGGTCGGCACCGCGCAATCGACGATGTCGCCGCCGATGAACTTCGAACGATCGAGACCGAGCTTGGCCCAGTCAAGCGTCTCGAGGATGCCCTCGGCGCAGGCCGCGAGTGCCGTCTGGGTATCGATGTCGACCACGTCCCAGGTGACGCTCTTCGATTCGACCATGGCGCGGATCTTGGCGATCTCGCCGTTGTATTCGCCTTCCGTGATCTTGCCGCCGGTCTCCTTGGCGTAAGGTTCGATATAAGCCTTGCGCTGGCTCTCCTGATAGGCGCCGCCCCAGGAAATCACGGTCAACGTGTCTCCGGCCGATGCCTGCTTCGGCACCGAGATCGCCGTGGCGGAAACCCCCGCCATCAGCGCGGCACAAAGCCATGGTAATGTTTTCATTCCCTCTCTCCCTGTTGGCCGGATTGTTCCGGCGGTTGCTTGTTTACGCTCGTGTTTCCGATCATTGGGCCGCGTCGAGCGCGCGGCAATCCTCTCTCTTCCAGCCGACGGAGATCGAGGCGCCGGGCTGGAGATCCGGCGCGCCTTCGGCGTTCGGTACCTTGATGATGAACTCGCTGCTGCCGCAGACCGTGGCGCGCACGCGGGTGAAGTCGCCGAGATAGATCAGCTCCTCGATCTTCGCCTCGAACACGTTGTTGCAATGTCCGTTGACCGGATTGAGTCGCACCCGCTCGGGCCGCAGCGACAGGGTGGTCGATGCGCCGACGCCGTCGACCATCACCGGCACGGCCTCGATCCTGCCGCCGCCTTCGATCTCGACTTGGCAGCCGGCGCCGTTCATCGCGATAACCTTGCCTCTGAGCCGGTTGTTCTCGCCGATGAACTGGGCGACGAAGGAATTCTGCGGTCGCTCGTAAAGATCGTCGGGCTTGGCGAGCTGCTGGATGACGCCGTCGTTGAAGACCGCGACCCGGTCGGACATGGTCAGCGCTTCGCTCTGGTCATGAGTCACATAGACCACGGTGACGCCGAGATTGCGGTGGATGTGCTTGATCTCGAGCTGCATCTGCTCGCGGAGCTGCTTGTCGAGCGCGCCCAAAGGCTCGTCCATCAAAACAAGCTTGGGTTCGAACACCAGCGCGCGGGCCAGGGCCACGCGCTGCTGCTGGCCACCGGAGAGCTGGCCCGGCCGGCGCTTGCCCAGGTTCGAGAGCTGCACCATGCCCAGCGCCCGCTTGATCCGGGTCTCGGTCTCCGCCTTGCCGATCTTGCGCACATTGAGCGGGAAGGCGAGGTTCTCCTCGACCGTCATATGCGGGAACAGCGCGTAGTTCTGGAACACCATGCCGATGTTGCGCTTGTGCGGCGGCACGTTGTCGATCGGCTTGCCGTCGAGGAAGATGCGGCCATGGGTCGGCACTTCGAATCCGGCCAGCATCATCAGGGTCGTGGTCTTGCCAGAGCCGGAAGGACCCAGCAGGGTCAGGAACTCTCCGGCACGAATGTTGAGATCGAGGTTTTTGACGACCAGGGCCTCGCCGTCATAGGTCTTCTGCACGCCGACGAATTGAACGTAGTCCTCTGTACCCTGAGCCATCGTTCGGCGTCTGCCCCCTTTGGCCCGCTATCACGATGCGCATACGGCCGACAGCGGCGCGGATTTCAAATCCGATCCGGTCGCCGCAACGCAGAGCGAATGGCGGGCAATCTGATGCAACGTCACGTTCCGGCCGGCGCCGGGCCTCAACCTGTCAAATCGTTCGATGCAATCGGTGCCATCCCTGTTGGGCTTGTCGATCGCGGTGATCATTGTCTCTTCGACATTATCTGACCACACAATTGACTCAACGCTATGTTACGGATTGAATGGAGTCAACGCTAAATGAAACTTCTGTCTCGCAAGCGCGAACCATTCAAAAGAAATGGTGCGATTTGCAGAGTCGAGTAAACAGTGCATTGCCACAAAATACAGAAGACTGGCCTGCGGTATGGCGCAGATATCCGGCCATATAACTTTCGGAGTCAGGGGCCGCGTTGAATGGAAGAGCTGGGAATTTCATTCCGATCCGGGCTGGGAGAGCCGATCACCGAGCCGCCGATCTACCGGCGGATTGCGGATTCGATCGCGGCGCGCATCGCACGCGGCGAGCTTGAGCCCGGCGATCGCCTGCCCAACCACCGCGATCTCGCAACCGAGTTCAAGGTCAACGTCACCACGATCACGCGCGCTTTCCATACGCTGAAGCGGCGTGGCTTGGTGGAGACGCGGCCCGGCCGCGGCACGGTCATTCTCGATTTTCGCAACGGCGCCGGCCGCTTCCAATCCAATCCGACCGACGAGCGCGGCGTGCTCGATCTCTCGGTCAATCGTCCGGCCACCGCGGGTTATCTCGATGCGCTGGCGGATCTGATGCCGCGGCTCGCCCGCGACCGGCGCTATGCGACGTTGAAGGATTATCAGCCGGCCGAAGGTCCGACCTGGTTGCGCGAGGCGGCGGCGCTCTGGATGAAGAGCTTCGTCCCGGCAGCCGATCCGTCGTCGCTGTTCATCGGGGCCGGCGCGCAGCACGTCTTGGCCTGCATCCTCGCCAGCGTCGCGCGCCCGGGCGACGTCGTGATCGCCGACGAGATCACCTATATGGGCCTAGTGGCGCTCTGCCGCGCGCGCGGCTTGATCCTGCGCGGCATCGCCATGGACGAGGACGGGATGCGGCCCGACGCTTTCGACGAGGCCTGCCTGCGTTGGCAGCCGCGCCTGGTCTTCGTGATGCCGAGCCTGCACAACCCGACGGCCATCACCATGCCGGAGCCGCGGCGGCGCGCCATCGCGGCCATCGCCCGCCGGCACAATGTGCTCATTCTCGAGGACGATGTTTACGCACCGCTGCTGGAAGATCGCGCGCCGGCCTTCGCGACCTTGGAGCCCGAGCTGACGGTCCATATCGCGGGCCTGTCGAAATGCGTGGCGCCCGGCTTGCGCATCGGCTTTGCCCTGACGCCGCGCGCGCTCGCCGCCGATGTGGTTGCGGCAATCAGGGTCGATTGCTGGAACATCTGCCCGCTATCGGCGCTGACCGCGACCATGCTGCTCGAAGCGGGTGCGGTCGAGACCATTATCGAATCGCAAAAGCAGGAAATGCTCGAACGGCAGGCCCTGACCTCGGCGATGCTGGCGGGGTACGACCTTCGGAACCATCCGGCGTCACCGCATGCCTGGCTGACCCTGCCCGATTCCTGGCGTGATCGCGATTTCGCCCAGGCGTGCCTCGAGCGCGGCGTCATGGTGATGCGCGCCGATCCCTTTTCGATCGGCCGCGATGAATCGCCGAATGCGGTTCGGATCAATATCGCCGCCGCGCGCAACCGCGACGATCTCAAGTCTGCGCTCGGGATCATGCTCGAACTGCTGGGGACGGCCAGAGCCTGAGATCAACGCCCGCGGAAACGGCGCTCCAGATCGACGACCCCGCGCTCCATCGCAAACACGCTCCGCACCCGCGCATAGCCCGCCGCCGCCAAGCGTCCCCGCAAGCCCGCGTCACGCAACAGGCGTTCGATCGCGGCACCCAGGGCTTGAGCATCATCGGGCGGGAGCAGGGCGCCGGTCTCGCCGTCGATCACCAGTTCCGGAATGCCGGCCAGGTTGGTGGCGATGACGGGCAGACGCTGGCTCTGTGCCTCCATCAGCACATTGGGCAGGCCGTCCCGGTCGCCGTCCTCCGCGATCCGGCTGTTCAGGATGAAGAGATCGGCGGCGCGGTATTCCTCCAGCACCGTCTCTTGCGGCTTGGCGCCAAGCCAGGTGATGCGCTCCGCAATCCCGAGTCCTTGCGCCTGCGCCTGCAACACGTCTTTCAGCGGCCCGCCGCCGATATGGCGGAACTGCCAGTCGAGATCCTTCGGGAGCCGGCCCAGCGCCTCGATCAGACCGGCATAGCCTTTCTTCGGCACCAATCGACCGACCGAGAGCAAAGTGTAGGGCCCTTCCATCCGAGCCGCCCGCAAGGGCGGTTCGGGGAAACGCGTGAAATCGAGGCCGTGATAGACCAGCGATGTCTTATCCGGCGTCGCTGCGAGGGCTGCCAGCACGCGATGGCCGGTCTCGGTGCAGGTCACCAGCCAATCCATGGAGGCAAGCTTCTCGCGCTTCTCCCAATCGGGCGTGATCCAGATGTCCTTGGCATGCGCCGAGGTGCTCCAAGGAATGCGGGTCATCAGATGCGTGTAATAGGCGACCGAGGCCGGCGTGTGGATGAAATGCGCATGCAGCCGCTTCGGGTACTGCGCGGGATCGCCGAGCTCGGCCGCCAGCACACAGGCCTGGCCGAACCGCCGCCCGCGGTTGATGGTGAAGTCGCGCCGGAGATCGGCGATCCATTGGCGGAAAGCAGGCGCATATCCCAGCAATCGCCGCGCCCGCCACCAGCCGCGCAGGACCCTGAAGGGCTCCTGATAGAGGTATTCCGGCAGATAGTCGACCGGTGCCGTGATCTCGCGATGCACGGGATGGACATGCTTGTCGGTCGGAAAGCGCAGCGAGACGATCCGGATCTTGATGCCGCGCTGCTCCAGCGCCCGGATTTCCTGGGCGATGAAGGTCTCCGAAAGGCGCGGATAGCCCTTCAGGATGAAGACGATCTCGTCGGTCATTCAGCCGTTGAGTGGCTCACCGCGCCAGGCGGCTGGCGAGCCTGAGGCGCGGCCGCGGCGTGCGGGCCGGCGCCGCGTCGATGGTCTGGTCCACGAGACGGTTGATGTTGGCGAGCCCGTCCATGAGGCCCGGGACCACGACTTGGCTCGGCAAAGCCTGCTGCGGGACCTGGCGCAAGGCGGTCGCCATCTGCTTCCAGTCGCGCGTGCCGTCATCCTCCAGCATGGAGACCAGGCCGTATTCCTTGGCCCGGGTGGCGCGCAGATACTGCTCCATGCGCGGCCGGGTGCGCGGAATGATGAGCGCGCGCTTGTCGAAGCTGAGGATCTCGCAGAAGGTGTTGTAGCCGCCCATGGCGACAACACCGATCGCCCGCGACATCAGGTGCTCCATCTGCGCATCGAAGGTGATCGCCTCGACATTGTCCAGCTTGGCCGCGCGCTGCAGAAAATCCGACTGCCGGTCTTGATGCATGAAGGGCCCGAGCACCAGCAGCGCCGGATAGGGCTGATGGGGGTCGTTCTCATAGGCGCGCAGGACCCAATCGACCACGTCCTCACCATCGCCCCCGCCGCCGGTCGTTACCAGGAGATAGGGCTCGTCGATCTTGCTGAGCGGCGGACTCGTGGCCGGCCCGTGCGGCAAGGTGCGGTGCAGATAGCCGGTATAGATCATCTTGCGCCGCACCGACTTCGGCAGATCGATGCCCTCCAGCGGATCGCAGATCTGCGGCAGGCCATAGACCCAGATCTGGTCGTAGAGATCGCGCAGCGCCGGAACGACTTTCTTGCGTTCCCATTCCGGCACCAGGGCAGCGGGCTCGTCCATGATGTCGCGCAGGCCAAGGACCAGGCGCGTGCCGCGCTCCTTCAGCATGACCAGCGTGTCATGGACCTCGCCGCGCAGCCCGAGCGGCTCCTTGTCTACGGCGGTGTGGCGGATGATCGAGGCCCGAAGCTCCAGCGTCTCCTCGATATCGATCAGCAGGGAGAGCGGGGTGTAGTCGCCGCTCCGGAGCTTGATCACGCCGGGGATGCGCACGAAATCCACGCGGGCACGGAAGTTGAAGCTGCCGATGATCGGCGACCCGGTCAAAATGATGACCGAGAGGTCCCGTTCCAGATCGACCAGCGAATGCGCGATCGCGCGGCAGCGGCGCAAATGGCCGAGGCCGAACGTGTCGTGACTGTAAATGAGGACGCGGGCGTCCCGTTTCGGGTTCTTCATTGAGTCCACGCGTCCACCCCCGGACTATCGCGCCCGGCGGAGTATTGCACAGCTGTTTTGACCGATGAAAGCCAAAGTTTCATGGCAGGCCTCGTGGTTTAAATCCTTGATAGCTTTACGGAATGCGCGGGCGAAATCGACCCGAAAAGGGTCCTATCGCTTGCGGCAGGCCGCCGGCCGCCCTATTGTCCGCAGGTCGCGGCTCAGCCGAGGGGACGGTGCACCCGCGACCTGGACCGGGCGATGGAACGCAATCTTTTCAAATATATCTGGCGCCACAGCTGGCGCGATCAAGTCTATATCCTCGTCATCGTTGCGATGCTGCAGGTATTCTATTTCATCTCGCTCGACCTGCCGAAGCGGATCGTGAACGACGGCATTCGCGGCGACGCCTTCAAGAAGGCCGACGTCCATACCTTGCCGTTCATGCAGGTTTCTTTCGGGCCTTATCCGTCGATCGGCATGCCGGAGGTCACTCTCTTCGGCGGCATCCCGCTCGACCAGATGCAGTATCTGTTCGCGCTCTGCTTCTCCTACCTGTTCTTCGTCGTCCTGAACGGCTGGATGAAGCAATGGGTGAACACCGAGAAGGGCCGTCTCGGCGAGCGCATGCTGCGCCGCCTCCGCTTCGAGCTCTATGACCGGATCCTGCAATTTCCGCTCGGCCATTTCCGCAAGGTGAAGCAGGCCGAGATCGCCACCATGATCAAGGATGAGGTCGAGCCCCTGGGCGGCTTCATCGGCGACGCCTTCATCCAGCCGGCGATGCTCGCGGGTCAGGCGCTGACCGCGCTCTACTTCATCTTCCTGCAGAATTTCTGGCTGGGCGGGCTCACCTTCGCCATCCTCGCGGTGCAGATGGCGGTCATTCCGAAGCTGCGCGTCAAGGTGCGCCTGCTGGCGCGCGAACGGCAGATCACCGCCCGCGCGCTCGCCGGACGGATCGCCGAAAGCGTCGATGGCGCCATCGAAATTCACACGAATGACACATCGAATTACGAGCGCGCCGATATTGTCGATCGGCTCGGAAAGATCTTCCTGATCCGCTTCGAGCTCTATAAGCGCAAGTTCTTCGTCAAGTACCTGAACAACATGCTGGCCGCCACCACGCCGTTCCTGTTCTACCTGATCGGCGGCTACCTCGCGCTCAACGGCAAGTTCGACACCGGCAGTCTGTTGGCCGCGATCAACGCCTACAAGGATCTCCCCGATCCGATCAAGCAGCTGATCGACTGGGATCAGCAGCGCCAGGACGTGCAGATCAAGTACGACCAGGTTATGGAGCAGTTCAATCCGGACGGCATGCTGCCGCCGGAGCTGCAATCGCTCGAGGGCGTGCAGGATGTCGACCCGGCGCCGCTCGCGATCAGCAACCTCGCCTTGACCGACGACCAGGGCACGCGCCTGGTCGAGGATGTCAGCCTCGAAATCGCGCCCGACATGCATGTCGCGGTGATCGGCACCGGGGCCAGCGGCAAGGAGCATCTCGGCCAGGTGCTGGGCCGCCTGGCGCGCCCCGCGGCCGGCCAAGTTCGCTATGGCAGCCAGGACATGCTGGCGCTTCCGGAATCCGTCACCGGGCGGCGCTTCGCTTATGTCGGCGAGGAGAGCTATTTCTTCCCGCTGACCTTGCGCGAAAACCTGCTCTACGGATTGAAG
>Ga0193753_10004276_pt1 | contig 10246 bp, 6 predicted proteins | sample H1c2metaG_FD_144925 | JGI IMG/M metagenome (GOLD analysis project Ga0193753, IMG submission 144925) | Soil microbial communities from a riparian zone of the East river system, Colorado, United States - H1c2 | ecosystem: Environmental > Terrestrial > Soil > Riparian zone | place: USA: East River... | reverse complement strand
TAAATGTGCCTTGATATCGGCGGGCAGTCGAGAAGTGTCAAGAATTTCAGGCAGCAAGGCAGCCGGAAGCGACCGGGCAAATTCGAGAGCTCTGCCCAGCGGCGTATTTCCATTGCGTAGTAACGCAATGCGGACTTCGCGACGCACCGACCACCTCGCGTGATGACAAACCAACTCCACCAATTTGGCCGACGCATCCCCGCGCATCAGACCTCGGATGACCGCTGCTTCGGTGAGCCGGGAATTTTCCAGAGCGGCAGAGACCACCCTGGCTTCAGTATCGAGCAGCAGCTCTCCAGAAATGCGCCCGGAAGCGCGACGGGCGAGGGTAAGCTTCTCTCCGCTTGAGATCGTCTCCAGGCGGTGAATGAGCGTCTCCTCGGCCGCGATCTTCACGTCCGCGGGAACCACAGGCGCGAGCGCCACGCGCATCAGATCGAAGGTGAACAGACTTCGTAACACGAAGACCGAAATATGCCGCGGCGTTCGAGGATGTTCGACCAGCGCCAGCTTCGCTTTCCGGCTTCGGGCGATAGCTTTGTTCTTGCCGATTCGTTCGAGGACCTCCGCTGGAAGATCGTTGCGCTGGAGCAGCCGCAGCGCCGCATCTTCTGTCAGGGAAGGATCCGAAGCACTGGCCCGCAGCTCTTCGACAGAGAGCTTCGCAACCTTCTCAGGCGACGGGGACGCCGTCGCGTCCGCCTCGATCTGCCCCATCGTTTCCATCGTCGGTTCGTCCGATGCCATGGCGTTCCCGAATACCATACTACTGCGCGATCGTCATCCTGCCACCATTACCGGGCGCCTCGGCGCGCCAACGCAAGCGCGCCCCGCACCGGTTCCACCACGGTTGGGTTCAAAGCCGTTGCGGAATACTCGGAACGCAATCGATTGTGGAAAATTTCACGCACCAGAATGGAATTGGCGAACACCCCTCCCGACATGGCCACCGGAATCGCTTGGTCTGCCTGAAAGACATGGCGGGCGACGATCCCGGCCAGGCCGGCCAACTCGTTTCCCGCCCGAGTGAGGACCGCCCCGGCTATGGCGTCGCCGGATTCTGCCGCCGACAGCACGACGGGAAACAATCCTGCGAAGTCCGGAGACGGTATGGCATTTGCGGCCAACACCAATTGCTCCTGGTCGCTCAACTGCCAGGCCTCGAGGAGCCTATCAAACAGGGTCGCGACTTCACCTTCATCCCGGGCCCGCAGAGTTGCCGCGACCGCGCACCTTCCGATCCAGTGTCCCGAGCCCTCATCAGAAACCGCGAATCCCCAGCCGCCGGCTCGCGCGGTCTCGCCCCTCGAGTTGCGTCCGTACGCGATCGAGCCCGTGCCGGCGATTACCGTGACCCCGGCGCCTTCGCCAAAAGCGGCTTCCATTGCGACTACCATGTCGCCCACCACCTCGATGTCGCCCGAAACCATGCGGGCGACCATCCCCCGGACACGGTCGCTGACTCCGGGCCTGGCTGCTCCGGCCACTCCGATGCAGGTTCGGCTGATGTCCTCGGGATGAATATTCGCCGCCGCGCAAGCTTTCTGAACGGCATTCGCGAGGGCTTCCTGCGCCTGCACCTCACCCACCCGAACCACATTGCTACCACCCGCCTGGCCGCTTCCCAGCAGCGAATGTTCGTCGCCGACCAGGCAGCGGGTCTTGCTGCCACCGCCGTCAATGCCGAGGAATATGGCCACGAGCGTAGTTCTACCATAGGGCCAGGAAACCGCGGTTGGCCGCGCAGGTTCACATCGGGAAACAGTCAGCCCAGGGTGCCAGACTCTCACTATCGCGGCCGGTCCGTTCACGCCATAATGAATCTGGCTATTCAATCTCGCATGGGACTGAACCGACTCGATCTGGCGATCATTGCCGTTTACCTTCTGGGAATCACGCTGTTCGGCTTGCGCTTCCGCAAACGAAAGCGCACATTGCGCGACTACTTTCTAGCCGACCGAAGCATTCCCTGGTGGGCCATCGCCCTGTCCATCGTCGCCGCGGAGACCAGCACGCTGACCATCATCAGCATTCCCGGCCTCGCCTACGATTCCAACTTGACTTTTCTACAAGTTGTTCTCGGATATCTGGTCGGCCGCATCATCATCAGCTTCGTTTTGCTGCCGCAGTACTTCAAGGGAGATCTTTACACCGCCTACGAATTAATCGAGCGCCGCTTCGGGCGCCGGCTGCGTTCAGTAACTGCCGGGCTCTTTCTTCTCACCAGAGCGGCCGCCGAGGGTGTGCGCATCTACGCCGTGTCGATTGTGATTGCCATCGCTCTCGGCACCGGCGAGGTCACTTCGATTGCAATCATCACCGCCCTCACCCTGGTTTACACATTCGAAGGCGGACTGGCGGCGGTCATCTGGACCGACGTCGTGCAGACGATCATCTACGTCGGCGGAACTTTGGTGGGAGTGTTCACCATCCTGCATCTCGTCCCCGGTGGTTGGACGACGATCCATGCCACGGCCCAACAGGTGGGCAAGCTGCAAGTCTTCGACTTCTCATTCAATTTCTGGAAGCCCTACACATTTTGGGCAGGACTGATCGGCGGCGCCTTCCTCACCACCGCGAGCCACGGAACCGACCAACTGATCGTGCAGCGGTTGCTGGCAGCGCGAAACCAACGACAGTCGGTCACCGCACTTCTCTCTAGCGGCGTCGCCATCGTATTTCAATTCGCGCTTTTTCTGATGGTCGGGGTCATGTTGTTTGTCTATTACCACGTTCCCTCCGCTACCTTCGGCAGGGCTGACAGAATTTATCCCACCTTCATCGTCAATCAAATGCCGCACGGAATCTCCGGCCTCCTGATTGCGGCAATTCTGGCGGCCGCCATGTCGAATCTGAGCGCGGCGCTCAACTCCCTGTCATCGAGTTCGATGATGGATTTTTATTTGCCCCGCCATCCGGCGGTGAGCGAATCGCGAAAGATTCGTCTTTCCCGGCTTTCAACAATCCTGTGGGCCTTGGTGCTGTTCGCCCTGGCAATCTTGTCGCTCCATAAGGTTGCGCGCGTCGTCGAGGTGGGACTACAGATCGCTTCGGTCGCATACGGCGCATTGCTGGGAGTCTTCCTGCTGGGTGTCCTCACCCGCCGTGCCAACCAGAACGGCGCCATGCTGGGAATGCTCTGCGGCTTCTCGATTGAAGTGTACCTATGGCTGTGGACGCGGGTGCCCTTCACTTGGTATGTGGCGATCGGAACCACGGTTACGTTTGCGGTGGGGTACGCGGCCAGCTTGGCGACGGACGCTGAGTCGGCCTAGCCGCCGGTTTTTCCGGCTTTTCCCTTATACTTCAACCCGAATCATGCCCTCCTCCCGTCCCCAACTCGCCCGTGACCTCGGCGTAACCCATGCCGGCGCGATCGTGGTCGGCACCATCATCGGAAGCGGGATTTTCCTCGTTCCCGCGGAAATGATGCAGGCCGTCGGCTCCGCCAAACTCGTCTATCTGGCCTGGCTCATCGGTGGATTACTCTCGTTCTTCGGCGCGCTCACCTACGCTGAACTGGGAGCGATGAAGCCGCAAGCCGGCGGCGAATACGTCTATGTCCGCGATGGTTACGGCCCGCTGGCAGGTTTTCTCTATGCCTGGACAACCTTCCTGATCTCCAAACCCGCTTCGATTGCTACCATCACCACCGGCCTGGTCCGTATTCTCGGCACGTTTCCTGTCTTCACCTTCTTCTCGCACCCGCTGGTCAGCAAACCGTTCGCGGTGAGTTACGGACAACTCGTCGCCATCGCCGCCACAGCATTCATCGCCCTTCTCAACTATCTCGGAGTCAAGAAGGCCGGCGAATTCCAATTTGTATTTACTCTGCTCAAGGTCGCAATCATCGTCGGCATTGTGGCGGTCGGCTTCAGTTACAGCGCTGGCAGTTGGAGTCACTTCGCCGGCCAATACACCGCAGCCAAAGGTGGGATCGTGGGATTCATGGCTGCGCTGGTTGCCGCCCTGTGGGCTTACGATGGCTGGAACGACTTGAACATGGTGGCCGGAGAAATTCGCTCCCCGGAGCGCAACATTCCCATCGCCTTGATCGTGGGCGTTGCCACCGTCGGCGCGCTGTACATGCTGGTAAACGCGGCCGTGCAATATGTTCTCCCCGCGGGCGCGATGGCGGCGTCCCCGCGGCCAGCCTCGGACGCCATTGGCTTGGTCTGGGGACACTTTGGCGCCAGCGTCGTTTCTGCCGGCATGGCGCTATCCATGCTGGTAACCCTGAATGGCAGCAGCATGAGCGGCGCTCGCGTGCCTTTTGCCCTGGCCCGTGACCGCTACTTCTTCTCGGCGCTGGCGCGGGTGCACCCGCGCTTTCATACACCTTACGTGGCGATCTTCGTGCAAGCTCTCCTGGCGATCGTGTTGTTGCTGCTGGGCGGCAGTTTCCGGCAGTTCTTTTCGCTAGCCATTTTTGCCGAGTGGCTCTTCTATATGATCGCCGCCAGCACCGTCTTCGTATTTCGGTTGCGCCATCCTCAAATGCCTCGGCCCTATCGAGTCTGGGGATATCCGATTGTCCCGGCGCTATTTGTCGCAGCCTCGGCCGTCTTGCTCTACTACACCTTCACCGACAATGTCCGTTATTCGCTCTTGGGCTGCCTCATCATCCTTGCTGGAATCCCCCTTTTTTTCCGTTTTTATCGAAATCGACGGCTTTCTGCGTAGCCGGCTTCTCTCTCCCGCGGCCAGTTACCGTTGTGCCAGTCCACCCGGTTACCGAAGGACACGGGCGGCAGACACATTTACCCATTGACCGATCTCTCGTAACTTAAAGCTTCACCCGAGGATCGGTCCCCCCAATCTCGGGTTCCCTGAGAAATGTATGGATGTCTATGCCTGACAATTTTGGGTTGGGTCTGTTACCCGAACGCAAGCTCGACTGGCGCAACTTCGCCGCAAGTTATGGCGTGGTGGCGTTTGCCATCCTTTGTCTGTTATTTGCCGGATTACTGTTTCCCGAAAAATTACAATTGTCCCGGCATTATGCCGCTACGGAACTGGTTCCGGACACGCCGGCTCGAAAAAGGCCGAAAATCAAGAAAACTCCACGCCGCGTGGTCGCCAGACTCTTGCCGGCGGTGATCGCGGCGCCCAAGTTGGTTGTTCCGAAGGATCTGCGGGTTCGCCTCAAGAAGCCGGAAGTGATCGAAGCTCCGAAACTTGAAGCCAAGTTCAATGCTCCTGTCATCGCGCCGCTACCCGCGGTAATGCCGAAGCAGATCGTGCAGACCGGCACATTCGGCAGTTCAGCCGCAGCCACGGTCAACGCTCCGGTACAGAAAGTGCAGACTGGCGGCTTCGGCGCTCCGGATGGACTCAAGGGCGAAGGTAAAGCCAACGTCCATTTGGAGACGGCCAGGTTAGGTTCGTTCGATCTTCCTCAGGGTGCCGGCCAGGGCAACGGCAGTGGCGGAGCCAAAGGGATCAAGGGCACAGTGGTCAGCACTGGGTTTGGTAGTGGCATCGCCCAGGGTGAGGGCCGGCGAAACGTGCAGGGCGCGGCGCAAGTCGGCGGCTTTGGCGGCCAGCAAGTCGCGCAGGCCAGCCAGCATTTGTCCGAGACCGGCCCGTCGACCACTCCCGTTCAAATCCTTTACAAGCCGAGCCCGGCCTACACCAGCGACGCTCGCCAACTTCAACTGCAGGGCGAGGTTCTGCTGGAAGTATTGTTCGGCGCCAACGGACAATTGCAAGTGAACAAGATCGTGCGCGGATTAGGCCATGGCTTGGATGAAGCTGCCGTCGCCGCGGCCAACAAGATGAAATTTAGACCTGCTTTCCGCAATGGTTCGGCCGTGGATTCCACCGTGGTCGTGCATGTGGTGTTTCAGTTGGCGTCATAGCAATTGGGCCGAAGATTTCCGTAGGAAGAATAGAGAGGACTGGAAGCATGAGCACTTCGAAATATGTACTCACTGGATTTTTAGCGATCGCACTGAGCGCAGCGGCACAGCAAGCGACCCATTCATCGACGCCCGCGCAAACGCCGGCGCAAGATACGTTGGTGACGACTGTGGTTACGCCCGGCCCAGCGCAGCCAGCGGCGGCTCCGCAGGCACAAACCTCAGCGCCAGCAGTGCCCACGACCCCCGTCAGCACGATGGACGACGTGGTCAACCGCGCCATCGCGCGCGAGCACGCCCTGATGGACATGCTGAAGGACCGCAATCCGCTGGTTGAGACCTATTTGCAGAACCTCAAGTCGGACGAGAAACTCGGCGCGGTTCCCGCCGGAGATCATTATTTCCTCGGACGCATGGACCTCGGAGATAGCGTCGATCGCCGCGACTATCTCACCAAGGACACCAGTTTCCAGAAGTCCCTGATGGGCGGCGTCACCAAGCTGTTCAAGTTTGAATACAAGCCGATGGGCTTCTCCTGGATGATCTTCGCCGATCGTCAGGATTTTGATCGCGCCCACTACGACTTCAAATACGTCCGCCGCGAATTTCTCGGCGACATCCGTTGCCTGGTGTTCGATATCACTCCCAAGAAAGACGCCGGTGCGGGCCGCTTCCTCGGCCGGGTATGGGTCGAAGACCAGGACTACAATATCGTGCGCTTGAACGGCACGTATGCCCCGCGTCCCAAAAACGCCTATTTCTTCCACATGGATAGCTGGCGCTTGAACCTGATCCCAGGCTACTGGGTTCCCGCCTACATCTATAGCGAAGAAGGCGACTTCAGCTACGGCGCCAAGGATAAGATGGCGTTCAAGGCGCAGAGCCGCATCTGGGGCTACGATTTGAAGAAAGAAGTCAAAGCCGACGAGCTCTCCTCGATCCGAGTTGACTCGGTGAAGGACGAAAGCGCCGCCGCCGAAGATGCTTCACCGCTGCAAGCGCAGCGCGAATGGCAGCAGCAAGCTGAAGACAACGTCATGGAGCGTTTGCAAGCCTCTGGCCTGATCGCTCCCGAAGGCGAAGTCGACCGAGTTTTGCAGACCGTCATCAACAACCTTGAAGTCACCAATAACATTGATCTGCCGCGTCCGGTTCACGCCCGCGTCATGCTCACTTCTCCGCTCGAAACTTTCAGCGTGGGCAACGTGATCGTCGTCAGCCGCGGATTGATCGACACCCTTCCCGACGAAGCCAGCCTGGCCATGGTCCTTTCCCATGAACTGGCGCACATCGTTCTGGGACACAACCTTGGCAGCAAGTTCGCCTTCAATGACCGCATGCTCTTCTCGGACGAATCCACCTACAACAACTTCGGATTCCGCCACAACCCCGAAGAAGAAACCGCAGCCGATGCGAAAGCGCTCGAACTGCTGAAGAATTCCCCGTACGCACAGAAGCTCGACACCGCCACCTTGTACATGAAGCAACTGTCCGAACGCGCTCCCCAGCTGTCTGCCCTGCTCACTGCCCACCTGGGAAATAACTTCACCGATGTCAAGGGGCAAATCACCCGTCTGTCGGCTTTGCTACAAACCGGCCCGGCCCTCGATCCGACCAAGCTTGATCAGATCGCGGCCCTGCCGCTCGGCGGACGCGTGAAGATGAACGCTTGGGACGATCACGTCGAACTGATCAAGGGCGCCCCGGTCGCCATCACTTCGGTCCGCGACAAGATGCCGTTCGAAGTGACTCCGTTCTTCCCGCGCCTGGCACGGTATACGGCTGCCCCAGCTGTGGATACGTCTACAGCAGCGGCGAACGCTGCCGCTCCAGCGACACCGGCTGCTGCCCCCAGCAACTAAGCAAAATAGCCAACTCCGAGGTTGAAGCAAACAAGGCTGGAACCGGAAGCAATTCCGGGTTCCAGCCTTGCTAATTTATTCAGTCTCCACCACCCAATCGGCGTGGCTACGCGTCAGAGGATGATCCCGCCGACAGTTGGGACCACACCCGGCGGCTTTGCCGCCCCGGTCTGCCGCCGGCGTGAGTCGAGTTCCACCCCGAGTCAGGCCGGACCAGCTGCCCCGGCTGCAGCCTTCCCGCTTCCGCGGCTGCAAGCGCCGCTACGACGGCCATGGACAAGCAGCTCCAGGGAATCCACCCCTTCCACTTCCACCGCTGCGATGGAGCCGGATCCAACCTTCCCGCCGCTTTGCCCCACAGCGGAAGCTTCGTAAGCGCGATTTTTCTGCTGCGAATTCCGCACCGGTGCCAAACTCTGCGATCCATCGCCGGGCTCCCCGACCGTTCCTACCGCTTTCCCCCTGCGTTTTCGAGTCTGCATCGGCTGCGGCGGAAGCACCGCCAACTTTCACAACCGGGGCTGATTCTTGGCAAATGGCGTGGGCTCAGGTTTTGACCGAGGGCTACCGTCCAATGGTTCCCGCTCGCAAGCGAGAGCCCAAATCAACCAAGCCTGGCTGCCGCCGACGTAACTCGTCGCAATAGCTCGGGTGACTTCATTCGTCGGCAACATTCTTCAAAGTCCGCACTCGGACCTTTCCAGCGCAGATCCTCAACCTGATCAAAGACCGGTACATCGAGGCGCAGGGTTGCCAGCGTGCGAAACAACAAAGCGTCATCCCAAGCTCTGAACAATGATTCCGCCAGCACCCTCGCCCTTCGAATCGAAGGATGCCAATCCTGCCAGTCCTTGGGAATGCCCTCAAGATGCGAGTACCGAGACAAGACAAGCGCCGCGGCCTTTGCCCCCCAACCTGCAACTCCCGGAAAACCGTCGGCGCTGTCGCCGACCACCGCCAGGTAGTCGGGAATCGATTGCGGATTCACTCCGAATTTTTCCACAACGCCAGCTTCATCGCGCATCACCTCGCGTCGACGATCCAGTTGAACCACTCGGTTGCCCACAACACACTGACTGAGATCTTTATCCGGCGTGCAGATCAATACCTGCCTTACATTGTCATCCGTCGCCGCCTTGGCAGCCGCTGACGCGAGCGCGTCGTCAGCCTCGAATTCGACCATCGGCCACACGATCACTCCCATGGCCTGCAGCATTTCCTCGAGAGTCGGAAACTGCGAGAGCAACTCCGGCGCCACGCCTTCGCTGGTCTTGTATCCGGGATACAAATCGTTGCGAAACGACTCCACGACATGGTCGGTCGCCACCCCAAGATGAGCAGCGCCGCGTTCGATCATTGACAAAACCGTGCCCAGGACCCCACGAACCCCGCCAACTTCGCGACCGTTCACGTCTGCGGCAGCCGGCACGGCAAAGAAGTAGCGGAACAATTCATAAGTCCCATCGATTAGGTAGACGTCCATATGTCCTGGTGTGAAGGTGGCCTTCCCGAAATGGAGATTTTGCCTAAGTCAGACATTCGACGATACTTGCAAGTTTTGAGCGCACCGACTCCCTGCAATTTCCCCCGGGAAACCATATTTCCGTTTGGCGGCTAGCCTTGAAGTTTCCCCTTGCCAGGAAGTGCCGCCGGATTCTCCTGTACTCGTTCGCGAAAGCCGCCCTTCAGCCCCCTCGCCAGCGTCACGCTGGACTCGCCAAACCTGTCTCTCAACTTGTCCGCGGCGGACATCGCCTGCCCCCACCGCTTGCGCCGGTCGTCTTCCAAAAGGTCTCCCTGCTCCGGCTGGCCTTCGAACGATGACGTCTGCACTCCCAGCAGGCGCACTTGCGCGCCTCTGCGCCAGTTCTTGCGAAACAACTTCCGTATCTCCCCAAAGATTTCCGTATCGAGCTGCGTCGGTGCGGACAAGGAATGCGCTCGCGTGATGGTCGTGAAATCCTTGTAGCGCAGCTTCAGCTGCAGAGTTCGGGCATGCAACCCACCCTCACGGAGGCGCCGCGCTACCATCTCCGAGAGTCGCATCAGCGTGGACTCGATCTGTTCGGGATCGGCGGTATCTTCGTTGTAGGTATGTTCGTGGCTGATGGATTTGGGATCGCTGTTTTCGCCTACTTCTGAATCGAACCAGCCCCCGGCATCTTCGCCCCGGGCCTTGCCGGCCAGCGCCAATCCCCATTTTCCAAAATGCTCGGACAGGAATGTTTCGTCGAAGCGCGCGAGATCACCGACGAAGTTGATTCCCAAAGCATGAAGATTCAGTTCGGTGACTTTCCCCACGCCGGGGATGTCGCGCACGTCGAGCGGCGCCAGAAACTTTGCTTCCTGTCCGGGGATGACCCAGAGCACTCCATGCGGCTTGGCTTTCGCCGAAGAAACCTTTGCGATAAGACGCGACGTGCCAATTCCAATGGAACAATTCAACCGCGTCTCGGCTTTCATTTTTTTGTGCAGCGTGTGGGCGGCGCGCAACGCGGGCCCATGCAGGCGTTCCGTGCCGGT
>Ga0193753_10004275_pt1 | contig 10248 bp, 7 predicted proteins | sample H1c2metaG_FD_144925 | JGI IMG/M metagenome (GOLD analysis project Ga0193753, IMG submission 144925) | Soil microbial communities from a riparian zone of the East river system, Colorado, United States - H1c2 | ecosystem: Environmental > Terrestrial > Soil > Riparian zone | place: USA: East River... | reverse complement strand
CTGATTGTGTTCTTTCGCGCCGCTCAAGCATTCGCTTGGCGTCAGGCATCGGGAGTGAACATGACTATTGGAACAGTGAAATTCTTCAATTCGGATAAAGGCTTCGGCTTTGTTGCGCCTGAAGACGGCGGCAAGGATGTGTTTGTGCATGCGACCGCCGTCGAGGCCGCAGGCATGAGCAGCCTTTCGGAAGGCCAGCGCATATCCTTCGACACTCAGCCGGACGCCAAAGGGCTAAAGGCTGTCAATCTGAAAGCGGCCTGACCTGTCGGGGCGGTGGCAGGTGCCGCCGCTCCGAACCGCTTGGCGGGTGGCCCAGCCAAGGTGCATCGCTTTCATCGGCACTGCCGGCTCGCCGCGGTTAAGCTTCACGCATTGCCGACTGGATAGCGTTGCTGACGGTGGCGTGCAGTTGCAAACCCGAAACGGGCTTGAACAGCAGCGCGAAAGGATGATCCAGGTTTATCCTGTCGATGGTTGCCTGCTCCTTTGATCCGGTTATGTAAATGATCCTTGAACCAATGGTCTGGTGGATGACCATTGCGGCGTCAACGCCGTCCTTGTCACCACGCAGGCGCACATCCATCAGGACGACGGCAGGCCGATGCATGCTGGCCTGCACGACTGCTGTGTCGGCGGAGTCCGCGGTCCCGCAGACGATTAGCCCCATGTCCTCGATCTGCACCGAAAGGCCCATCGCAATCACGACCTCGTCTTCCACGATAAGCACGGATTTCTGCAAGTCGGTCATACTGCCTCATGGCGTGCGAAAAACACTTCACTGACGGTCCCGTTCGCCCGGCGCACGTTTATGGTTGCCTTGAGCTGGGAAACCAATCCGTCGATCAGGGCCGTCCCCAAACCCACGGTCTTCTTTGAAACTTCGGGAACGTCATAACCCGTTCCATTATCGGATACGACCAGCGCGATCGCACCGTCGCCGAGTCGATTCAGGGCTACCGTGATGTTTCCGCCGCCGTCTGGAAAGGCGTGCTTCAAGGAGTTCGTAACCAGTTCGGTAACCAGAAGTCCCAGGGGAATCGCAAAGTCGAGACCAACGTCCAATGGGATCGCGCGGACGGAAAGCTTGGTTTCCCGGTCTCCGATTCCCTGGACAATATTTTCTGAAAGTTCTTTCAGAAAAGGAAAAACGTCGAAGGTCTTGAGGTCACTGGAGCTCATCAGTTGCTGATGGACAAGCCCGAGCGCGTATAACCGGCTGCGCAGGCCCTGAAGCGCGCTTTTCGCCTCCGGATCGGAAAGCCGCCGGGCCTGCAAGGTCACAATGCCATCGATGATCTGCAGATTGTTTTTCACGCGGTGGTAGACCTCGCGCAACAGGAGATCGCGCTGTTCCAAGGCCTGGCTCAGTCGCGCATTGGCGGCAACAAGTTCGGCGGTCCGCTCTTCCACCCTGCGTTCTAGCTCGGTATTGGACAGGCGAACCTGTTTTTCGCTCTCCCGCAGGAGGTGGGCGGTACGTTCCTGCTCTTCCACTTTTGCGGAGAGTTGAAAATTGAGCCCCTTCAGCTGATTTGCCGAAGGCAGGGCCACAAGCTTGGGAATCAACGGCCATAAAATTGCTGCCGTAGCGATCGAGAGCATTGCGGTTATGAGCTTGATAATACCCTCAATACCGTAGGCTGGGGACCACAGGGTCACGATCGACATCAGGTGTGTGGTGCCGCATGCAAGAATGAAGGCAACGAACAGGTGAATGACCCAGCTATACTCCAGGTCTTTTCTCTGAGCAGCAAACGAAGCCAGTGCCAGGGGAATGGAAAAATAAGCCAGGCCGATGATCGCATCAGAGGCGGCGTGCAGGGCGATCAGGCCCGGCGCCCAGAGCAGGCAAAAGCCATGCGGCGTGAGGCCTGATGGATTGAAAAGCCACTCATAAATCGACATTGCGCCCCCGTTTTGTCCAGGCCGGAACGAACAACCCGGATACAATAATAGGCGGGCTGAAGAAACCGCAAAGTCCCCGGACGGCTCGCCGAAAGGCTAGCCCGTGTCCCGGACGATGGCTAGCAGCGATCGTTTGGGTAGCCACCAATCACATTGCTTTCCACCGGCGCGGCAAGCGCGATACGGTGCGGTCATGACGAGACTCATCTTTCTATTGGCCGTGCCGGTTTTGTTAATCTCTTTGTTGCGTCCCGGTTTCGCCGCGGGCCGCGACTGGGCGCTCTATGGTGGTGAAGGCGGCCGGCGTTTTTCCACTTTGACGCAAATCACCCGCGCCAATGTTGCCCGCCTCGAGCAGGCCTGGCGATTCGACATGGCGGAGGCCGGTGATCCGCAAACCCATCCGTTGGCGATCGGCGGCGTGATCTATGCCTATACCCCCTCCCTGGACACCATTGCCCTGGATGGGGCGCGCGGAAAGCTGTTGTGGCGCTTTCATTCCGGCGTGAAGGCGAGCGGGCCGCAGCGCGGCCTGGCCTTTTGGGGCCGCGGCGGCGAACGGCGGCTGTTCGCCAATGCCGGCAGTTTTCTTTATGCGCTGGATCCCGCCACCGGAAAGCCGTTGCCCGGATTCGGCGAGGGCGGCCGCATCGACCTGCGTGACGGACTGGGCCGGGATCCGCAACAGATCAGCGTCGCGCTGACCGCGCCCGGGACGATCTGGCGCGACATGATCATCATGGGTTTTCGCACCGCCGAAAGCGCGCCGGCTGCGCCCGGTGACATCCGCGCTTTTGACGTGCGCACCGGCAAGTTGCGCTGGGTCTTCCACACCATCCCCCATCCAGGCGAGCCGGGCTATGAGAGCTGGCCGCCGGATTTCTGGAAGACCGGCGGTGGGGCCAACAATTGGCCCGGCATGGTGCTGGACGAAAAGCGCGGGATGATCTTCGCGCCCACCGGCTCGGCGGCGAGCGATTTTTACGGTGCTGACCGTATCGGCGATAATCTTTATGCCAATTCCCTGTTGGCGCTGGACGCCGGGACCGGAAAACTGCTGTGGCACTTCCAGGGCGTGCACCACGATATTCTGGACCGCGATTTTCCTTCGCCGCCGGTGTTGCTGACCGTCACGCGCAACGGCAGGCGCGTGGATGCGGTGGCACAGGCCAGCAAGCAGGGCTTTCTGTTTGTGCTGGACCGGGTGACCGGCAAGCCGCTGTTTCCGGTCCGGGAGACGGCGGTGCCATCGAGCACCGTGCCGGGCGAGCAGGCCGCCGCCGCCCAGCCCATGCCGTCTCAGCCTGTGCCCTATGCCCGCCAACATCTCAGTGAGGAGTTGCTGACCAACCGCACGCCGCAGGCGCATCAATGGGCGCTTGAACAATTCCGCGGCTTCGCCAGTGGCGGGCCTTTCACACCGCTGCGGCTGGGACAACAGACTGTCGCCTTTCCCGGCTTCGACGGTGGGGCGGAATGGGGCGGCCAGGCGGCCGATGCGAAACGCGGCGTTCTTTATCTCAACGCCAATGATGTTGCCTGGACCGGCGGGCTGGTCGAGAACACCGCCACAGGCGGGATCGGGGCCCGGCTGTATCAGGACAATTGCGCTGTCTGTCATGGCGTCGACCGCAAGGGTTCGCCGCCGGCTTTTCCATCGCTGGCAGATTCCGCACTTACCGCCGGGCAGATGGCTGACATAGTCCATACCGGGCGCGGCCGCATGCCGGCCTTCAACATCCAGGGCGACAACCTGACCGCCTTGCTGGCCTATGCGCGCAGCGGCGAGGACAAGGAAATCGCGGCCCCGGCTGCCGCTGCCGATCGTCCCGCCTACCGCTTCACCGGCTATCGCAAATTCCTCGACCCCGATGGCTATCCCGCGGTGGCGCCGCCCTGGGGCACGCTCAATGCGATTGACCTGAACAGCGGCGACTATCTCTGGAAAATTCCGCTGGGCGAGTATCCGGCACTTAAATATCCGGGATGGACCGACAAGAACACGGGGTCGGAAAATTACGGCGGTCCCATCCTGACGGCGGGTGGCGTGCTGTTCATCGCCGCCACGCTTTACGACAAGAAAATCCGCGCCTTCGATCCCCGCAACGGCAAGCTGCTGTGGCAGGCCGTGCTGCCCTATGCCGGCAACGCCACGCCGATCACCTATATGGCCGGCGGGCGGCAATATGTTCTGATCCAGGCCGACAATGCGCGCGACAAGAAGTCCGAGCAGGGCGCGGCCTATGTCGCCTTCGCCCTGCCACATCGCTAAGCTGGCAGCATGAAACAGGCACTGATCACGGGCGGGGCGCGGGGCATCGGCTTTGGCATTGCCGACGCCATGCTGGCGGCCGGGTACGGCGTCACCGTCACCGGCTTGACCGCGGATGAGATCGCGGCCGTTCCGAAACGCGAAAATCTGCAGACAGCGATCCTGGATGTGACAAGCGACGCGGAGGTGGCCGCCTGCATCGGCGGGCTGTCGCGGCTGGACGCACTGGTGAATTGCGCCGGGATCATCCTGCGCGACGGCAAGGAGTTCACGATCGAAGGATTTCAGCACGTCATCGACGTCAATCTCACCGGCACCATGCGGATGTGCATGGGTGCGCGGCCGCTGCTGGAAAAACGCGGTGGCGCGATCGTCAACACCGCGTCGGTCTGGTCCTTTTTCGGTGGCGGGCTGGCGCCGGCCTATACCGCGTCCAAGGGCGGAGTGGCGCAGCTTACCAAGGCGCTGGCGGTAGCCTGGGCTCCGAGCATCCGGGTCAATGCCGTTGCGCCGGGCTGGATCGAAACCGAGCTCACCAAAGCGGCGCAGGCCGACCAGTCGCGTTCCGATGCCATCATCGCCCGCACGCCTTTTGGACGCTGGGGCCGGCCGGAGGATATTGGCGGCGCCGTGGTATTTCTGTGTTCGGACGCGGCCGCCTTCATCACCGGCACGGTGCTGCCGGTCGATGGCGGCTATATGGTGAAATAATAAGGATCACGCATGGCCCAGGACAATTCCCGCATTCCCTATCGCCACCCGCAACCCAAAGAGTCGCCACCCGAACTGGTGATCCCGTCGGTCATTCCTGAGGATGAACGGGTGTGGGTGCCGCAAGGCGAGAATGTCTGGTTCCGTCCTTTGTGCCTCTGCGCCTCGCGCGGCTATTGGATGAACCTGCTTCGGGTGCGCAAGTCGGGCGTGCTGTCGCGCCACCGTCATCCCCAGCCGGTGCATGGCTACGTCCTCAAGGGACGCTGGCGCTATCTGGAACATGACTGGGTGGCGCAGGAAGGCGGCTATGTCTACGAGGCGCCGGGCGAGACCCATACATTGGTGGTGGACGAGGGGGTGGAGGAGATGATCACCCTGTTCCAGGTCAACGGCGTGATGATCTATGTCGATCCCGACGGCGGCGTGCTGGGATACGAAGACGTCTTCACCAAGATCGATCTCTGCCGCGCCCATTATGAAAAGGCCGGGCTGGGCGCTGGCTTTGTGGATCAGTTTATTCGGTAGAACGGGTGCAACGTCGAATGACGAAAGTTGCTCTGCCCCCAATTCTTTGAAGTCCTCTTAAGTGATAACATTGAGGGAAGTGGGGCAGCGATGTTTTTAAATATCAAAAAGGTTATTGGGCTCAGCGCGGGGCTAGTCCTCGTAGCTGCGTGGTTTTACTCGGGTTCTCTCGAGAATAGTTATGTCTCTTATCCTCGTGTCCCAATTCGGGCAGATGGCAGGATCGTGCCATACGTGGTTAAAGGCAACGTGGTCTATATTACTAAAGATCAGCGCACGCTTTTATCTTGGCTCTTGTGGATCGAAATCGGTTCCGGTGCTGTTGCTGCGCTTGTAATCCTCGTCCATGGCGGAGACCCATTTAAATCAAAAAATTAGAGCCAAAGTGGATTTCCGCGTTGCTAGAGCATTTTTTCTGTTTGACCCAAGTTCCATTGTCATCCCCGGCGAACGGCGCATCAGCGATGCGTCGTGAGGGAAGGGGACCCAGGGTGTTTCGACCAAACAATTTTTAAAGCGCTTTCGCTATTCTTCGATAGTCAAATATCGGCAACTGCCTGGGTCCCCTTCCCTCGCACTCGCTATCGCTCGCGCTCGCCGGGGATGACAGCCGAAATGTTGGGTAAAGCTGAATGCAATCGGCTCTAGGCGCTGGGCTTAATGGCAAAGCCTTTGGGCTTTTCGCCGGCAAGCCAGCGGTCCCACATCGTGCGGTAAGCCGCTTCGATGTTCCTGCGGAACAGGTCGGTATCGAACAGGGCGCAACTGGTTTTGTTTTTGGCCAGCGTGTCGCGCAGCTTTTTCAGCGCCTTCGGATCGCCCGCCAGCCTGACCGCCAGGGCTTCAAAATCCGCCGCGTTGTCCGTGACCAGTTCGGGCAGCCCTGCGGCCATCAGCAGGCTGGCGGCGACACGGCCGGGAAAGGTCGTGCCCCTGCAGGTCAGCAGCGGCACGCCCGCCCAAAGTGCATCACTGGCAGTGGTGTGGGCATTATAAGGCAAGCCGTCCAGGAACAGGTCTGCGAGTTGCAGCCGCGCCAGATGCTGATCGGTGGGCAATTCGGGCGCGAAAATCAGGCGATGCGCCGCGACGCCGCGCTTTTCGGCTTCGGCGCGCAGATTGTCGGCAAAGGGGGCCGGACTTTCCAGCAGCCACAGCACGCTGTCTTCGACGCGATTCAGAACCCGCATCCAGCTGTCAAAAGTCTCGGGCGTCAGTTTGTAGGCGGTGTTGAAATTGCAGAATACGAAGCCGTCAGCCGGCAATCCCGCTTCCGCGCGGTTGGGCACAGCGGCAATAGACCGGCCCTTGTCGTCGTTGGCCTGGTAACTGTCCGGCAGATACACCACCTGCTCGTCATAGAAGCGCTGCTCGTCTTCCGGGATTACCACCTTGTCGGCGATGATATAGTCGATATAGGGCGCGCCCAGGGTCGCCGGGAAACCCAGATAGTTGACCTGCACCGGCGCGGGCCGCTGCGCCAGAAGGCCCATGCGGGAAGTTCCGAAGTAGCCATTCAGGTTGATCAATATGTCGATCTCCGCAGCGCGGATCGCCTGCGCCGCTTCCTGGTCGGACAGCCGGCTGATGTCGAACCAGCGGTCGAAGGATTTTTCCAGCTGGCCGCGCATCGCGCTATTGTCGTTCAGCCCGGCATCCAGGGCGATGATCTCGAATTTGTCGCGATCGTGATGCTCATACAGCCCCGCCATCAGGATGGCGGTGGCCTGGTCCCGGAATTCGCCGGAAAGATAGCCGATGCGAATTTTTTCGCCACCCTTGTTACGGTTTTGGCGCACCGCCGGATCATGCGGTGCGCCCGGAACTTCCGGATATGGCACTTGCGGATATTTGTCTTGCGTCCAGATGCGGGAGCAGGTCTGGGCGTCTGCCGGTGTCTCGGCAATCGCCTGAAAAATGAAAGGCTGCACCGCCCGCTTGCCCGCACGCACCAGGCTCTCCAGTTCGGCCTTGCGTTCAGAGAAATCATGCCAATCGGCGCTGTACATCCGCACATGCAGCAACTCGCCACGGCCATAGGGATGGTCGGGATTGATCGCCAGCCCGCGTTCCACATCCGCCATGCCGGCGTCATATTGCTTCAAGGCCCAATAGGCGTAGCCACGATTGATCATCGCCTCGGCATAGTCGGGCCGCATTTCCAGGGCGCGGCTGTGATTCTCGATCGCCCCGGCAAAATCCTTGATGTCGCGCAGTACATTGGCGCGACTGTTCCAGGCCACCGCATTGCGCGGCTCCAGCCGCAGCACCTGATCGAAGCTGGCGACGGCTTCTTCGTATCGCATCAGGTCGCGCAGCGCCAATCCGCGATTGCCCCAGACTTCGGTGAAATTGGGTTCGATCGCCAGCGCGCGTTCATAGCTTTCCAGGGCTTCGGCCGGGCGCTTGAGATTCCACAAAGCGACGCCGCGATTGTTCAACATCTCGGCATTGCTGTGATAGGCGTGCATCACCGCTTCGAATGCCGCCAGGGCATCGGCGGCGCGCTGCAAATCCAGCATCGCCACGCCGCGATTATATTGTGCTTCGACATGGGCGGGATCCAGCGCCAAGGCGCGGTCATAATCCGCCAGCGCCTTTTCGGGTTTTCCCATCCTGCGCTGCGCCAGCCCGCGATGGGTCAGCGTCCATGCATTGCCGGGCTGGATTGCCAGCGCCCGGTCATAGCCGGCAATGGCGTCGTCCAGGCGTTGCAGCGCCGCCAGGGCCATGGCGCGGTTGGTCATGGCGGCGACCATTTCCGGCTGCACCGTCAGGGCACGGTCATAGCTGTCCACCGCCAATTCGAAACGGTTGAGGTCGCCCAACGCCACGCCGCGATTGTAGAGCCCCTCGGCCATGTTGGGCTGGATCGCAAGTGCCCGGTCGAACGCCGTTACTGCTTCTTCGGCGCGGCCGGCGGCGCGCAACGCCATGCCATAATTCATCAGCGCGCCGAGATCGTCGGGGAATATCTTCAGCGCCTCACCCAGATAATCGCAGGCTTGTACGTTATCGCCCTGTTGCAGTCTGAGAAGGCCCAGATAATAGCGCGGCCCGAACAGAAGCGGGTCTATGTCGAGAATCCGCAGGTAAAGGGTTTCCGCCTGCGCCAGGTTTCCCTGTTGATGGAAGGCGATGGCCTGTTCGGCCATGGCTTTGAGATCCAGAACTTCCATTTCACTCTTTCCTGGCTTGGCGGTGCGTTTATGCCGCCGGAGCAGCGGCCTGGGCTACCGCCAGGGCGGTCATGTTCACGATGCCGCGCGCCGTCACCGATGACACCATCACATGCACGGGCTTTGAGACGCCCAGCAGCAAGGGTCCCACCAACAGCGCCTCGGTGGCGGCCGACAGCAAGGTCAGCGAAATATTGGCGGCATCCAAGGTGGGCATGACCAGCAGGTTGGCCGAGCCGGTCAGGGTGCTGTTGGAGACGATGCGGGCGCGCAAGCTGTCGCTCAGCGCCGCGTCGGCATGCATTTCACCATCGATTTCGAAATCGGGCTTGGCGGCGCGCAACAGCGCCAGCGCCGTGCGCATCTTCAGGGCGCTGGGAGACTGTGAGGTGCCGAAACTGGAATGGGACAGCAGCGCGGCCTTGGGCGCGAGCCCGAAACGGCGCACGTTTTTGGCCGCCAGCAGCGTCATCTCCGCAATCTGTTCCGCGGTGGGATCGACATTGACATGGGTGTCGCAGAAGAACAGCGCGCCGTTGGGCAGGATCAGCGCCGACAGGGAATAGAGCCGGCTGACGCCCGGCATGCGCGGAATGATGGGCAGGATGTTGGTGAGCTGCCGGGTCCAGTCGCCCAGTCCGCCGCACAAGGCGGCATCCACTTCGCCCGCCTCCAGCAACATGGCGGCTGCGATGCCATGGCGGGTGGCGATCCACCGCGCCGCCGATTCCGGCTGCACGCCGCGGCGCTCCACCAGGCGCTGGTAGCGCTCGGTGAGGGGGGCAAAAAATTCGTGATCCTGCAGGGGATCGAGAATGCGCACCTGCTTGTTGAAATCCAGCCGCAAGCCGAGCCGCTTGGTCTTTTCCAGAATGACCTCGCGCCGCCCGATCAGGGTGGGATGGGCCAGGCCTTCATCCACCACCGTCTGGACCGCGCGCAAAACGCGGTCTTCCTCGCCTTCGGCATAGACCACGCGGCGGGGGCTTTGACGCGCAGTGTCGAACACCGGACGCATCAACTGGCCGGAGCGATAGACGAATTTCTCCAGCTCGTTTTCATAGGCGTCGAAATCGGCGATCGGCCGGCGTGCCACGCCCGATTCCATGGCGGCGCGCGCCACGGCGGGCGCGATGTGCAGGATCAGGCGCGGATCGAAAGGTTTGGGAATGATATAGTCGGGGCCGAAGCCGATGAACGTGCCGCCATAGGCATTGGCCACCACATCGCTGGCCTCGGCGCGGGCCAGGGCCGCGATGGCCTCGACGGCGGCCACCTTCATGGGTTCGTTGATGGTGGTGGCATCGACATCCAGCGCGCCCCGGAACACGAAGGGGAAACACAGGACGTTGTTGACCTGGTTGGCATAGTCGGAGCGGCCGGTGGCGATAATGGCGTCGGGCCGCGCCGCTTTGGCCAATTCCGGCAGGATCTCGGGATCGGGATTGGCCAGCGCCAGGATCAGCGGTTTCTCCGCCATCTGCGGCAGCCATTCCGGCTTCAAGACATTCGGCGCCGACAACCCCAGGAACACGTCCGCGCCCACCAGCACTTCGCCCAGGGTGCGGGCATCGGTCTTGCGGGCATAGCGCGCCATGTTGGGCGCCATCTCGTCGCCACGGTCCTTGTGCACCACGCCTTTGATATCGG